>ERZ1674245.179-NODE-179-length-22634-cov-19.243412_pt1 | contig 22634 bp, 16 predicted proteins | sample MGYA00581205_ERZ1674245 | MGnify/ENA primary metagenome ERZ1674245 (study PRJEB41354, sample SAMEA4873314) | human saliva metagenome | biome: human-associated habitat [ENVO:00009003]; feature: mouth environment [ENVO:08000002]; material: saliva material... | reverse complement strand
GGCCGCCGTCGAGCTGGAACACGCCGAGGGTGTCGCCTCGGGCCAGCAGACGGTACGATTCCGGGTCGTCCAGCGAGAGGGATTCAAGGTCCAGGTCAATGCCTCGGTTAGCCTTAATGTTCTCCACCGCATCAGAGATGATGGTGAGGTTACGCAGACCCAAGAAGTCCATCTTGATCAGGCCCAGGCCCTCACAGGTGGGGTAATCGAACTGGGTGATGACCTGGCCGTCGGCCTCGCGGCGCATCACGGGGATCACGTCCACGAGGTCCTTGCTGGACATAATCACGCCTGCAGCGTGCACGCCCCACTGACGCTTCAGACCCTCCAGGCCCTTCGCGGTTTCGAACACCTGGCCGTAGATCTTATCGACCGGGTCCTCGATGAGGGCGCGCAAATCTGCCGCCTCGGCGTAACGCTTATCCTCTTCGTTGTACACGTTCGCCAGGGCGATGTTCTTACCCATGACGTCCGGCGGCATCGCCTTGGTGAGGCGCTCGCCGACCGAGTACGGCTGGTCCATCACGCGGGAGGCATCCTTGAGCGCCTGCTTCGCCTTAATGGTGCCGAAGGTGACGATCTGCGCGACCTTGTCCTCACCGTACTTATCGGTCACGTAGTCGATGACCTCGCCGCGGCGACGATCGTCGAAGTCCACATCGAAGTCGGGCATGGAGACGCGGTCGGGGTTGAGGAATCGCTCGAAGATCAGGTCGTGGTCGAGCGGGTTCAGGTCGGTAATACGCATCGCGTACGCGACCATGGAGCCTGCACCGGAGCCACGGCCCGGACCCACGCGGATGCCGTTGCGCTTTGCCCAGTTGATGAAGTCGGCGACCACGAGGAAGTAGCCGGGGAAGCCCATAGAGGTAATAACCCCCACCTCGTACTCTGCCTGCTTGCGCACGGTGTCGGGAACACCCTGCGGGAAGCGGTAGTGCAGGCCCTTCTCGACCTCCTTCACGAACCAAGATTCCTCGTTTTCGCCCTCGGGCACGGGGAAGTTCGGCATGTAGTTCGCCTTGGTATTGAACTCCACGTTGCAGCGTTCAGCGATTTCGAGGGTGTTCTCGCACGCGCCGGGAATGTCGCCGAACAGGGCGTACATTTCTTCAGCCGAGCGCAGGTAGAAGTTATCCGCGTCGAATTTGAAGCGCTTGGGGTCAGTGAGGGTCGAGCCGGACTGCACGCACAGCAGCGCCGCGTGGGCGGTGTGGTCTTCCTGGCGGGTGTAGTGCAGGTCGTTGGTGGCGACGAAGGGCAGGTTCAGCTTCTTGGCGAGGCGGTGCAGATCCTCCTGGACGTTGCGTTCAATGTCCAGGCCGTGGTCCATGACCTCGCAGTAGAAGTTGTCCTTGCCGAAAATATCGCGGAATTCGCTCGCCGCCTGGACTGCCTCGTCGAACTGGCCCAGGCGCAGGCGCGTCTGAACCTCACCGGAGGGGCAGCCGGTGGTGGCAATTAGACCCTTCGAGTAGGTCTGCAGCACCTCACGGTCCATACGGGGCTTGTACAGCTGACCTTCCAGCGACGCAATCGAGGAGGCGCGGAACAGGTTGTGCATGCCCTCGGTGGTTTCAGCCCACATGGTCATGTGGGTGTACGCGCCACCACCGGAAACGTCATCGCGGGAGCCATCGCCCCAGCGCACACGCGAACGGTCGGTGCGGTGCGTGCCGGGGGTCAGGTACGCCTCCACACCAATGATGGGCTTGATGTCGTGCGCTTTAGCCTGGCGCCAGAAGTCGAAGGCACCAAAGAGGAAGCCGTGGTCACTGGTCGCCATGGACTTCATGCCGAGTTCTTTAGCGTAGGTGAACAGGTCACCCAGGCGCGCGGCACCGTCGAGCATGGAGTACTCGGTGTGCACGTGCAGGTGAGTAAATTCTTTGGTTGCCACGGGAATCTCCTGGAGGTGTGGGCTGGAGGATGGGCGGTGAATGTGAAGCTGTATGCGGCAGCGCGCGGGTGGCTATAAATAGCCGGCTGTTTAGCCGAGCTGAACCTTACCCTCGCGCAGAGCGGTCAGCGCGTAGGACAGGTCGAGCGGGTACTCGCTGGTGAAGGTCACGCGTTCGCCGGTGCCGGGGTGGTCGAAGCCCAGGCGGTGCGCGTGTAGCCACTGTCGGGTCAGACCGAGTTCGGCGCTAAAGCGCGGGTCGGCGCCGTAGGTCAGGTCGCCGCAGCAGGGATGGCGCAGCGCGGAGAAGTGCACACGAATCTGGTGGGTGCGTCCGGTTTCCAGGTGCACCTCTACCAGGGATGCGGGGCCGAAGGCTTCGAGCACATCGTAGTGGGTGATGGAGTTGCGTCCGTCTTCGACCACGGCGAACTTCCATTCGTTGCCGGGGTGGCGGCCGATGGGTGCTTCAATGGTGCCGCGCAGCGGGTCGGGCAGGCCCTGCACGAGGGTGTGGTAGACCTTGTCCACGGTGCGTTCCTTGAAGGCTCGCTTGAGTTCGGTGTAGGCGCGTTCGCTGCGGGCTACGACCATCAGGCCGCTGGTGCCCACGTCCAGGCGGTGCACAATGCCCTGGCGCTCTGCCGCGCCGGAAGTGGCAACCGAAATGCCCTCGCCCATGAGCGCGGAGATGACGGTGGGGCCGTGCCAGCCGGGTGAGGGGTGTGCCGCCACGCCTGCGGGCTTATCCACCACAACGATATCCTCGTCCAGGTGCACGATGCGGAAGCCATCCACCTTCTCGGGGCGGATGTCCGTCAGATCGCGCGGTGCGGGTGCATCCACGACGACCTCGTCCCCTGCGGAAAGCTTGTAGGACTTGCCGATTTTCACGGTCTTGCCGTTGTTGGTCACGGTCACGTGGCCGTCACGAATCCACCCGGAGGTGCGGGTGCGCGGCGCATCGAGGGCACCGGCGAGCGCGGCGTCCAGGCGCATACCGGCGAGCGCGCCTTCAACGGTGAATTCGGCGCGGATGCGTGCCGTATCTTCGGCGGCGTTGGTGGTTTCGCTCATGCGGCTCTCCTTCGGATGGTGTTTGCTTTGGTTGTCTGTGTGAGGGGTCGTCTGTGTGAGAACGTCTTAGTAGGCACGTGTGTCGGCAACGTAACCGTCGGCGCGTATGCCGGAACGGGGAGCTACTTGGCGCTCTTCCCTGCCGCATTCTTGTCGTCAGCCTGCACACGGGTTCCGTTGAGGTTCAGGCCCTTGAAGTTCAGCAGAACGATGAACGCCATGCACACACAGATTGCGGAGTCTGCAATATTGAAAATCGCGAAGTTCGGCACGGAAATAAAATCAACCACGTGACCGGAACCGAAGCCGGGCTCACGGAAGAGACGGTCAAAAAGGTTGCCGCAGATACCGCCGAGCAGACCGCCCAGCGCGAGGGTCCAGGACAGGGCGCGGGTGCGGCGCAGCAGGTACAGCACCACGGCTGCGGCGGCAACCATGACGAGCGTGAAAATCCAGGTGACGTTCTCGCCCATGCTGAACGCGGCACCGGAGTTACGGATCGAGTACCACCACAGCAGCCCGTCAATAACGGTGATGCGCTCCCCCAACTGCATCTGGGTGACGACCAGGTATTTGGTGCCCTGGTCGATAGCGAACACGACGGCGGCGAGCACGAGCGCGAGGATGCCCGCAGAGCGAGCCGAGAGGATGCGCACGCGGCGTCCGTCAGCCTTTGTAGCGGTGGGTGAGACTGAGGATTCAGCAGTCTTGGGGGTGTTGGTCATAGCTCTCCTCTAGTCTGTGCCGGTTGCTACGCGCCCGAACGCAAACCTGGTGCGGTACCGTTCGATAGTGCCCCTCTAGCTTAGCAAATCGGGGTAGTGCATCGAGTATTCGGCGGTGATTTGGCGGGTGCTCTCCCCCGCTTCTCATCCTGTGTTCTCAAGCCGGGCGGAGCAGGTATGAGAATACCGCCCGGTTCTCTCCATCTTCCCCGGTGAATAGCGGTGGAAGAGAAAGAATCCGGGCGGCATACGCCTCAAAGCGTCGTTAGCTCATTCAAGCGAACTGATTTATGCGGAAGCCTCGATGGACTTGAGGTTCTTCAGCTCCTGAACCTGTGCATCCAGGTGCTGCAGCAGCTTGGAGCGGTAACGGCTCTCGAAGCCGCGCAGAGCCTCAACAGCGATCTCCAGCTCTTCCTTCTCGTCGGTGAGGCGAGAGAGAACCTCTTCGCGCTGCTGCTGAGCTTCGCTCACCATAGCGTCTGCCTTCCTCTCTGCCTCTTCAATCAGTTCAGCCTTAGCCTTCTCGCCCTGTGCCACGTAGTCGTCGTGAACCTTCTGTGCCATAGCAAGCAGTGCTGCTGCATCCTGAGGTGCTGCTGCCGGCGCTGCCGAGGACTGTGCGGGTGCCACAGCCGCTGCGGGGGAATCGGGAGCATTTGCGGAGAGCTGCTCGACCTGACGCTCCAGAGCGTCACGCTCGGAGTACAGTGCGCGCAGTTCGACAACGAGCTCGTCCAGGAAGTCGTCGACCTCGTTGCGGTCGTAACCGGACTCTTCGGTGACGATCTTGAAGCTCTTAGTGATCAGGTCTTCGGGGGTGATTGCCATGGGCTTCTCCTCTGGGTATCCCTACGGGGTTTGGTGGTGATGTTGAGTGCCGCGGATTCACCAGCCAGATAGGGCGTGGCCCCAATATTTTAGGGTCCCGATGATTCAGGGCATGGTTATGCCGCGATGCAGTCGTTGGCACCAATTCTACTATTCTTTGGTTTCTGTGCCCGGTTATACGTCGGTTGAATCGTAAAATATTCGCTCGGCGCAAGGGTGGGATTCACCACGCGCTGCGTTTATCCCTATCCCCGCCGTAATCAAGCTCGATATCTGCTCGCGGGTGCATTTCGCATGATTCGACGCCGGCTGTATTCGTCTCTCCCCCCTCGCGGGAGGTTCTTCTCGGCCCAGAAATTGGGTACAGAAAACCCCGCCAGCACGTCATCCCATGTCAGGATGCCAAGCGCAAGCGGGGCTCTCATGCCTAGTTCTCGTATCTCTCCGATGGAGGGGCTACGTTAGGACAGCTTCGCGGTAATCGTCGTCATGATGTTCAGCAGGAAAGACAGCAGAACAATCAGAATCAGAAAACCGGTATCCAACGCAACGTTACCCACACGCACCGGCGGAATCAGACGACGCAACAGGTTCATCGGCCAGTCCGTCACCGCGTACACGCCGCTAGCGAAGAGCAGAACGATGCCCTTCGGACGCCATCCCGGAGCGAACATGCGTACCCAGTCAAAGAGCATGCGCAGCAGCATGGAGACGTAGAGAACGTACAGAATAATCGTAATGAGGGCGAAAATATAACCCATCTATCAGTCCTTAGCCCTGGTCGAAGGGGAATTCGCCGTCGGTCTCAAAGCCGGCGGGAACCTCGGAGTTAGCCACGCCCAGAACCTCCAGGTTGGAGGGGGTCAGCAGGAACACCTTAGCGGTGACGCGCTCAATGCGGCCCTCCAGTGCGAATGCCAGACCGGATGCGAAGTCCACCAGGCGCTTTGCGTCTGCGTCAGGCATTTCTTCCACGTTCATAATCACGGGAATGTTCTCGCGGAATGCCTCACCAATGATCTTTGCGTCATTGTAGGAGCGGGGGTGGATAGTGGTGATGCGACGCAATTCGTCCTCTTCTTCCTCGTAACCGTAGGTGTATCCGTTGGTTTCTTCGGGCTCGTAGCCCTGTTCGTAGTAGCCGTCGTTGGAGTACGTATCGGCGTACTGCTCGGTGTATTCGGTATTCGGCACCGGGGTGTCCTCCCAATTGTCTGCGCTGGCGTCGTCCCAAGTCTGTTCGGTTTCCGCCAGATCAGCTGTGGTTTCAGGTGTATGAGCGGTGGCGTGTGCCGCTGCATCTACGGCTGCTCGTCCGTCGGCAGGTTCTTCTGCGTCCAGATACTCGGTTTCTGTACCGTCATCGTAGCTATCAGCCTGCAGGTACTCTTCCTGTTCAGTATAGGCGGGTTCGTCCTGCAGATGGTAGGTTTCGCTCTGCGACTCGGCATCGCTGTACTGTGCCGAGCCGGGCAGTGCTGAGAGCCTGTTGGCGCTATCGGTCTTCTGTGCTGTAGCAGCCTGCCCTGCGGAGGCGTTCGCCTCCTTGCGGGTGTCAGCCTGCACAGCCTGCGGGGATTCTTCCGACGTCGCCTCGGCGTTCTGGTATCGTTCCAGGCCGAGGAAACCCGCCAGACGGCTTTGCTTCGCCATGATTCTCTCGCTGTTCTTTGCTTGTGGTGTACAGGGTCTGCCGTGGTGCTTCGTCAGAAGGTGTGTGCGTGACGGTACGTCATGCACCGGCATGTATATATTACCAGCGCCCACCCCGCGCGGGTGGTCAGGGCACCGATGATTATGCCGCCGCCAGCAGACCCATCAGCTGAAAAGACTAACGGCTAAAGGGCCTAGAGCGCCGGGCGCTTACCCATGATGTCGCTACCCACGCGCACGCAGGTCGAGCCCCAGCGCACCGCCGCTTCCAGGTCGCCGCTCATGCCGGCGGAAATCTCGGTCGCGTGCGGCACCTGCTCACGCACCAGCGAGGCCAAACCATAGAGCTTCTCAAACGCCGCATCCGGGTTCATGCCCAGCGGTGCCACCGCCATCACGCCACCGCAGCGCAGGTGCTCGTGATTCTCGATGCGCTCCACCAGCTCCAGCAGCTCGGAGGCGCTCGTACCGCCGCGCGCGCCCTCGGCGGCGTGGCCAGCCGTCGCGACCTCCGCCAGGGACACCTGCACCAGGCAGGTCAGCGCGCCCTGCTCCGCCGCCGCGGGTGCGGGCGCCTCCCCCGCCTCAAAGTGGGAGAGCTGGTTCGCGTACGCCTTCGCCAGCGCGTCCGCCAGGGAGGGGCGGTCCACCGAATGCACGCTGGAGGCGTACTTGACCACAGACTTCGCCTTGTTCGTCTGCAGCTGACCGATAAACGCCCAATGCGGGGGCTGCACCTCACGCTGGGCGCAGTAGGCGGCAAGCTCACGAGCCTTCCCGCTCGCCTCCTGGTCGCGGTTCTCACCGAAGAGGGTCACTCCCCCATCCAGCAGCGCCGCCGCGTCGGAGGCGGGGAAGAACTTCGTGACCGTCACCAGCTGCACCGGGGCGCTCGCCTCGGTACGCACGGCGCTGTGGTCCTGCTCCGCGGTGCGGATACGCTCAAGCACGCGGCGGTAGTTCTGCAGCAGCTGCTCGGCGCGTTCGGGAGTGTACTGCAGGTTCTCTTCTACGTTCATTTCAGACATCTTCTCTTCTTCAGCGGCTCTATCTTTAGCGGCCCTATCTTTAGCAGCTCTAGGCGGCAGGCTCTGCCGCCTTCTCAATCCACACCAGACCCGCGATACGGCCCGGCTTCTCACCGCGGTTCGTGAACCCGCGATGCGAATACACTTCGGGCTCCTCAAACGTGCACTGCGCACAGTCCATGCTCACCTGCACACCCGCCTCCTCCAGCACGGCGCGAGCGCCGGCGGGCAGGTCCAGGCCGGGGGTCTGCTGGCTGGTCACCGAATGCACCTGCGGAATCAGTTCGGTGGACTCGGTGCGCATCGCCTCGGGCACCTCGTAGCAGCTACCGCAAATGCTCGGACCCAGCCAGGCGGTAATTTTCTCCGCACCGAGCTGACGCATCCGCTGCACGGTCTGCTGAAGCACGCCATCAAGCAGGCCGCGGCGGCCAGCGTGAGCCACCGCCAGGATTGGTTGCCAGTTCGCGACCCGCTCACCCACCAGCACCACGGGAATGCAGTCCGCCACCATAATCGCCAGGGGCACGCCCTCACTGCTAATCGCCGCATCGGCGACCGGGGAGTTCTCCAGCACCGCGCGGGCACGCTCAGCGGTACGCTCCTGCGGGGCACCGGGCGCGTAGGATTCCGCCTCGTAGTCTTCCGGGTAGGCAATCTGCACGCCGTGCACCTGGTTCAGGTAGAAGAACGGCTCGGTGCCCAGCGCCTCCTCCAGGGCGGCACGGTGGTTGAGGGTGCGCACCAGGGAGGCGTCCATGCCGCCGCCGAGCTCATCGTCCACGTGCAGACCCAGGTTGCCTGCCGCGCGGGAAGTGAAACCCACCCGCACACGCCAAGAGCCCAGGGTGCGGGTATCGGCTGAGGCAAGTAGTGGAGTTTTGGGAGCGTCGCTCATCGTCTATTCCTTCATCAGATGTCAGCAGGTATAACGGCGGGTATAGCAAAGGGGAGCCGAGAACAGCACAATGTGCGTGTTTCTCAGCTCCCCTATAGCTTCATAAGACTCTCAGCCGTGCAACGCCTAGGTGGCGTTCACAGCCGGGCAGACTACTTCAGGAAGTCAGGGACATCCAGGGTGTCGCGGCGAGCCGGAGCTTCCTCTACAACCGGGGGAAGGTCAACGTCGAAGCCAGCAGCGCCGGTGGAAGCCGGAGCAGCAGCGGGTGCGTTGTAGCCGTAGCCGTTAGCAGCCGGAGCGGTGGAGCCGCCGAAGGATGCCTGGGTGCGCTGAGCCTGAGTAGCCGCAGCAGTGGAAGCGTTGGAGTTGGTCTCCGGGTTTACTGCGTCGAAGCCAGCAGCAATCACGGTCACGCGAGCCTCATCGCCCAGTGCGTCGTCAATAACCGCACCGAAGATGATGTTTGCGTCGGGGTGAGCAACTTCCTGAACCAGGCGTGCAGCCTCGTTGATCTCGAACAGACCCAAATCGGAGCCACCCTGAATGGACAGCAGAACGCCGTGCGCACCGTCGATGGATGCTTCCAGCAGCGGCGAAGCGATAGCCAGCTCAGCTGCCTTCACTGCGCGGTCCTCACCGGATGCCGAACCGATACCCATCAGAGCCGAACCTGCACCCTGCATGACGGACTTAACGTCAGCGAAGTCAAGGTTGATCAGGCCGGGGGTGGTGATCAGGTCGGTAATGCCCTGCACACCGGAGAGCAGAACCTGGTCAGCGGACTTGAATGCGTCCAGCATGGAGACGTTACGATCCGAAATCGACAGCAGTCGGTCGTTCGGAATAACGATCAGGGTATCAACCTCATCGCGCAGAGCAGCGATACCGGTCTCAGCCTGGTTGGAGCGGCGACGGCCTTCGAAGGTGAAGGGGCGGGTCACCACACCAATGGTCAGAGCGCCGAGGGAGCGGGCAATACGTGCCACGACGGGTGCGCCACCGGTACCGGTGCCACCGCCCTCACCTGCGGTCACAAAGACCATGTCTGCGCCCTTGAGGACTTCCTCAATTTCCTGCGCGTGATCCTCGGCTGCCTGACGGCCAACCTCGGGGTTTGCGCCCGCGCCAAGACCGCGGGTCAGCTCACGACCAACGTCCAGCTTAACGTCTGCATCGGACATCAGCAGAGCCTGAGCGTCAGTGTTGATAGCAATGAACTCAACGCCGCGCAGACCAACCTCAATCATGCGGTTGACTGCGTTGACGCCACCGCCGCCGATACCAACGACCTTGATGACTGCCAAGTAGTTCTGGGGAGTTCCAGCGTCCATGTATTCCTCGATTGTTCCGTGTTCCAGCTTCGGAAGACCCGCAGCTTAATCTAAGCCTGAAGGTTTCCTCTAAAGAATGACTTTATCTGCTAGGATACCAAACTGTTTTTGTCGGTTCCTAGTCACACAGCGCAATTACCCCCTCTTTTTGCGGATTTCACACAAAAAGGGAGGATAAAGCGCCTGAATGGTTCCCCTAACGGGTCACCGGTACGCGCGGGGCGGACACGTCATAGACGGTCACCTTCTGCGTCTGTGCTTCGGAAGATTTCTCCTCCTGAGCACGCTTAGCAATAGCCTGGCGCAGGGAGAGCAGGACCTTAGCCTTCAACTCGCTCTCTTCAGCGGTTCCCCACTGCACCGTAGTATTATCCCTCAAGGTTAGAGTGATACTTGAGGTTGACGTAGCGCTGGCTTCCTTAACCTGAGCTAGAAGTTCAGAGGGCATTGCCGAAAGCGCGGTAGAAATAGTGTGGAACTCAGCCGAAGTCTGCGGGTCATCACCGCTGAAACGAACCAGCGGCACCGACGTATCGGGCTGAGTTGCCGACTCCAGAAGGCTCACACCATCGCTATCAACAGTATGGTACGTATCGCCCTGCTTCACAACCGCAACCGCGGTACGCTCCTTCAGAGTCACCACCAGCTCATGCGGCGGACGGCTCTCCACCTGCACGCTACGAATCACATTATCCTGCCCGAGCAGCTCACGCACCTTCTTCTCATCGATGCGAGTGAGCGGAACGCCGCGCAGAGGCTCAAGCTTCTGCTCCACCTGGGTGGTTTCCAGCAGGGATGTGCCGCGCACCGTAATCTTCTGAGTCGCCAACAGGGGCGAGAAGAAGACCAGCACCACATACAACACCGCGATAATAGCCAGTGCCGAAGCGGTGTACAGCAGCTTACGGGCACGAGTCAGAGGCGCACGCTCCTTACGGGGGCGCTCCTCAGCACGCAGACCGTCCAGACCCGGATCCTGACGCAGACGCTCACGGTGAGCCTGACGGCTCGCACGCTCGCGCTCCTTCTCAATCTCCGCGGCGCGCTGCTGCTCACGCTCGGCACGCCAACGACCAAAACGACTCGTGGGGCGAGGCTCTTCAACAGCCTTCTCCCCCGCCTTATCGGCGCGTTCCTCAGCCTTCTGAGCGGCAGACTCTTCGCGAGATTCAACAGAATCGGCAGAAGACTTCTTGTCAGAACTCTTCTGAGTAGCCTTCTGATCGGCTACTTCCTTTTCTGCGCTCTTCACCGACTGCGAGGATGCAGGCTGAGCAGAGGCACCCTTGGCGGATGAAGTCTTCGACGAAGAATCCTCAAACGCCTCAACATCAAACAGCTCAGGCGCGTGCTCAACCTCAGACACGGTACGACCGGTCATCAGCGCAGAACGCACCGAATCCTTCAAAGACTGCGCCGAAGAATGAACCGCCGCAGCGCTCTTGGACGCCGAAGAATCAGCACCGTTCTGGCTGTGCGATTTATGCACCACCGGCTTACGCGGCATGTGGCGAACAGAGCTCGAAGGCTGAGTAGCGGCAGACTGGGCAGAAGCCTCCGAGGATGCAACCTCGACAGGCTTCACGGCGTCCACAGACTTCATAGCTTCCGAGGGCTTTGCAGTCCCAGTAGCTTCTGCGCTCTTCACAACCTGAGGCTGGGTGGCCTGCGGCTGAGTCAGCTGAGACTGCGCAGATTCAGCCTGCACAGACTCAGATTTCTTAGCCTCAACCTGCGCATTCTCAGCTACCTGCTGGGCGCGCAAACGAGCACGCGAACGCGGAGCCTTCGGCGCGCGCGAGGAGGAATGCCCCTCCGAAGAGAGACCAGAACTCATCGGCACAGCCTAAGCCTCCGACTTCTTCGACTCGCCACCGTGACGGATTTCCAGGGACTCCAGCAGACGCGCACCCAAAGCGGTCACATCGCCAGCGCCAACGGTCATCACAATATCGCCATCCTGAGCGCACGTCACAATATCCTCAATAGCGTCCTCAGCGGTAGCGTAACGAACCTCAGAGAAACCAGCACCGGTAATCAGCTCACTGGTCACACCCTCAATCGGCAGCTCACGAGCCGGGTAAATATCCAGAACATGAGCACGGTCAGCCATCGACAGAGCCTGCGCGAACTCCTTCGCGAACTCGCGAGTACGAGAGAACAGATGCGGCTGGAAAATCACGTACAGGTTGTGGCCATCAGCCACGGTACGGCCGGTCTCCAGGGCACGGAAGACCTCGGTCGGGTGGTGCGCATAATCATCAAAGACCTTCACGCCAGCAACCTCACCACGCAGAGTGAAGCGGCGGTCAGCGCCCACAAACTCAGCCAGTGCACGAGCAATATCAGCAGCCTCGTAACCAGAAATCAACGCCGAGGCAAAAGCAGCCGAAGCGTTCAGCTGGTTATGAATACCGGGCACCTTCAGAGCAAGATCCTGCTCGCCTTCATAACGCACACCGCGGCACTCAAAAGACCAGGACAGATGCGAAGAAGAGGAAGAACCCGCACTGGTAATCTCGCTAATGCGCAGGTCAGCATCCTCAGACTCACCGTAGGTCACCACGGGCACACCCGCCGCACGAGAACGAGCCGCCAAATCAGCCGCACCCGCATCATCAGCGCAGGTCACCACAACACCGTTAGGTGCCAGCGAACCCACAAAACGGTTGAACGCCTCAAAGACACGCTCATCCGTCTCATAGAAATCCAGGTGGTCCGGCTCAACATTCGTCACCACAGCAATAGCCGGGCGGTAACGCACAAACGAGCCGTCCGACTCATCAGCCTCAGCCACAAAAATCGACTCCGGGCCCTGAGCACCCAGGTGAGCGTTCGTGCCGCGACCAGCAATCACAGTACCCACCGCAAACGACGGGTCAGCACCCAGCTGATCAAACATCACAGAAATCATGGAGCTGGTCGTGCTCTTACCGTGAGTACCGGCAACAGCAACCACCTGAGACTCACCCATCACAGCGGCAAGAGCCTCAGAACGATGCAGCACACGCAGACCCTGCGCACGAGCGGCAACAAGCTCCGGGTTATCCTCACGAATCGCAGTAGAAATCACCACGGTATCAACGTCCACAATGTTCTCAGCCTGCTGAGGAACACCCACACGAGCACCCGCAGCACGCAAAGACTCAACAGTAGCCGACTCCGCACGATCAGAACCACTCACCGTCACACCAGCCTGCAGCATCAGAGCGGCAATAGCGCTCATACCCGCGCCACCAATACCGATGAAGTGCACACGACCCAGCTCGCTCATCTTCGCACGCTCAGGGAACGGCGGGTTCAGCGGTGCCGGCAACACCATCTCAAGATTCATCAATTCAGTCATTACTTCTCAGCTGCCTTCAATACTGCTTCAGCCATAACGCGCGCCGCGTCACGGATACCAAGTTCATACGCCGCAGCGCCCATGCGCTCCAGCTCCTCCGGGTTCGCCATAAGAGCCGGAATCTCACGGGCGAACCACTCACTGGTGACCTCTGCATCCTTCACCAGCAGAGCCGCAGACGCCTCCACCAGAGAACGAGCATTCAGAGCCTGCTCACCATTACCAATAGGAAGCGGCACAAAAATAGCGGGAACACCCACCGCAGCAACCTCACTGACGGTCGCCGCGCCCGAACGCACCAGCAGAAGATCAGCGGCAGCATACACATCCTGCATGCCGTTGCTGAACTCAATCTGGCGGTAATTCGGGGCGCTCAACAACTCGCCGTTCTCATCCAGAACAGCCTTACCCTTGCCGGTAATATGCAGAATCTGGAAGTCCCACTCCGCAAAGTGGTCACGGCACGCCGCCACCGCATTATTCAGGCTCAACGCACCCAGCGAACCGCCCGTCACAATCACGGTCGGCTTCTGCGGGTCCAAGCCCAGGTTACGGCGAGCCTTCGAACGGTGCGCCTCACGGTTCAGGTAGGCAATCTCATCCTTCATCGGCATACCCACCAGGGTTGCACGCGGGAAAGGAGTATTAGGGAACGCCACACCGGTGAACTCCGCAAACGTACCACCCAGGCGGTTCGCCAAACCGGGCTTCGCATTCGCCTCATGAATCACCACGGGAATCTTAGCGCTCAACGCCGACAGATACGCCGGCGGGCACACGTAGCCGCCCACGCCAACAACCACGTCTGCATCTGCTTCTTTGAGGATGCGGCGGGTCTTCGACAGGCCACCAAAGAACTTAGCGGGGAAAGCCAAAGCGGCACGGTTAATGCTACGAGGGAACGCTGCACGAGGAATGAACTCAATATCGAAACCAGCTGCCGGAACCAGCTCGGCTTCCATCTTATCCGCAGTGCCCAGCATCAGAATCTTAGCGTTCGGTTCAAGATCACGAACCGCACGCGCAATCGCGAGCATCGGATTAATATGACCGGCGGTGCCACCACCGGCGAAGACTATAGAGGGCGCCTTCTTCGTCATAGGTCTTTCTCCCAACACATCGGTACAGCATCATTTTACGCTATCGCACCTGTTCAAAAGAGCGCCCCCGCCATTGAGCTACAACTCAACAGCGAGGGCTTTATCTTATATTCAGCACATATTCATCACGGGTAGAGGTGCGAACCGCAGCTCACTTCCCCGATTGCCAGCCCCCGATATGCAGGCTTCGCGGAGCGGGTTCCGCGGGGTTTAGCCCTGCTTGCGGGTGCCGCGCTGAGCCGAGTTCCGAGCCGCGCCCTGAGCCGGACGCTGCTGAGCGCTGTTCTTCGGAGCACCCTTGGCCTGAGTACCCTTTGCCTGAGTGCCCTGTCGCGGCGCTGCCTGACGTTGAGCGCCCTGTCGAGGATTACCCTGTCGCTGGGCACGACGCTGACGGTCCTCAGGATGCAACGGCTGCAGACCCGCAGGTAGCGAGCCCGACGGACGGTGCTGTGCGCTACGGGGCTGAGCAGCACGAGGCTGTTGCACTCGCTTCTGAGCAGCAGGTTTCTGAGCGGTACGGGGCTGAGCGGCGCGCTGCTGTACAGCTTGCTTCGGAGCCGCGGGCTTCGCAGCGGTAGCTTTCTGAGCGGGACGAGCCTGAGCGGGCTTACCCTGAGCAGTCCGCTTCTGCGCAGGCTGTCCGTCAGCAACACGCGACTGCTGACCGGTACGCGGCTGAGCGGGAGCCTTCTGCGGAGCTGCCTTCTTCGGTGCAGGCTTCTGCGAGGCCTTCTGCTTCTGAGCTTCAGCCTTCTGCTCCGCCTTCACACGGGCAGCTTCCTCACGAGCCAGACGCGCCTCCTCGCGAGCACGACGCGCCTCTTCTCGAGCCTGCGCCGCCTCCCGGCGAGCCTGTTCCTCCTCGCGACGAGCCTGCTCCCGAGCCTGGCGCTCCTGCTCCTTCCGCTGCTCACGAGCTATACGAGACAACTCACGCTGCTGATCCGGCGCAAAACCCAACCAGCGGCGCAACGTACTCTCCGGACCGAAAACAACCTTCAAAGGATTATGTTCCTTCATCAGGTGGCCACCGGCAGCCGCACGAGCTGCCTCCTCCTGATTCAGCACAATCTGCAACGGCGTACGACGCTGCCAATCAGCATTCGCACGACGAACCTCACGCACGCTCTGAGTCTCAATATTCGACGGTGCCGTCGCGCCACGCAACGGAGTCTGCCGCGCAAACGCCAACAACAAACCCGCCGCAAACAACGAAGACAACAGCGACGAACCACCATAGGAGACAAACGGCAGAGGCACACCAATCACCGGCAAAATACGGGACACCATGCCCATATTGATAATCGCCTGAGAAGTCAGCCAAATCATGATGCCGCCCGTAGCCAAACGCACCAGCGGGTCAGTAGTGCGCAGCATAATACGCACCGCACAATACACCAGGCCCGCATACAGCAGCAGAACCGCCAGCGTACCCAGCAGGCCCAGCTCCTCACCAATAATGGCGAAAATATAGTCGTTATGCGCCTCAGCCAAGTAGTTGTACTTCTGACGCGACTGGCCCAGGCCAACACCCAAGAAGCCGCCGGTCGTCAGCGCCACCTCACCAGAATTCGCCTGGTCACAGTTAGCGTTCGTGCACGAGCCCCAAACACCGAAAATACGAGCCACACGGTTCGCGCTACTGAGAACGCCCACCAGCGCCAACGCCGCAAACGCGCCGCCAATCTTCAGCAGCGAGCTACGAGAAGCGCCCGCCAGCCACATCATGCCCACAAAGATGAAGCCGTACACCATGGCGGTACCCATATCACCGCCGAGCATAATCAGCAGCACCAGGGCACCCACACCATAAATCGAGGGGAACAGAGTACGCCAAATACTGCGAGAAATATCGCCGTGGCGGCTGTACACCCATGCCAGCCACATAATAATCGCCAGCTTCGAAAACTCCGACGGCTGAATCTGCACGCCGCCGGGGAATTTCAACCAGTTACGGTTACCGTTCACCTCAACGCCAACGACCACCACAGCAAGCTGCATGACCAATGCGGCAATCAGCATCGCGTTCACCACAAACTCCTTGTGGTAAACCCCCACCGGGATACGCGTAATACCCGCCATCGCAATCACGCCAAGCACCAAGAACATGACCTGCGACGAAACCTGCGAGAACGGCGACTGGCCCTGAGAAATCATGGTGACGCTCGAGGCCGACAGCACCATAATGCAGCCAAAAATAGCCAGACCCAAGGTGGTGATCAGCAGCATCACCGGCACATCCCACAGGTCAGCCTTCAAACCACGACGGTACAGCCTATCGGCACGAGCACGGAACGGCGCAGAGAAATCCTCCCAACCGGCTCGCAAAGACGCCCAACGACCACTCGCGGTCGAACGCGCCGAAGAAGCCGAACGCTCCGAAGATGCGCTGGTACTCACATGCCCTCCTATAGGCCTCAACTGCCACGGATTCGTCGTGGCGACTACACGAAAAAGGTTCAGGGGTGGGACACCATTACCATCCCACCCCCGAGAAGAACCCGCAAAAAGCACCCCGGTCACCCGAGACGCCCCCTGCAGGTAGCGTCCTAAGAGTCTGCCAGCTGGGCGGCAACAGCGTTCGCAAACGCATCACCGCGCACCGCATAATTCTTGAACTGGTCCATCGACGCAGACGCGGGAGCCATCAGCACGGTATCGCCCGGATGCGCCAGCTCAGCAGCCTTCGCAACGGCCGCGTTCATCACGGCAATGCCGTCCGAAGAATCAGCCACAGCGGCGGTCATATTGTAGGTCGGAACCTGCGGAGCGTGGTTAGCCAACGCCGACTTCAACGCCGCAGTATCAGTACCGATAATCAGTACAGCCTTCAGGCGCTGAGCGTGAGCAGCAATCAGCTCATCGTACTCAACGCCCTTCGACAGACCACCGGCAATCCACACCAGCGAGGGGTAACCGCTCATCGACGCATTCGCGGCGTGAGGATTCGTAGCCTTCGAATCGTTCACCCACATGATGTCGTTCGCATAACCCACCAGCTGGTTGCGGTGCGCACCGGTCTTGAAGGAACGCAGGCCAGCGCCCACAGCCTTCGGGTCAATATCAGCCGCACGGCACAGCGCCGCAGCCGCCAGAGCGTTCTCCACGGTATGCTTCGCGGGCATCTTACCGGGTGCCGGAGCCAAATCCTCCAGAACCGCCAGCTCGTACGCCTCGTTGTAACGGTTCTTCAAGAAGGCGCGGTCCACCATGATGTCCTCAGCCAAGCCGAGCATAGACACGGCGGGCATCTCAGTGGAGCTAAAACCAATCGCGCGAGCGCCCTCAATGACGTCCGCGTTCTCGACCATGCGCAGGGTGTCTACGTGGTCGGTGTTGAAGATGCAAGCAACCTGAGTGTGCTCGTACACGCGAGCCTTATCAGCCTTGTAGCCGTCGAAGGAGCCGTGCCAGTCCACGTGATCCTCAGCGATGTTCAGAACCACCGAAGCGTACGGGGACATCGAGTAGGTCCAGTGCAGCTGGAAGCTGGACAGCTCCACTGCGAAGAACTCATAGGGCTCATCATCGGCAATGGCGTACACGATGGGCATACCCACGTTACCGACCTGAATAGACTTCTTACCGGCAGCCTTCAGGATGGAATCAACCATGCCCACGGTGGTGGTCTTACCGTTCGTACCGGTCAGGCACAGCCACTTGGGGGTCGGGCGGTCGCTGCGCTCATTCAGGCGCCACGCCAGCTCCACATCGCCCCAAATCTGGATGCGACGCTCATACGCGTCCAGCATGACCGGGTGGTCGGGGCGCACGCCCGGGGAGGTCACCACAAGCTCGGGTTCCTGACCATCCACCAGGGGCAGTGCACGCATGTGCTCGGGACCGAACAGGCCCTCAACATTACCGTAGGCGTTCTTGTAAATCTCGATGCGCTCACGCTTCTCCGGGGTATCTGCCCCGTCGATGACAACAATCTTCGCACCCAGCTGGGCGAGCACATCGGTCACAGCGTCGCCGCTGGTGCCCATACCCACCACGACCACGCGCAGGTTAGCCCAGGGCGCACCCCAGTGAGTCAGCTCCGCGAGGCGCTCGTTCTCATACACCGGGTTCACCGCAATAGCGGCGGCGTTCGCTTCAATGCGAGCTGTATCCGGCTGTTCATTAGTTGACATTAGTGAATCACTCCAGAAGTCTGCGAGAACCAGTCACCGAAGAACAGCGCCAGGGCAACGAGCACGCAGAGGGCGTTAACAACCCAGAGGCGGAACACGGAGTTCACTTCGCCGCTGCTGACGGTACCGGGGGCAATGCCTCGCTTATCAATTGAGTACTTGCCGTTGACGCCGACCTTCTCCATGTGGTGATGGAAGGGGGTCATACGGAAGTAACGGTGCGCATGCAGGGGCTTCTCCCCCGCTGCGACCGAACGCTTACGGCTGGTCTTGAACACGAACTTCTGCACGATCACAGAGAACACTTCCAGCACGGGAATCAGAGCGATGACCAGCAGAAGCAGTTCGGTGCGGGTAAACAACGCGAAAGCAACCATTGCGCCACCGAGCGCCAGGGAACCGGAGTCGCCCATGAAGATCTGTGCCTTCGACACGTTCCACCAGAGGAAGCCAGCCAGCGAACCTACCAGGGATGCGGCAATCAGAGCCAGCGAACCGGGGTCGCGCACATCGTAGCAGGCGGTGCCGGCACCGGCGGAGCAGGCGTGTACGTACTGCCAGATGCTGATGGTCAGGTAGCCGGAGAAGATGGTCATCATGATGCCGCCAGCCAGGCCGTCCAGACCATCGGTGAAGTTCACCGCGTTCGTACCGGACAGGGAGATGAGGGTAATCCAACCAACCAGCAGGATGGAGCCGAAGACCGCACCCGCCGCGAACAGATCGATGGGCAGGTCACGTACGAAAGAGATGGCGGTCGACGCCGGACGAGCACCCGACTCGTTCGGGAACTGGAATGCCAGGTACGCGAAGGGCAGGGTCACGCCCAGAAGACCAATGGTCTTCTGCTTCTCGGTCAGACCCTCGTTGCCCTTATTGCGGAACTTCATGATGTCGTCCGCCGCGCCCACACCGAGCATGCCCAGGGTGAAGGCGATGGTCAGCCACGCGGTAGCGGTCGGTACCGGCGCGGTACCGAAGAACAGGGCGCTCACCGCAAGGGTCAAGAAGTAGGCGAGAATCGCCGAGGGGATGAAAATCAGACCCGCCATGGTGGGGGTGCCCGCCTTGTGCTGGTGGGCCGCCGGGCCTTCCTCACGGATGAGCTGGCCAAGCTTGAGGGACTTCATCTTCTTGATGAACACCGGCAGCGCGGTGAGGGAGATGAGGAATCCGAAGATTCCAGCAATCAGCACGGTAATCATAAAGCGCTACCCTTCGTTCGTGGTCTGTTCGGTCGAAGTACGGTCGCCATTAGCGGTACCGTCCAGGTGAGCGGCAAGGTGGTCGCTCAAATCGGTGGTTTCAACAAAGTCACCGGCAGAAAGCCAGGTCGGTGCCTGCTCTTCCTCAGCGCCGAAGGTGTACTCGGCGAAAGCAACCTGGTCACCCAGAATGCCCAGCTTCGCGCCGTTCGAGGACTTGAAGAGCACAATATCGCCGGGGTGAACCTCGGCGCGCAGGATCTGCTCTGCCTCTTCCGGGGTTTTCACCCAGGTCGCCTCATTACCCCAGGAGCCTTCCAGATGAGCAGCATTGTAGATGGGCTTCGTCTCGTCGCCCACAGCAATCAGCTTGGAAATGTTCATGCGCACCACGAGGCGACCGATGCGGTCGTGCTCCTCCACGGAGGCGTCACCGAGCTCCAGCATGGCACCCAGAACAGCCCAGGTGCGGTGCGGCTGACCGGTCGCCGGGTCGACGGTGCGACCCAGCTGCGCCAGGGTGCGCAGTGCCGCAGCCATCGACTCGGGGTTCGCGTTGTAGGCGTCGTTAATGACGGTCACGCCGTCAGCGCGGTCGGTGCGCGCCATACGCCACTTCGAAGCCGCCGCCGCCTTGTTGAGCGCGCGAGCAATCTTCTCACCCGAAATACCGCTGTTGTAGGCGACAGTCGCCGCAGCCAGCAGGTTGTGCACGTGGTGCTCACCGATCAGCTGCGAGGAAATCTCGTACTCGCTACCGTCGGGCAGGCGCAGAGTGAACTCGGGGCAGCCAGCGTCGGTGGTGCGCAAGTTCAGCGCCGCCACGTAGCGTTCGTAGGGCTGACCGTTCGCGTCGGTCTTCTCGCCCACGCCGAAGTAGGTAATGGGTGCAACCGAACGCGACGCCATGCGCAGCACGCGCTCATCGTCAGCGTTCAGCGCCAGGGAACCGGTCGGCTGAACGCCCTCAGCCAGCTCGCCCTTGGTGCGCTCAATATTGTCCACGCCGCCGAACTCGCCAGCGTGCGCGGTACCGACCTTCAGGATTGCACCGTGATCGGGGTGCGCAATATTCGCCAGGTACTCGATGTTACCCACGTGGTCCGCACCCATCTCAATGACCAGGTAGCGGGTGGACTCATCCGCACGGAAAACGGTCAGGGGCACGCCCACCTCACTGTTGTAGGAACCAACCGGGGCAACGGTCGGGCCCTCCGGGGTGAAAATGGCGGCAAGAAGGTCCTTCGTCGTGGTCTTACCGGCAGAACCGGTAATACCGATAACGGTCAGCTCACCCTGAGCACGCATCTGCTCAATGGAGTAGCGCGCCAAATCACCCATCGCCAGCACCACATCGGGCACCTGGATGCTCGGGTAGGGCATGCCCTGCTCGTCGAGTACTTCGCGCTCGACCAGCGCCAGGGTCGCGCCCCGCTCAAACGCCATGGGGATGAACCTGTGACCGTCAGTGACCGCACCGGGCTTCGCCACGAACAGGGTACCGGTCTGCACCTCGCGGGAGTCGGTGGTGGCGAAGTCTGCGTACACCTGCTCCTCACGGCCCTCCAGGCCGATAGCGGTGCCGCCGGTTGCCTCAATAATCTGGGCGGCGCTGAGCTTAATCATTCTTCACCATACCTTCAGCGGTCTTAGAGTCACTTTCATCGAGCATGCGCTGGTAGTCAGGCAGAATCTCGAAACCGTGCGCACGCAGGGCACGGGCGGTTTCAACGCGGTCGTCCAGGGCGATATCCACGCCGTCAACATCCTGTTCGGTTTCGTGGCCGCGGCCAGCAATCAGGATGGCGTCATGCTCGCCCGCCAGGGCAATTGCCGCATCAATAGCGGCGGCACGCGGAGAAATATTCAGGATCTGGGTGGCTCGGCGGTTCTCAGCCTTCTGCGCACCCTCCTCAACGGCGGCACGAATCGGCTCGGGTGCCTCACCGTGCGGATCGTCATCAGTCACAACCACAATATCTGCATACTGTGCCGCAATCGCACCCATAATCGGGCGCTTGAGCTGGTCACGCTCACCGGTCGCACCGAAAACAATCATGACCTTGCCGTCTCCGGGGCGGTCCATCGCCTCCAGGGCACGGGTCAGGCCGTCAGGGTTGTGGGCGAAGTCCACAATCGCGTGCGGAGCCAAGGAAATCAGCTGCATACGACCCGGCACCACCGGAGTCAGAGCCGAACCGGACGCCAGCTCGGGCAGCAGTCGCTCACGCTCAGCGGAGTCAGTGTCCAGGTACGCCATGAGAGCCGCCAGCGCGGCATTCGAAACGTTAAAGTCAGCGGGCAGACCGGTGTAGCATTCAACGCTCTCACCGGCACCGTTCACCACGTGGAAGCGGTGACCCAGACCCTCACGCTGGACCTTCACCACAGCCCAGTCGCGGGCACCAAACTCTGCGGGTACCTCAGCCAGACCGGCACCGCGGGCAGTCACCAGGCGGTGAGCCTGCTCGGCACCCATCTGCTCGCACGCAGCGGCGAACATCTTCTCGCCCCACTCGTCATCAGCAGTAATCACCGCAATCTCAGCACGCTCAGGGGTGAACAGCTGAGCCTTCGAATCGAAGTAGTGCTCCATGGTGCCGTGCAGGTCCAGGTGATCCTGGGTCAGGTTCGTGAAGCCAGCAACCGCATACTTCACGCCGTCCACACGGTGGTAATCAATCGCGTGCGATGACACCTCCATTGCGGCGCAACGCACCTGATGCTGACCCATAATCGTCAGCAGAGAATGCACGTGAGGAGACTCCGGGGTGGTCATCTTCGAAGGAACCGACACACCATCAATCAGAATCTGAATAGTGCCAATCAGACCCGTCTTCACACCCAGGCCGGTGCGGAACACCGACTCCAACATGTAGGTGGAGGTGGTCTTACCGTTCGTACCGGTCACCGCGTAACGGTGAGTAGCGGGGAACGAAGCCGAACCATAAATCAGCGCAGCCAACGGACCGACATACTCGCGCAGGTTCTCAGTCACCAGGACAGGCACCGGCGCCTCACCCAGCAGCTGCGCACCGGCAGCATCCGTCAAAATAGCGGAAGCACCCAGATTCAACGCGGCCTCAGCAAACTGCGCACCGTGCACCTTCGCACCGGGCAGAGCCACGTACAGGTCCTGCGGGCGCACGCCTCGGGAGTCCATGCTAATACCGGTAACCTCAACAGAATCACCGGATTCAGAACCCTGAACGCCACTAGCCAGCTGGGAACTCACCTGAGCACCCAATCCCTGCAGATGTTCGCGAAGGTGCGCCAAACTCACCGGGCGCACAGAATTCGGGCGCAGAGTCTGAGCGTCGCCGCCCAGCAGGTTCTGGCCGGGTGCGTGAGATGCGGTATCCATCGTCCTTCTTTCCTCTCCGCTGTCCGAAGCGGTG
>ERZ1674245.177-NODE-177-length-22702-cov-22.609308_pt1 | contig 22702 bp, 20 predicted proteins | sample MGYA00581205_ERZ1674245 | MGnify/ENA primary metagenome ERZ1674245 (study PRJEB41354, sample SAMEA4873314) | human saliva metagenome | biome: human-associated habitat [ENVO:00009003]; feature: mouth environment [ENVO:08000002]; material: saliva material... | reverse complement strand
GGGTGTGGGAGAGTAGGTCGCCGCGGGTTTTTTATTCAAGAGGGGAAGACCTTATAGGTCTTCCCCTCTTTTTGTGTACCCAAAAACTCTTAGAATGAAAACTCCTGGACGAAAGAAACCTAACTCATCAGAGATGCAGAGGTTTAGAGACTCAGCTGAGAAGCAGAGGAACAGGGGACGCAACCTAGACAGCCTGCCAGCCTTGATGCAGGGGCGACGAGATGGGGAGTTCACAGATCCGTCTGAATGACGAAGCAGAGGGCACGGTGGAGAAACTCTTGGTACCTTAACAACAAGAGCAATCCACATCTCTACCCGAGCGAATAGAGAACACGCAAAGGAGCATCATCATGGCTGATGAGAAGAGCATCTACGAACGCTGGAGCGAAGAACGCCTCGACCCGCCCTTCCCCAAAGAATGGGGGCTGGATGAAGAAGACGAAGCCGAGTTGCTCTGGCCCATCTGGCCCCTGCTGTTCATGGGTGAATCTGATACTGAGCAGTACGTAGAAACCATTACCGATTATGTGATGGACGTACTCGGTCTGGAATACGATGGGGAGAACGAAGACAGCAAGCTCTGGGAGAAGCGCGTAGAGGACTACGTGGAAGAGCTCATCAAGCGTCGTCGTGCCTTTGCTGCTGAGCTGGGCATTACCCCCGAAATGCAGAAGAACTCCAACCTCAACCGTGCCTTCGCAGCGCTGGAAGAAGAAGGAGTCATTGCACGACAGAACTTCACCTGCTGCGGTACCTGCGCATCCGCAGAAATCTGGGACGAAATGGATGATAGCCGTGAATGGAAGGGATACATCTACTTCCATGAGCAGGACACTGAAAGCCTCGCTGAGAGCGGCGGAACCTACATCGGTTTCGGTTCCTTCCTCGCTTACCCCAGGGACGAAGAAAAATGGAATACCCTGAGCGATGCGCAGAAGGAAGAGATTAGGGCCCTTCACGAGAAGCTCTCCGCACAGTTGCTGCGAGAGACGGTTATTCCCGTACTGGAGAAGCACGGCCTGAGCGTGAAGTGGAATGGTAACTACAACACCCGCCCCTTCATTGGGGGAGTGGAAGTCTACAACATTCCCTAACGGCTGGTGAGCTGAACCGGGTGGGTGCCTCGGCGTAGCTTGTGGCAGGGGAGGAACCTCCCAGAGCTACGAAAGTTTACGAGGAAAATAAGCTGAGAGCGTGAGAATAGACATCACAGTATCTCAGTCAGAGTATTAACTAGCCGATAAGGCACCCATTCGGTAGGCTAGACGGGTAGCGCGGTACATCCACACTAGAGAAAAGACAGAACCTATCCACATGATAGGAACTGCTCGACATACCTTTCAGTTGCTATACGTAGCAGGAAGCTGAGCTTTAGAACGCCCGGCAGAGATCAGAAGGCGCCGAGCTCAGACGAGCACTGGCACTCTGAACCTCTGCCCTGATGGGTGCGTACTCCATAAGGAGTAGGCTAGAAGAAGTGGACGAACCGCCACCCATATTCCCAACCAAAGGAGCAGGCATGTCGACCGACGCCCGCGAAAAAGCCCGCCAGATTGCGGCCCAGCAGGCCAAGAAGAGCCCCAGCCAGGCAAGCCGCCGCTGGCTCCAGTTCGGCGTACTCGCCGTGGTCCTCATCATCGTAGGTATCATCGGCTTCGTCGTAGTCAACGGCAACAAGAACACCAAGGTAGCAGAAAGCGGCCCGGTGCCCTCCAGCGCCAACGAATACGGTGGCATTGTGCTGACCAAGGACGGCATCGTCCAGAACTCCTCCACCCAGGAGAACCGCGACTTCAAGCAGCTCGCAACCTCGACCTCCTCCGTGACCCCCATGGTCAACGGAACCGCAGCAGCAGTCAACACCATGCCCCCGGGCGTGCAGACCGCTGAAGAGGCATCCAAGAACGGCCAGCCCGTACGCGTGACCATCTTCCAGGACTACAACTGCGTGCACTGTGCAGAGTTTGAGAAGAAGTACGGTGAGGAAATCCAGAAGCTCGTCGAAGACGGCACCATCACCCTGGAAATCCGTAACCTGACCTTCCTGGACCGTTCCTCGCCCACCGCATACTCCGCGCGTAACGCGGCAGCAGCATACTCCGTGGCAAACCAGGTCAGCACCCACGACTTCCTGAACTACCAGCGTGAGATCTTCACCCACCAGGGCAGCGGCGACATGAACAACCAGCAGATCGCCGACATTGCTTCGAAGTACCACGCCTCCATCGGCTCCGATATGAACGATGGCAAGTGGCGCCCCTTCGTGGACGTGGTCAACGCTGAATCCGCAAAGAACGGTATTAAGGGTACCCCCACCGTCTTCGTTGATGGTGACCAGTACACCAGCAACGACTTCAGCACCTTCCTGAAGGAAAAGATCGAAGCTAAGAAGAAGTAACCGCTTCGATACAGGAAAACCCGGTAACCTCCACGCGAGGCTACCGGGTTTTTCCATACACGGTGATGAGTACGAGGGGTGGGTGAGCAGCATACAGAGGTGGTGCTCATAAGGGGTAAAACGAAGGAAACGAACATACTATCACCCCATAATTTAGAAGTATTCTCAACCAAACCCTAAAAGAACAACTAAGCAGACTCAACCAAGAGAATAAGGTACACTGGACAGGTTGCCTCCTTAGCTCAGTTGGCCAGAGCATCTGTCTTGTAAACAGAGGGTCACCGGTTCGAATCCGGTAGGGGGCTCAGAAAAATCCTGGTTCGCACCAGCCTCATAGCAGAGGTGCGGATCAGGATTTTATTGTACGAGTGTCCTGTAGTGTCTAAGGGACCCGCACTAGCACATCGACATCCATCCTGAGGAACCGAGAATGTCTGAAACCTCCGGAACCCCGCAGGCTCCCGCCTCGCAGGGAACCTACACCACCGCCCCGCGCAGCATCAAAGCACGCGAAGCCAGCGACTACCCCCTCGAAGAGTTCATCGAATCGCGAGGATTCCGCCCTGAAATTCAGGGCCTGCGAGCCTTCGCCGTGCTCCTCGTGGTGCTCTATCATGTCTGGGTCGGCAAAGTCTCCGGCGGCGTGGACGTCTTCCTCTTCATCTCCGCCTTCCTGCTCTCGCTCTCCTTCATGCGCAAGATCAACGAAGGCAAACCCCTCAATCTCTTCAGCTACTGGATGCACGTCTTCCAGCGACTGCTACCCGTAGCCACCGTGGTTATCGCGGGTACCACCATTGCGTCCTTCTTCGTGCTCGCGCCCAGTCGCTGGTCGCAAACCGTAACCGACGCAAGGAGCTCCCTGTTCTACTTCCAGAACTGGAACCTCGCGTTCAGCTCCGTAGACTACTACGCCCAAAACGCCTCCGTGAAGTCACCCTTCCAGCACTTCTGGTCGCTCTCCATCCAGGGACAGATCTTCATCATCTGGCCCCTGCTCTTCGCCGCAGTAGCCTACGTCGTGCACCGATTCCGCGGGAACCTCTTCACCACCGCGGTATTCATCTTCAACACGGTGTTCGTCGCATCCCTGACCTTCTCCATCGTCGAAACCGACACCAACCAGGGATTCGCCTACTTCGACACCCGCACCCGCCTGTGGGAATTTGCCATCGGCACCCTGCTGGCAATGCTCACCCTCAAGTGGAAGGCACCCGAAAAGGCTCGAGTGGTTATGGGCTGGGTCGGTATCATCGGTCTGGTCACCTGTGGCGCAATCCTGCCCGTTGAACGAGCATTCCCCGGCTACCTGGCGCTCTGGCCCGTGATCTCCGGTGCGCTCGTCATCATGGCAGGCCGCACCAACAGCCGCTGGGGCATCGATCGACTGCTGGTCTCCGCACCCCTGCAGAACCTCGGCAACATCTCCTACGCCCTGTACCTGGTGCACTGGCCCATCCTCATCCTCTACAGCAGCGCCGTCGGTACCTCCCGCGTGAACTTCATCGAAGGTGCTGTCATCATCCTTACCTCCATCGGCCTGGCATGGTTGCTCATCCGCTTCGTCGAGAAGCCGCTGCGCTACCGCAAGGACCCCTTCGTACCCTGGCTCATGATGAAGATGCGCTTCAAGACCATCTTCTCGGTCAAGACCTGGGCAGACCAGCTCGCCTTCATCCTCGCGATCTTCCTGGTCGCAGGTGTACCCCTGGTAGCCGCACAGGCATGGGTAGGCTACCGCAACACCCAGTCCGAGCAGAACGCCGAACTGCAGGTACAGACCGCCAGCGAAAACTACCCCGGCGCCCGCGCTATCGGCGGCGCCCAGCAGGGACTCATTGACAACCCCATCCCCTCCGGTGGTGACGTCAAAACCCAGTTCGACGGACTGAGCGACCCCTGCGTTGGCAGCTTCGCGCCCTCCGACCCGGCACTCGCCAAGTACTGCAGCCTGCAGAAGTACGGACCCGAGGACGCACCGCTGACCATGGTCATCGGTAACTCCCACGCCGAACAGGCGCTGAGCATCTTCAAGCCCATCGCAGAACAGACCAAAACCAACCTGCAGACCTACCTGCTCGGTGGCTGCCAGTACCCGGTCCGCGCCGTCAACGCCAGCAACGAATGCTCGGAATTCAACACCAAGATGACCGAGGAAATTCTCAAGCGTAAGCCGCAGACCGTGGTGCTCATCGCCACCGTTGCCCAGGCACGCTCGAACGACGAACGAGTCGACCCGAGCCTCGATGAGACGGTCCGCCGCCTCACCGAAGCAGGAGTCCAGGTCATTGGCCTGCGCGATAACCCGCGCTTCGAGTACAACATCTACGAATGCGCTCAGAAGGCCGGCGCCGACAAGAGCTCCTGCGCACGACCCGCAAGCGACAAGTACGCCGCAGAAAACCCTGCAAAGGAAATCTTCGACAAGTACCGCAACCAGGGTGCCGTCATGGTGGACCTGAAGGACGTGTACTGCCCGGACGGCATGTGCAGCCCCGTGGTTGGAAACATCTACGTCTACATCGATGACAACCATGTCTCCAAGACCTACAGCCGCACCATGGCTCAGGAAGTCTTCCAGCGTGCAGCGGAAGGCGGCTGGCTCGTCAACGGAAAAGTGAACTTCTAAAGTTCGCCGATATAGCGGATCCCCCGTGCTGTTCTACAGAAGTGTGAACGGTTCGGGGGATTCGCTATATTCTGACCCGAAATTAGGATAGGCTAAGTTAGGAGGCTCCCGGGAAAAGCCTTAGAGAAGAAAGGACGCCATGAAAGAAATCACCGAACGCACCCTCAAAGTAGAGAACGTCAGCCTCGGCTACGGCGAAACCACCATCGTCAAAGACCTCTCCCTCGAATTCCCGAAGGGCAAAGTTACCGCCATCATCGGCCCCAACGGCTGCGGTAAATCCACCCTGCTACGCGGTGTCTCCCGACTACTCAAGCCGCTCAACGGCGACTTCACCCTCGACGGCAAACCCACCCACGAATACTCCATGAAGGGCTTCGCCCGCATGGTTGGGCTCATGCCCCAGCATCCCATCGCCCCCGAAGGAATTACCGTAGCCGACCTCGTCTCCCGAGGACGCTACCCCTACCAGGGACTCTTCAAACGCAATAGCGCCGAAGATGATGAGGCGGTCGCCTGGGCACTAGAAGCCACCGACACCATGTCCCTCGCCGAACGACAGGTCACCGAACTCTCTGGCGGCCAACGTCAGCGCGTCTGGATTGCCATGGCGCTCGCCCAAGAAACCGACATCCTACTGCTGGACGAGCCGACCACGTACCTCGACCTGGCACACCAGGTGGAGCTACTCGACCTACTCTCGGACCTCAACGAGCAACGCGGCACCACCATGATCATGGTGCTGCACGAGTTGAACCTCGCCGCCCGAGTCGCCGATTACCTCGTCGCGATGAAGGACGGCTCCATCGTCGCTCAAGGCGAAGCACACGACGTGCTCACCCGTGAGAACCTGCACACCATTTTCGGTCTGAAAGCAGAGGTCGCCGATCCGTTTAACGACGGCAGCGTCGTGGTTGTTCCGCATCCCCGGAGTGCGTCCACCGTTGCCGGTTCAGCTGTCGCATCCTAAGAAACCCCCGCTCATATCTGATGAAGCGCCCATAACAGTGGGATACTGGAAAGTAGGACGCACCGAAAGCTAAGCGAAGAAGCCGGTACACCGCGCGGGTGTGCCGGCTTCTTCCACAGAAGGGTCATTCTCTATAGAGGCCCGGAAAGAAGAACACAATGACGACCCCGCTCCTAGACTCCAACGGCAAGCTCAACGGTGAATCAGTACGCTACGTGGCAATCGGCGACTCCTTCACCGAAGGTGTGGGCGACGTTGACCGCCGCCGCCCTAACAGCCTGCGCGGCTGGGCAGACCGCGTTGCCGAAGGCATCGGTGCAGTAGACCCGCAGGCACAGTACGCAAACCTCGCCATCCGCGGCCGCCTGCTCATTCCCATTCTTGAAGAGCAGCTGCCGGCAGCCCTGGAGCTGAAGCCCAACCTTGTCACCTTCTACGGTGGCGGCAACGACATCATGCGACCCAACGTGGATATTGACCAGCTCATGACCCACGTAGACGAAGCCTTCGCCACCCTGCGCGGCGAAGGAATCGAAGTGCTTACCGTAACCGGCCTGGACGTACAGGGCCAGGGCCCCTTCGCCCGTACCCGCGGCCGCACCGCCACCTACAATGAGCTGCTGCGCGGTATCGCTGAGGACCACGGCGTGCACATTATCGACTACTGGCGCTGGAACGACTTCCTTGATTGGCGTCTGTGGGCTGACGACCGCCTGCACATGAACGACCTCGGCCACGAACGCTTCGCATCCCGCGTGCTGGCACAGCTCGGCCTGCCCGGCGTGGTGACCGAATCGGTACTGCCCCCGGAGGTGCAGCTGACTGCTCGCGAGAAGATCGAGCAGGAGGCGCGCTGGGTTCGCGAGTTCGCCCTGCCGTGGATTGGTCGCCGCCTGAAGGGTACGAGCTCCGGTGACGGCGTGAGCCCCAAGTACCCGGAGTGGGTGCCCGCGGCAAGCCTGAATAATTAGGCTGAAGAACTAGGCTCGCGGGGGCTCACGATACGGCGTAGAACCCTAGCTAGAACTGTATCGGTAGGGGAGTGCTCTGCGCCGTATCTGCCCCATACTTGTGTCGTATCTACACCGTAACGGAGCGGGGCAAAGCGGCCGTATCCGCACCGCGACGAGCCCTTAAACTGCCCTTTAAAACCGGGGCGGAAGCGTTAAAACGAGAGTTAAAAGCTCTTTAAGCGCGTGTTTAAGTCTGTTTAACAGCCCTGCGCACACCGTCAGAAGCGGTGACGCGGGGCTGTTTTCGGCTTAAATCCGGCTTAAGCTGTTAATCTCACAACATGAATTTCAACGGTGTAATTTATCCCCGGTCACATAGAGAACGCCCGTTCTTAAATCAGTGCATTAACGCCTGACTAGGGGCGTTAAAGAATTCCTTAAAAACATCTGGACTTGCAAAAACATCCATTTTTGGTAGAATAGGTAGGTATGTTTGCCGCCCGACGGCAGGCGTGCATCCGCGAATCGCGTGCCTCGCTTAAACGAGGCGCAATCGGCTCAGAACACCGAGATTCCGCGGATTTTTAAGGCAAAATCCGGCGTGCAGGCTTGCACGAACCCCCGTATTTACCTAGAATTTAACGCTGTTCGTAGTGGTGGAAACGCCTCTCGACACTAATAAGCTTCACCGTTTTTCCCGCGGCGGGGATCGATGCGTGGCCTCTCACCCACGTGACGATCTCAAACACTCTAGCCCGGCGAATAACCCGGTGCTTCTACATTGGTGGCGGGACGCTCACGAGTAACATCGACTGCGTACCGTCATAAAAGTCAATCAATAAAGGAGTGAAACATGGCAGCAGTCTGCCAGGTGACCGGAGCTGTTCCCGGCTTTGGACACAGCATTTCGCACTCGCATCGCCGCAACAAGCGTCGATTCGACCCGAACGTACAGAAGAAGACCTACTGGGTTCCTTCGCTGCGTCGTAAGGTAACCCTGAACGTGTCCGCTAAGGGCATCAAGGTGATCGATGCTCGTGGCATCGATGCCGTTGTTGCAGAAATCATCGCACGCGGGGAGAAGATCTAGTAAATGGCATCCAAGGCTAAGGACCTCCGTCCTATCATCAAGCTCAAGTCCACTGCTGGCACCGGTTACACCTACGTGACCCGTAAGAACCGCCGCAACAACCCCGACCGCATGGTGCTGAAGAAGTACGACCCCGTCGTTCGCAAGCACGTTGACTTCCGAGAGGAGCGCTAAGAATGGCTAAGAAGTCCAAGATCGCTCGCAACGAGCAGCGCAAGGTCATCGTCGCTCGCTACAACGAGAAGCGTATCGCGCTGAAGAAGACCCTGATCGACGAGAACGCTACCCCCGAGGAGCGCGAAGCAGCACGCGTGGCACTGCAGAAGCTGCCCCGCAACGCTTCCCCCGTTCGCGTGCGTAACCGCGACCAGATCGACGGCCGCCCCCGCGGTACCTTCCAGAAGTTCGGTATCTCCCGCGTGCGCTTCCGCGAGATGGCACACCGTGGCGAGCTGCCCGGTATCACCAAGTCCAGCTGGTAAATCTGGTATTTTAGTTCCTAAACGGTTTTCCGTCGTTACCGACGGTCACTCGCTTTAGACTCAAACCTTTTAAGTCTCTGGAAGGGGCACCCTAATGGCTAAGAACCGTACCGAACTCGTTGCAGAGGTTGCAGAGAAGTCTGGCAAGAGCCAGGCAACCGTGAACGCAGTCCTCGACGCAGTGTTCCAGGTTTTCGAGTCTTCCGTCTCCAAGGGCGAGAAGATCACCATCCCCGGTTGGCTGGCAATTGAGCGTACCGACCGTGCAGCTCGCACCGGCCGTAACCCGCAGACCGGCGAAACCATTCAGATTCCCGCCGGTCACGGCGTGAAGCTGACCGCAGGCTCCAAGCTGAAGGCAGCAGTCGCTAAGAAGAAGTAATTCTTGAGACTTTGAATCTGATAAAAGACCCCCACCCTCACGGTGGGGGTCTTTTGTTATGCCAATTTGTTGTGTCTAGAGACAGGGGAGGGGGAACGGTAGGAAGTAGAAGAAACATGTGGAGGGGTGAGAAGTGGGTATTCAAGACCTTAACCCTCAACTCGAGCTATAAAACATAGAAAGTAGCTCGGCTTTACAGGAGAAGCTGTGATGTTCTACAGAAAAAATTAAGAAAATTTATGCATTTATGTAGAAAGTTATGCATAGGCTGAGCGAAAAACCGGGATTATCAAACCCCACTGGGAAAAATACTTATACATTGTCGTCTGGACACAGCTTAAACACAGCAAACTAAAGCTCAATCTTAGACTCACACCCTAAGCTGGAGTCACCGGCGAAGGAAAAGCCACACACCATACACAACGGCCCCATCCAACCGGAAAATCAACCATACAAACCCCGGACGATCGACCCTCCGGGATGCACAAGGAGAACCACCTCATGGCACGCCCCGCCCAGAACACTTCCGCACAGACCACCAACCGTCGCTTTCGCACTGGCGCGGCAGCACTGTCACTGGCAGCAATCGCAGCACTCGGCCTGAGCGCCTGCGGTGCGCAGAACACCTCCGCTTCCGCCCCGGCACCCACCGCAACCGCAACCGCCAAGGCATCCTCCACCGCCGACGCGGCAGTCAACGCGGGCAACGGCAAGGTCACCGTCAAGGCAAGCGACGCAGCCTCCCCGAGCGCTACCGCAAGCAGCTCGCAGGGTACCGTCACCGTCACCGAAGGCGGCGTAACCGTCAGCGGTGCTGATGGCACCGGGGTCACCGCAGACGCTAGCGGCAACGCAACCGTCAACGGCGGCTCTGCATCGAACAACTCCGGTTCCTCCGCAAAGGTCGACGAGAAGGCAGGCGAGACCTCCGCCAAGAGCGGCTCGAATGGCTCCGTGACCGTCGACAGCGGAACCGTCAGCGCAGCCAACGGCTACACCCTCATCGAAATCAAGGCCGACGGCGGCTGGTCCTACCACGCACCCGACGGCGACATCATTGAGGTACGAGCTGACGGCTCCTGGGAGCGCGTTGGCGATGGAGGCGTCGTTGAGGTCGATGCTGACGGCTCCTGGGAACAGACCGGTGAGAACGGCGTTATTGAAGTAGAAGCTAACGGCACCTGGGAACAGACCGGCGGCAGCGGCACCATTAAGGTACCGACCGTTCCCGTCAAGCCCGCTGGCGCTACTGTTAACCCCGTCAAGCCCGTCACTCCCCGCCGCTAAACAACAGATTGATACTCCCGGCGAAAACGTGGGCTATCCCACTCGCTAGAATGCGGAAGAACGCCCACGCGCCCGGATAATCACACCCAAACTCGATAGAATTAACGCGGTTGGTTACACCGATAATCGTTATGGAATCCCACAAGGGTCCTGTGCACGACGCGAATACGTCGCCAACTAGCCGCACCATACTCAACAACCACAAGGAGAAACAATGGCTATCGCCCCCGCAATGAAGAAGACCACCGCGGTTCTGTCCATCGCTTTCGCAGGCGCACTGGGCCTGAGCGCATGCGGCTCCCAGTCCTCTTCCACCACCGCGACTGCATCCGCATCCGCTTCGGCAACTGCGTCCGCAAGCGCATCGGCTAAGGCATCCTCTGCGGCAACCACCTCTGCAGCTTCCGCTTCCGCTACTGCAGATGTGAAGGTTGACAAGGACGGCAACGTCACCGTCAAGGCTAACGACGGTGCGGGCAACTCCGCAGACGTGAAGGTCGGCGCAGACGGCAAGGCTTCCGTTGACGCTAAGGATTCCGAGGGCAACTCCTCCAAGGTAGAGTCCGACGAAAAGGGCACCAAGGCTGAGTCCAAGGACTCCGAGGGTAACTCCTCCTCCGCAACCGTAGAGGGCGACGTCGTTGTCTCTGAGGACGGCGGCTGGACCATTCAGGGTGACGAAGGTCAGGTAGCTGTACAGGCTGACGGTTCCTGGAGCCGCCAGGACGCAAACGGCCAGGTCGCAGTCAAGGCTGATGGCTCCTGGAGCATCCAGGCTAACAGCGGCCTGCAGGCAACCGTGGACGCATCCGGTGAAGTAACCTCCATCGTTGGCGGCGAGAAGGCAGACCTGAAGGCTCCGAAGGTTCCCGCAAAGCCCGCACAGGCTAAGGTCGCCCCCGTCAAGCCCGCACAGCCCAAGTAAGCTGTAAAGAGCTAACAGCGGCTTGTGGCGCTCGTAGAGCGTGACAGTCCGTGACTTATGAAGACGCCCCGTGCGCATCCGATAGTGATGCGTGCGGGGCCGTTTTGCGTCTTCAAGTTGCGCTGAACTCCTAGGGAAAATAGGAAGCTTCGCATAACTGTTGTTAGGATTAGGGAGGCGCTCAGAATCTAGCTCTCACTCAACTCTCACTCAACAAACAACCACACTATAGGTCTCCCCGGCATAGCACGGGGATCTACCAGAAAAGAGAACACAGTGAAGAAAACTATGGCTGTTCTGTCCCTGAGCCTCGCCGCAACCTTCGGTCTTGCCGCGTGCAGCTCCAACGCCAAGGCACCCGCCGAAAGCCAGAGTGCATCCGCGAGCGCGTCCGCTTCGGCAAGCGCGTCTGCCTCCTCCAGCGCGTCCGCAACTGCAACCACCTCGGCAGCTACCTCAGCATCCACTTCGGCAAGTGCATCTGCTTCTGCACACGCAAATAGCTCGAGCTCCTCCGCTAAGGCATCCGAAAGCCAGAAGAGTGGACTGTCGGGTGCTTCCTCCATGCCCACGGACCCCACCGATAGCAACTACGGTCCGCAGCTATACGCGCATTACAAGGAAGCCGTCGAAGAGGCTAAGAAAGACCGCTCCGCCAAGAAGACTACGAACACTGAAGGCAACGTGTACACTGCCCCTGACGGAAGCATCGCTGTTGTCGAAGCTAAGAACGGTAGCTACATCAGCATTGAGAAAGACGGTAGCTGGGTACGTGTGACCCCTGAAGGTGAGGTTGCCGCCGTGACTGATAAGGGCGGCTGGGTTGCCGTCAAGCCTAACGGTGAAGTAATTAGCGTTGATGAGAACGGTGCGGCTTCCATTATGAACGTTAAGACCTCGGAGGTTTCGGGCGACTACCAGTCCCTGGAGCTGCCCAAGCCCCCGGCTCCTGTGGGAGACCTGCCTGCCCCGAAGAATCCCGTTAAGCCGACCAGCCTGGCTACGAACTAAACGTATCCACTACATAGCTGGTGACTAGCTAGACCCGTTCGCCCCGTGCGCATCCGAGCGTGATGCGTGCGGGGCGTTTTTGCGTCTTCAAGCCGCGCTGAGAAGACCAGTAGAGCTGAGATGACCCGTAAGCGGGGGAGGGGGCACCGCACCATCTCAGGGAGCTTTCAGGTCGCGGTGCTAGCATGGTGGCGTACACCGGGCATACCGGAGTACAGGTCAACCACACTACGCACTGCGCCGTTGCAGAGCGGCGCATACAGAAAGAGAAAATACAGTGAAGAAGTCTATTGCTGTTCTGTCCCTGACCATTGCCGGTGTCCTCGGCCTTGCAGCCTGCGGCGGCAACTCCGGCACCAACTCCAACTCCTCCGCATCGGCAAGCGCGTCCGCTTCCGCAACCGCTTCTGCAACCGCTTCCGCAACTGCCTCGGCACCCGCAAGCACCTCCGCAGCAGCAACCAGCAAGAGCACCACCTCCGCAGCAGCTGAAACCACCAAGGCAGAAACCAAGGCCACCCAGGGTACCATCAGCACCCCCACCGACCTGCCCACCGATGCAAACGAAGCACTCAAGAAGGCTGAAGGGTCCGCCCAGCAGGCAGGCTCCGCAGGCTACACCGCCAGCAAGGAAGCCCTGAACGATTTCAAGACTGAGGCCGGTGTGAAGAAGGCGCAGACCAGCGACGGCACCGTCTACTACAACGATGAATTCGCTGCCTTCGAATCCAAGGACGGCGCTATTGTCAGCATCCAGAATAACGGTGTGTGGACCAGCATCGACGCCAACGGTACGACCATCGTCGTGAGCAATGACGGCTCCTGGATTAAGACCAACCCCAAGGAGAACCTCTACACCGTCGTCAAGGCAGATGGTACCGCCTCCGTACTGAACACCAAGACCTTCGAACAGGCAACCGATGTCTCCACCATCGAGGTCCCGAAGGCCCCGGCCCGCATCGACGGCTTCAACGGCACCGCTAAGACCCCGGTCAAGCCCACCAAGATTGCTGACCTCTCCGAGGTCGCAGGCGCCAAGTAATGCAGACGCCAAATAAAAACTAGCCCCTGCCCTCTGCCCCCGGGCCGAACAGCCCGACAGAACAGGGGCACCAGCGCCCCGCACGTATCCGACCGTGATGCGTGCGGGGCGCTTTCGCATGCGGGAAACTACACGCCCGATATATAGAAAATAGGAAGCGTCAGGTATCTATTGCTAGGATAGGGAAGCGCTCAGAATCTAGCGCTTACTTAATACACGCCTCATGCGGTGCAGGTATGCACACAGAGCGTGTCTGAAAAAGGAAAATTAGTGAAGAAATCCATTGCTGTCTTGTCTTTGAGTCTTGCCGTAACGCTCAGCCTGGCTGCCTGTGATGAGGCTACGCAGACCACCACTATCTCCCATGAGAGTGCATCTGCAAGCGCTACTCCTAACGCTTCCTCCACCTCGCTGACTGCAAACGCCGCATCCCCTGAGTCGCAGGTGACCTCGAGTGATGCCCAGGCTAAGGCTGAGGAAGAGACAGCCGGCGCAGACTCAACGCAGGATGCTTCGGATGAAAAGCAGGTCGCTGAGGACGAAGAATCTAAGCCCACAGATTCCAACTCAGGTGCTGGCAACCAGAAATCCTTTAAAGAAACCATTGAAGAGGCCAAGAAGAGCCCCGCCTCAAAGAAATCTACGAATGCTGACGGCACCGTGTATACCTCATCCCTCGGCGATGAAATCGCCATTGTTGAGGCGAACAACGGCGATGACATCATTATCAAGAAGGACGGTAGTTGGGGCCGCGTCACTCCTGATGGATCAATCATCACCGTAGAAGCTGATGGCTCGTGGCATGCAATTATGGCTGGCGGGCGTCTTATCAATGTCGAGTCAGACGGTATGACCCAGATTATCGACTTTAAGAATGAGGTTAACGAGGAATCCTACACGTCCCTGGAAGTCCCGCAAACCCCCGCCCCTGTTGAGGCTCTCAACGTAACGCCGAAGGAACCTGTAAAGCCGACGAAGCGGGCCCGTATCTGGGACCCCGAACGGGCTTCTAATGCGGGTTAGGAATCGATGAATTCCAGCGTATTCGGCTGTATTCCGCGCACATTTGAACTGAGCTGATTATCTTAGACCGCCTGAATACCTCAGCGCCCCGCGCGCATCCGAACGTGATGCGTGCGGGGCGCTTTTATGCACCCACACGCCACCCTGAATATGACTTAATATGACAGGTCGTTAAGCCCCCAAGTCACAAAGCTCAACTCCCAGCGAACCACCCCCACCACGCTGGCATAATGGGGACAGCAAACCATCGCGCCCACACACGGCGCACCCAACAGGAGAGAAAACCATGAGCGAGAACACCACCCGCAGCGTACGCGTACGCGCCAGCGAACTTGAAGGCCGAGCCTGGCTCAACACCGGCGACAAAAACCTCACCCTGGCCGACCTTCGCGGCAAAATCGTTATTCTCGACTTCTGGACCCTCTGCTGCATCAACTGCCTGCACGTCCTCGACGAACTACGCCCCCTCGAAGAAGAATTCTCCGACGTACTCGTCACCATCGGCGTACACAGCCCCAAATTCGAACACGAAGCAGACCCCGTAGCGCTCGCCGCAGCCGTCGACCGCTACCACATCACCCACCCCGTACTCGACGACCCCGAACTGACCACCTGGCAGGCATACACCGCCCGCGCATGGCCCACCCTCGTCGTCGTCGACCCCGAAGGCTACATCGTCGCCCACCTCTCCGGTGAAGGCCACGTACAGGGCCTCACCTCCCTCGTACGCGAACTCGTCGCAGAGCACGAAGCGAAGGGCACCCTGCACCGCGGCGACGGCCCCTACGTGCCCCGCCCCAAGGCAGCAGGTACCTACGCCTTCCCCGGCAAAGCCATCGAACTGCCCGCCGAATTCGGTCCCGCAAACCTCTTCGGCAACCGCGAGCGCACCTACCTCGTCGCAGACAGCGCACGCCACCGCATCCTGCAGGTAGCAGCCGACCTCAACACCGTCATCAACACCTACGGCGGCGGCGATGACCCCGTCAACCACCCCGTCAAGGGCCACGTCGACGGCACCGGCACCGAAGCACGCTTCAACGAACCCGCCGGCCTCGCCCTCGTACCCGAGAACCTACGCGAACAGCTCGGCTACGACGTGCTCGTCGCCGACACCGTCAACCACCGCCTGCGCTCCCTCAACCTGAGCACCGGCGAAGTGCGCACCCTCGCAGGCAACGGCGTGCAGCGCGTCATCGACGGCGACAACGCCATCACCGGCGACCCCAACCACATCCCCGCCGGCGTACCCGCCACCGAGATTGCGCTCTCCTCGCCCTGGGACGCGGTCTACTCCCGCGAAGCCGGCCAGTTCATCATCGCCATGGCAGGCACCCACCAGCTCTTCGGCTACGAACCCGTCACCGGCACCGTCAGCATCTTCGCAGGCTCTGGCGTCGAAGGCCTCGCCGACGGCCCCGCCGCCGACGCATGGTTCGCCCAGCCCTCCGGCATTATCGAAGCACGCGACGGCAGCCTCTGGGTCGCCTGCTCCGAAACCAGCGGCCTGCGCCACGTCACCTTCACCGAGGACGGCGTACAGGTCACCTCCGCCGTTGGCAAGGGCCTGTTCGACTTCGGCTTCGTCGACGGCGACTCCGACACCGCCCGCATGCAGCACCCCCTCGGCCTGACCGAACTGCCCGACGGATCCATCGCAGTCGCCGACACCTACAACGGCGCTATCCGCCGCTGGGACCCGGTCACCGGCACCCTCGGCACCCTCGAACGCGGCCTCGACGAGCCCTCCGACCTGCTCGTCGAAGAAGTACCCGGCGAAGAACCGCGCCTCATCATCGTCGAAACCAACGCCCACCAGCTCGTACGCGCCTCCATCCCCGCCAAGGCACAGCACGTCGACGAAGGCGCCATCACCACCGCACGCCCCTCCACCAAGCTCACCGGCGGCACCCTCGAATTCACCTCACGATTCACCGTGCCCACCGGCCAGAAGCTCGACACCCGCTGGGGCGACCCCACCCAGCTGAAGATCTCCTCCACCCCCGAGAACTTCATCCTGGAAGGCGCCGGCACCTCCACCGGGCTGACCCGCACCCTCGTGCTCAACCCCGAGATTACCGAGGCAGTCCTGCACATCACCGCCCGCGCCGCCGCCTGCGACGGCACCCCCGGCGGTGACATTCCCGAGCACGCGGCTTGCCACCTCTACCAGCAGGACTGGGGTATTCCCGTCGTCGTGACCGGTGACGAGGCAGATGAAAGTGAGCTCGTCCTGGACCTGCGCGGTATCAACTAAGGATCTATAACAGAAAATAATTAAGGGTCAGTATTATCCTCGCTCCTACAGGGGCACCCGTCCTCGCTTCGCTCGGACACCCTGATGTCGCTACGGATAATACTGACCCTATTTCTGTTGTGCCGCTCTGATACCGCTGCGGATAGTGCCGGTTCCCTTTGTACTTTAGGATTGTGGGACGCGAAAGGGCCGGGTCATCCTCGCTCCTACAGGGGCACCCGTCCTCGTTTCGCTCGGGCACCCTGATGTCGCTACGGATAACACCGGCCCTTTCTCAGCCCATATAAGCCACGAGCCAGTATGCTCTTCCGCTCCTACAGGGAACCCGCCCTCGCTTCGCTCAGGCACCCTGATGTCGCGTTCAGAGCATACTGGCTCTCGCGCAGCTCAGCGGCTTTAGAAGGAGACTCGGACCGCCTTCGCATCCGCCTCCACCGACGCCTTCAACGTAAACGGAATCTCCTTCTGCACCTGCGAACGCGCACCCGTAAACAAATCCAACTGAGTAAACGACACCTTCGCCGTACCCGACATCGGCTTCAACGACCACACACCCGCCGAACTCACACTCACCTGCGGATCCGCAACCTTCACCACAGACCACTTCACCTCAGAATCCACACGACCCGTAAACGCATACTCAAAAGGGCACCCACCCGGATAAAGAGTGCTCTGCTGCGTACACTTCTTCAAATGATCCTGCACCTGCTCCTTCACCGACGACAACGCATTATCACTCGGCTTCAACTCCATACGCACCGCATGATTCGCATCCTGCGCAGTCACCACCTCATTCACCTTCTGCGCCGTATAAACCGCCGAATCATACGACACCGCATACACACCCGGATAAAACACCGGGAACGACGCCGCACCATCATCCACCGCAACCTTACGGTTATTAATCGTCGCAGCCTCCACACCCTGAATATTCACCTTCACCGACGGCAAAGACGCCTCATCAATAGCCCACTTATCAAAAAAGCCCCAATGCGTGCCCGAACGGTGCAAACGAAAATCCGTATGCTGCTGCGAACCCTCCAAAGTATAGGAAGCACGCACCGTCGCATGCTCACCATCGGCGCTAGTCTCCACCACCTCATACGACACCTCACCCAACGAAGACACCGAACGCCTCAAAGCATCCCCATCCAGCAGTGACGCGTCACCATCAGGAATCTGCGCACCCAACAAACCACGCGCATACGAACCATTACCCGTACGCAACGCATGAAAATACTCCCGCACCTGACCCGTCGGACCATACACCAGCTTATTCGTCATAACCAGCGCCGCAGCAGCCACAGAAACCGCCACCACAACACCGACCATCCACATTGCCAGGACCCGCTCCACGGGAGAAAAATTACGCATAGAACCAGAGTAACGCAGGTAGTCCGCTAGGTTTCACGCACCGCACACACTAAAGTTGTGTATATGGCAGAACGCGCTCACGAAGTCCCCGCCAAATACGGCGAAGTCACAGAACTATTCCACCCCCGCATGCGCTCCTACGGCAGGCGCATCGAAGCGGCACTCCCCGGCACCATCGTGCTACTCGCCGCGCTCGCCTTCATCTTCTACAAGCGACCCGCCCTGCCGTACACCATCCTCGTACTGCTCATCGGCACCATCGCAGGCGTAAACCTCTACTCAGTCCTCAAACCCACCATCATCGTCATCACCAAAACCCACGTGCTCCGCGCACGCACCTTCGGCTGGTTCGCCGTACCGCTGGAAAACATCGACCACACCATCTTCGTCGAAAAGCTCTACCCCAAAAAAGCCTACGGCCAGAAACTCAAAACCGTCGCTGGCCGCCTACGCTACCGCAGCTTCCCCGCCATGTGGGCCGTCGACAAAGACGGCAAACAGCTCATGCGCGTCGACGGCCGCGTCTGGGACGGCAAAACCATGCGAGAAGTCTCCTCCAAACTCTCCCCCCAGACCACCATCTACAAGCAGATCAACGTGGTCAACATGGACAAAGAACACAAGGGACTCATCACCTTCAACGAACTGCACCCCGGCTGGCGCTCCAGCCTCATGACCGCGCTCGCCGTCATCATCGTGGCAATCCTCTTCGCCGCATCCTTCCTGCCCGAAGAAATCGCCCGCAACATCTACATGATCCACTAGAACAACCATTCTTTAAAGTTCTTATGGACGCGCTTCTTCCGGACACACAAATGGCCCGGCACCCACCCCACACAGGGGAGGCGCCGGGCCATTTGTATGCCTAGCTAAATGCGCTTAGCGCGCTCGTTTCAGATGCGAGCCTAGCTCGCCGGGCGCGACAGAACCGCCACCAAAAATTCCGAAGAGCCCTCCACAAACGGGTGCATCTGCCATGAAGAGTAGGTGTTATCCACGTTCAGGCCAACCTCGCGGGCATCAGCGAGGAACTGCTCAAACGCATAATCACGGCCCGGACCCGAACCATAACCAACCACCGCACGGCCACCCGGCGCCAACACGCGACGGAAATTCTCCACCACCGGCTTACGAGTCGAACGAGCCAAGAAACCCATCACATTACCCGCACACACCAGCAGCTCAAAACCATTCTCCGCCGTAGCGTCACCCTCAATGCCCAGCACCTCCGGCAAATCCACCAAATCAGCAGTAATCCACGTAGCCTCCGGGCAGACGCGGCGCGCCTCCTCAATCAGCTCAGGATCAATATCAACACCCGTCACACGGTGACCCAACGCGTGCAGCTGCTTACCCACACGACCAGGGCCAGAACCCGCATCAAGAATCTTCGCGCCACGAGACGCCAACGCATTCACTAGGCGAGACTCACCGGCCATATCATTACCCTCAGCCTCCATCGCCTTAAAACGGTCAATGTACCACTGTGAGTGATTCGGGTTGCTTTCCTTGCGGATCAGCCACAGGGACTTCTCACGCTCACCCGGAGCGTTGAAACTCATCATTGCCATAAAAACTCCTTTGATAGGGTTGAGGACGCGCCAGCCGCCACCCGGCGAGGTGACCGCGGCGTATAAGCGGTGTGTGCGCTACGTACTAGCATAGCCCCACCCGGCGTCTGCCGGTAAGGGCAGTAAGAGCCGGACGGGGCTATCGGAAGCGCTACAGAGGCGCTACAGGGGCTGGACGATAGGAGCGTGTTTAGAGGTGGTCGCCCTCAACATTCGACGGACCCGCTGCAAACGCCTTACGCATCTGCTCCTGACGCTCCTCCTCAGCCAGACGAGCAACCTCAGCGAACTGCGCCTCAATATCGGCAAGCAACGCCTCAACCTCTTCTTTACCAGCCACCGGGCCGCCAGCAATCAGACCATCAGCACCCAAAACCACAGCCAACGGCACACCATTACCGAAATTCGCGCGCGCACCAGCCTCACGGTCAATCAACGGAGTCAAACCCTCCGGCAACGTACCCGCATTACGCGAGGTCTGCAACGACTCCAGGCTCGAATACACCGGATGCAACGCCACCTGCGGCAGACGCTCCTGCCACGAAGACATCGTCTTCAAAAACTTCACACAACCAGCACACGTCGCCGACACAAACACCAGCATACGCGCCTGATTCTTAGCCAACGCACGCAAATTCGTGTGACGACCATTCTCCAGGTACAGCGCCGCATGAGGAATCGGCATACGAACATACAGCTCCTCGCCGTTCTCGTCATACACCGGCTCCGGCAAAATCACCTCAGCCTGCGGCTCCGGCTGCGCAAGAGCATCACCGCGGCGAACAGCCTCCAACGTCACAGCAATCAGCGCCGCACCAAAAACCCAAGTCCAGCCGCTATTACCCAGACCCAGCAGAGTCGACACAACACCCGTGCCGCCCCTCAACGCGCTCGCATGCGCGCCAGCCGCCGCCAACAGCAACGCAATATTACGGACCAGCGTGTAACGGCTCACCGGCGCATTCGACTCAGAACCAAAACAATTACAACCCGCAGTACGACCCGTCGCCAGTGCGCGCGCAATCACCACCGTATAGAACAGCATCAGAATCAACGCCAAACCCGAAGCAATCACAACAGGCAAACGCACCGGCGACAGCAGCAGAACGGCGGCCAGGGTAATCTCGAACCACGGCAAAATCAGCGACACCGCACGGGTCGGCGCGATCTTCTCCAAACCAAGATTCTGAATACCGGTCACGGTACTCTGCGGGTCCTTCGCCTTAGCAATACCGCTAATCAACAAAGTCAACGCAACAAGTGCCGTACACAAAACAAGCGGCACAGTAGAGACGGTGAGCATAAAACTCCTAGAGTGAGTGTGTGAAAAGAGGATGCGGCAGCGGCAGTTTTTAGGCAGAACAAACCGCGCGACGTGCCGCCGTGTTATACACGATTTTACGCCCTGCACAGGGGGAAATGTCTCTACGGGTTAAGCTCTACGAGTTAAGCGGAAAGCGGTATGCGCCCTCGTTCCTGCAGGGAACCCGCCCTCGCTTCGCTTCGGGCACCCTGATGTCACTACGGACGATACCGCTTTCCTTACGATTAGGCGCGCTATGCCCTTCCTCCGCGCCTACAGGGGACCCTGATGTCGCCTCCGGAAGGGATAGCTACGCCTTGTATGCGTTTAGATAGCCGTGAGGCGCACCCCGTAATCGCCCGCCAGCTCCGCGTACGCCTGCACAAAGCGCTGCGCTCGCGCACCCGAGGCGCAGAAAACGCCCACGCGCTGATCACGCACCGACTCAAACAGGCTCAGCAACTCCGCGGGCACGTCGGCTGCCGGTAGCAGCGAACCTGCCGCGTCGCTCAGCTGTGACAACGGCACATGCAACGAACCCTCATGCTTAATAGACGCCTCACGCTCGGGCGCCTCACGCACATCCAGCAGAACCTGCGGGACCTCATGCGCCGACAAATCCACCGGAACCACACGCGCCGGATCCGGCACCGCCCCAAACGACGTACACGTACCCGACAAGGCATCATACGTCAGCAGAGTACCCGCCGCCGTCGGTAGGCCGCTCACATGCTTGAGCACCTCCGTCGCCATCAGCGAACCCACCACCGCCGTCGTCGCACCCAACACCCCGGCAAGCGCACACGACTCCACCGTCTGCGGAATCGTCGGAAAAATATCACGCAAATGCGCGCCATCCGGCTCAAAAAGACTCACCGACCCGCCAAAACGCAACACCGTGCCCCACACCAGCGGCAGACCCGCAACCTGCGCAGCATCCGCAATCAGATACTTTGACGCAAACGTATCCGTACAATCCACCACACAATCCGGTGCCGAGGCGGCGAAAAGATCCAAAATCCAGGACGCATCCACATGCCGAACCGACGTTTCAACCGTCAACGACGGGCACAGCTCCAGGGCACGGCGCGCCGCAACCTCCGCCTTCGGCTTACCCACATCAGGCACACCAAAAAGCGGCTGACGCTGAATATTCGACAGCTCCACCGAATCAGAATCCACAATATGCAGATACCCCACGCCAGCCGCCGCCAACGCCTGCACCACCGGACAACCCAAACCACCAGCACCAATTACCAACACGCGGGCAGCCGCCACCGCATCCTGGTCAAAGCCCGGCAGGCGACGCTGACGGTCCGTGCGCTCGCGATCCAGACGTGCATGCTCCGGATTCACCGGGGTAGGGGTGAGGTTTACATCCACGAGACAAAACCCTCCGACGGCGACGACGCCTTCGCGTGCTCACGCACCGGAATACGGCCAGCCTCACGCGCCAACGCGCCCGCCTGCACCGCAAACTTCATCGCCTGAGCCATCGCCACCGGATCCTCAGCACGATTCACCGCCGACGCCAACAACACCGCGTCGCAACCCAGCTCCATCGCCAGCGCCGCGTCGGAGGCGGTACCCACGCCGGCATCCAGAACCACCGGAACCTGCGCGCGAGAAGTAATCAGCTCAATATTGTGCGGGTTCAAAATGCCCAGGCCGGTACCAATCGGCGCGCCCAACGGCATAACCGCCGCAACGCCCGCATCCTCCAGGCGGGCGGCAGCCACCGGGTCGTCAGAGGTGTACGCGAGCACCGTGAAATCCTCAGCGACCAGCTGCTCGCAAGCGGTCAGCAGCTCCACGGTGTCCGGCAGCAGGGTGTCTTCGTCGTGGATGATCTCAACCTTCACCCAGGAGGTGCCCAGCGCCTCGCGGGCAAGCATCGCGGTCATCACCGCATCAGCTGCGGTGCGGCACCCTGCGGTATTGGGCAGGGGTGCAATATTGAGCTTCTGCAGAAGCGGAAAAATGGGGGTGCCTGCGGCGTGACGGC
>ERZ1674245.173-NODE-173-length-22747-cov-15.119425_pt1 | contig 22747 bp, 20 predicted proteins | sample MGYA00581205_ERZ1674245 | MGnify/ENA primary metagenome ERZ1674245 (study PRJEB41354, sample SAMEA4873314) | human saliva metagenome | biome: human-associated habitat [ENVO:00009003]; feature: mouth environment [ENVO:08000002]; material: saliva material... | reverse complement strand
GTCAGGAAATACGGGTATAAGGAATGTTACACAATAAAATAGGTACGTATCTCTACTGTTGACAGACTACTTGGAGAATAACTACTTATAGGGCTTTCGGTATACTAGAAGGCCTCAAGAACATAGTTGTGCGTAGTTAGACGGTAGTAATAACCATTCCTACTTTCTGACTACAATACCATCCCTTTTCTCTCTCACTCGTATAAGTCGTGGGTATCATACGTATGATCTCTCACAATACTCCTTAGGAGATGCGGGCATCAAGCTGTGGAGCAAACGCAAAGGGCGAATGAAAGGCTGAGTAAGTCCTTTCATTCGCCCTTCGTAATGCCTGCGAGGCGAGTGGCTACTTAGACGAAGAGGTCGGCGATGATGCCATCGGAGACGAAGATCCCTTCGGGAGTAAGGCGAAGGGTATCATCGCTGTGGGTGAGCTGACCTCGGCGGAGGTGTTCGCCTGCAGCTTGTAGAAGTTCCCGCTTGGCGCGCTCACCGAAGCGTGCCGCATAGTCTCCGAGTGGGATGCCCCACTGCGTGCGAAGGCGCGTGAGGATGTACTCGTGCTGGAGCTCTTCGTCGCTGAGGTGCTCGGTCTCGTAGTCGCGTCTTCCCTCGAGGAGTGCACGGGTGTAGTGAGTGAGTGAGGCGATATTGTGCGAGCGGGTACGTACCCCGTCGAAGCTATGCGCCGACGGGCCCAAGCCCAGATAGGGGACGCCCTGCCAGTAGCCTGTGTTGTGCCGTGCGTAGCGGTCGGGGAGGGCGAAGTTCGATATCTCGTAGTGCTCGTAGCCCGCCGCCTTGAGCTCGGAGATGAGCATCTCGAAGAAGCGCAGGCTGGCTTCTTCCGACACGGGCTGTACCTTGCCCCGCTCGACAAGGCGTGTGAGCGCGGTGCCTTCCTCATAGATGAGGTGGTAGGCAGAGAGATGGGGGACGCCGAGCGAGAGGAAGGTGCGGATGTTCGTGAGCCATCGCTCTTCGGTCTGACCAGGCAGGCCGTAGATGAGGTCCAGGCTGAGATTGTCGATACCATGACGGCGTAGAGCTTCGACAGCGGCGAAGACTTGCTCAGCGCTATGACGGCGGTTGAGGAACGTCAGGTCGTCGGCGTGGAAGCTCTGCACGCCCATGCTGACGCGGTTGATAGGGAGCGCGCCGAGAGCCTGGGCGTACTCCTCCGTGACGTCATCGGGGTTGCATTCGATGGTTACCTCACCCGTACCCGTCAGCGGGTAGAGCTCGGTGATGGTGTCGAAGATGCGAGTCAGCTCCTCGGGAGTGAGGAGCGAAGGAGTGCCGCCGCCGAAGTAGATGTGGTCTATCAATGCGCCATCAGGGAGCTCCACACGGCGAAGGTGAAGCTCCCTGATGAGGGCGTCGAGAAAGTCTCGTCGGAGACGGCCCCCCGTCTGGGTGTAGAAGTCGCAGTAGGAGCAGCGACTTGCACAGAAGGGGATATGGAGATAGAGGTTCATGCTACTTCCCACCAGCCAGAGCCTTGAGGTCGGGAAGGCTGATAGTGAGCGCAGACGTGCAGGGGGTCGCTACGCCAAAGGTATTTACCGCTTCGACGCCGAACTCTATGGAGCTACTGCCGTTGAAGTCCGATGCTACGAGCTTGCACTGTGGGGAGGTGAGGCGAGGGGCGAGGAGCGTCGCATGCTTCGCTCCGCTCTCATCGGTCGTGATGACCCAGAGGCGCCACGTCAGCGGAAGGTGCTTCGGTGCCTCGGGCTGCTGCCACGAGAGGATGACTTCGCCACGCCCTGCAGGCTTGAGAGCCAGCTCGGTAGGCGCTGCTGCTTGGAATGCCTTCCCACGAGCGAAGGCAAGGGGGAGAGCTGTCGGACGGAAGGCTTCGGCGATGATGCGGCGCGTCGCTGGGAAGCGTGCTCCTGTATGCGCTTCGCGGAAGAAGCACACACCAGAGAGACCGACTTCGCGCTCCTCTTCGATTTGCTCCTCGATGACCGTCTCAGGCCAGCCCGTCTCCTCCACGCGGTAGGGTGCGAGCCCTGCCACGACGGGGATATAGCGTGCGACCTGCTCCTTCCATTCGCGCAGGAAGGGGCTGTAGAGGTCATCGCGGTAGTACATCATCGGGACGATGAAGTCGACGAGCCCCTCGCGACCCCACGTCTCGGGATCTTGAAGCACGGACTCGTAGGCCGTCCAGCCATGCGAGCGACCGAGGTCTGCGATCTTACGTAGCTTGCCCAGTGGCGCTACACTCACCAGTGCATGCGAGTCGATACTCTGGAGCGAGTCACGTACCTCGCGGAGCTGCTGAGTGAGGTTGTTGCGTCGCCAAGCTGACTTGCTTTCGTACTCCGAGCCATAGCGCATATAGGTGCCTCCATCTGCGAACTGCTCCGCTCCCTCGGGGTAGCGGAAGTAGTCGAAGTGCACGCCATCGACGGGATAGCGACGCACAAGGTCAGCCGTCAGATGCGCGATGTACGAGCGTACCTCGGGACGTCCTGGATCGAGGTGATAGGAGCCCTTGTGAGGGATCGCCCAGCCTGGGTGATCCGTGAGGATGGGGTGGGGAGCTCGCTTGGAGGACGAGAGCGGATAGGTGACGAGCCAAGCATGGAGGCTCAAGCCACGTACGTGGCAAGCCTCGATAGCGAAGCGCACGGGATCGTAGTCTCCGAAGAAACCTTCGCCAGCGAAGCGCGTGGAGAGGGGCTCATAGTCGGAGGGGTAGATGACCGTACCACTGTGGCGGAGCTGGAGGAAGACCGTGTTGTAGCCATCGGCTTGCAGGCGGTCAAGGATACGCAGAAGCGACTCCTTCTGGCGGCGCACGCCGTCGGGCGTATCCGCCTTATCACGGGGCCAGTCGAGACCGTAGACGGTAGTGAGCCATACGGCGCGCATCTCCTCGCGGATGGAGTCGCCTGTGGGGCGAGTCCAGTGCGTAGGAGCTCCTTCTACAGGAGCTGGTGTGAGAACGGGTATCTGCTCTACGGGCTGCTCTACCACCTTGGGCTTACGCGTACCGCAACCTGCGAGGCTAAGGGCAAGCACAGCACCGCCGAGGAGCAGGAGTTTCTTTGCTGAGGTCATCCCTTAGTGGTAAGCGATATTGTCGATCAGGCGCACCTCTCCGCAGTAGACGGTGATGCAGCCATGAGGGGCAGGGCTATCGCTCCAGGATGCGATGGGCTGTAGGCTGTCGGTATCGACGATCTCGAAGTACTCGACACGTAGGGTAGGGATGGCATTGATCTCACGGGTCACACGCTCGATGAGCTCGGCAGGCGTCAGTTCACGCGCCCAGCTACGGCTCTCAGAGAGGATGCGGTAGATGGCGGGAGCGGCTGCACGACCCTCAGGAGTGAGGCGCACATTGCGACTGCTGAGTGCCAGACCATCGGCTTCGCGCACGATGGGGCAAGCGATGATCTCTACGGGGCTACCGATGAGACGAACCATAGCGCGGATGACGGAGATCTGCTGGAAGTCCTTCTCCCCGAAGTAAGCACAGTCGGGGCGGACGATGTCGAAGAGGCGGGAGACGACCTGCATGACGCCATTGAAGTGGCCAGGACGGAAGCGGCCTTCCATGACTTCGGCTACGGCGCCGACGTCGAAGGTACGCTTATCCTCCTCGGGATAGATGGTGCTGACCTCAGGAGCGAAGAGCGCGCTGGTGCCGACCGAGGCGAGGAGTTCGCAGTCGGCTTCGAGTGTGCGGGGGTAGGTCTCGAGGTCTCGAGGATCGTTGAACTGTGTGGGATTCACGAAGACGCTGACGATGCAGCGGTCGCATTCGCTGAGAGCTCGCTTGACGAGGCTCAGGTGTCCAGCGTGAAGTGCCCCCATAGTGGGGACGAAGGCGATGCGATGCCCTTGTGCACGCTCCGCCGCTACGAAGGCCTGGAGGTCTTCGATGCTCTTATATAAGTTCATTGCTATGAGTAGTAAGGTCTCGGTTTACTTCTTGCCGATGCTGCCCTGTGCAGCGAGGTATTCGGCGATCTGTACGGCATTTAGAGCTGCGCCCTTCTTGATCTGGTCACCGACGCACCAGAAGGTGAGGCCATTGGGCGTCGCCAGGTCCTTACGCAGACGACCTACGTAGACGGGGTCCTTCTCTGCGATGAAGAGTGGCATGGGATATACCTGATCCGAAGGGTCGTCCTGCAGGACTACACCAGGAGCCTTGCGGAAGGCTTCACGGACATCGTCCAACGAGAGAGGCTTCTCCGTCTCTACCCAAATAGCTTCGGAGTGGGCACGAGTCACGGGGACACGGACGCAGGTAGCGCTGACCTGCACATCGCTGTGCATGATCTTGCGCGTCTCGTGGTACATCTTCAGTTCCTCCTTCGTGTAGTCATCGTCGCCGAAGACGTCGATCTGAGGGATGAGGTTGTAGGCGAGCTGGTAGGCGAACTTCTTCACCTCGGGCTCTTCGCCTCGTGCGATGGCCTTGATCTGGTCATCCAGCTCGGCCATACCACGGGCCCCAGCTCCACTGGCCGCCTGATAGGTAGCTACGTGGACACGGCGGATGTGGCTGAGATGCTCGATGGCGTTCAGGGCGACGACCATCTGGATGGTCGTGCAGTTGGGGTTGGCGATGATGCCACGAGGACGCACGAGGGCATCGGCAGCATTGACCTCAGGCACGACGAGAGGGACATCCTCCTGCATACGGAAGGCGCTGGAGTTGTCGATCATCACGGCGCCGTGCTTGGTGATCGTCTCTGCGTACTCGAGGGATACACTCCCACCGGCCGAGACGAAGGCCACGTCAATATCCTTGAAGTCATCGCCGTGCTGGAGCAGGCGTATCGTATATTCCTTCCCACGGAAGGTGATCTTCTTCCCCGCGCTACGCTCGGAGGCGAACAGTTCTAATCGGTCAATTTTGAGGGAGCGCTCGCTGAGGACACGGAGGAACTCCTGTCCGACGGCTCCACTGACACCGACTATAGCTACATTCATTGGCTGAAGTTCGGTTTGTCTCTTAGTAAATACAATGGCCAGCAGCTATCCTGAGCACTCTGCTCGGGTAGCTCCTGTCCGCTTATCGCTTGCAAAGATACGAAGAAGCAACCGACCCTAAGGCCCCGCACCGAAGGTGACACCGACGACTCTCGCAAGGAGTACCCCCATAGAAGAGAAATTTGGTAGGAATTAAAGGCTATCAAGGTATCCACCTGAGGAGGTGCTGTGATGCTATATAGGATGGCGACGAAAGCTATATAGCTTTGGACTGATTCCTATATAGCTTTCGGTGCGAAGCTATATAGCTTTGTGACGTGACCTATATTAGGTTGTTGCTCCGCATAGGGATAAAAGTTGTGGACGAGTGGCAGATAAGTTTGGACTACGTACGTGGCTCTAATATCTACGTACGTGGATATTTGGATTTACGTACCTGGTCTTTAAGACTACGTGCATAGATGCGGAAAAACCACTACGTGAAGGTGCTTCTTCCTTCACGAGAAGGACACTTTTCTCTCCGCTGAATAAGAGGAATACTCGCGACAAGGCGAAGGGCTTGTGTATCACTTCGGAGAGGCATATCGGGGGGCTGGGCGTGCGATGCCTTAGCACTCTAAATAGAGGATAGGACTCTGTCGCAACAGTCTCCTATATAGGTCGGATGAGCAACCAATATAGGTCAGCTCGGTGACCAATATAGGATGCTTCACCTGCCTTATGGAGGTTTCTTCCAAAGAGGATGAAGTAGGGTAGCTCTCTTAGCTTAGAGAAGTGGGGGGAAGAGGTGTTTGGCGAAGGTATAGAGCTGCTCGCGAAGAGTGGATTCGTCCAGATCGAGGGCTTCGGATGCCGCCTGATAGACGGCTTGGATGGATAGCTCAGGGGCGTCGTCTGTCTCTAAGAAGGCTTGTCCAGCCGCGTGAGCTTCTCGCAGACTCTCGGGGCGGAAGTGCTCGCCGAAGCTAAGGTAGAGCCCAGCGCGTAGGAGCTGTCGAGCTTGGTCAAGTCCGCCACGGAAGCCATGGATGATCCAGGGTTGCTTGGGCTGGAGCTCACGGCGAAGACGAAGAAGTTCGTCTTGAGCGCGTACTAAGTGAAGGATGAGGGGGAGCTCCAGCTCTTCGCTAAGGAGGATCTGTGCACGAAGGATCGGGAGCTGCTCGGCGAGAGTGGTGTGCTTCGTGGCTTTGTCTAAGCCTGCCTCACCTAAGGCGATGACGCGGGGAAGCTGGAGGGCTTCACGGAGTAAGGGTAGGGATTCCTCTCGGAGTTCCTCCGCTCGCCAGGGGTGGAGACCTATGCTGTAGTAGAGGGTGTCGTGGGAGGGGAGCTTATCCGCCTCAGCGAGGTAGCAGCTCAGTAGCTCTATGGTGTCGGGGGTAGAGCGTACGTGGTGGGTGTGCAGGTCGATATAGGGGGCGAGCTGCTCGGTCATAGTGGAGATAGATGTCGCTAAGGTACGGGGTCGTAGCCACTACCACCCCAGGGGTGGCAGCGTAGGATACGACGCACAGCGAGATAGAGCCCCTTGAATGGCCCGTGCTTGCGGAGTGCCTCGATAGCATAGGTGGAGCAAGAGGGTGTGAAGCGACACGAGGGGGGCGTGAGGGGCGAGATCGCTCCCTTGTAGAAGTAGATGGGGAGAAGAAGGAGCTTCGTCAGTAGGGCTTTGACGAAGTCGAGTACACGCTTCATGCTTCTTCGTTAGTTGGCTCTTCCGCCTTGGGCGTCAGCTCCTCACAGATACGGGAGAGTGCCTTGTCTATACCCCGATTGACATCGACCTGTGTGGGGAGTTCCTTTGCCACGGAGAGGAGTCCGAGGTGGATGTGCAGGCCCTGAGCCTTGGCCAGATCGAGGAGGCGATGCTTGCGTAGGCGGTAGCTCTCGCGGATGAGGCGCTTGACGCGGTTGCGCTTATTGGCTCGACGGAAGTACTTCTTCGCTGCTACGGCGAGGATAGCACAGCTGGGCTCTTCGCCTTCCCCGATAGGAGTCGTATTCACTACGACACGCAGTGGGTAGGCGATGAAGGCGTGACCCGAAGCAAAAAGGGCGTCTACATCTCGCTTGAGATGCAGACGCTCTTCTTTGCTAAGCGTATAGCGTAGGGGAGTGGTAGTGAGATCTTCCACGATCAGCGAATGCTTCGCTCTCTGGAGAGCAGCCTACTTGTTCTTCTCCTTGAGGTACTGCTCGAGGGCCATAGCCATCGAGGGGGCACCATCGGTAGGAGCGGAGAGATCCAGGCGCAGACCAGCCTGCTCGATAGCCTGGCACGTGGCGGGACCAAAGCCCCCGATGAGGACCTTGCCCTGCTTATAGTCGCTGTGGTTAGCAAGCAGTGATGCCACACCTGCGGGACTGAAGAAGATGATCATATCATACTTCTCCTTCTTCTCGGCAGCGGTGAACTTCTTGCTGACGGTGCGGTACATGATCGCCTTAGCGAACTGGAGCTTCTTGGACGTCAAGAGGTCGATGAGATCGTTCTTGTGATCCTCAGCCATGGGGAGGAAGTAGAGCTCCTTGCTGTGCTTCTGCATGATCGCTACCAGCTCAGCCTGCCCCCCAGCTTCGGGATAGAAGACCTTGCGCTTGCGGTAGACGATGAACTTCTGGAGATAGTTGGCTACCTGCTCGTTGATGCAGAAGTACTTCATATCCTCGGGGATGGTGACACGGAGCTCTTCGCTGAGCTGGAAGAAGTGCTCCATAGCCTTGCGGGAGGTGAAGACTATCGCCGTATGATCAAGGATGTTCACCTTCTGATTGCGGAACTCACGTGGAGTCACCGACTCGACTTCGATGAATGCACGGAACGTAGCTTCGGCTCCGTAGCGCGCAGCGATATCATAGTAAGGGGACTTCCCCGACTCGGGTCGAGGCTGAGAGATTAGGATCGTCTTAATACTCATTGAAACGTAGTGGGAAGGAGGAGATCACCCCTCGAAAAGGAGATGCAGAGCCCTATAACGTAAAGGAAGGGAGCAATTTCGTGGGCGCAAAGGTACAAAAAAAGGAAGAGGAAGCCTGTAGAACCCTGTGTCAGACGGCGTATGACTTGTACTATGCCGAGTAGCTGAACCAGGAGCAAGACCCCTGCCGCAATGGCCCAAAGAGTGATCGTGGAGAGGGGAGCAAAGGTCAAGAGTGAGACCAGTGCCATCAGTAGAGCTCGCAGCCAATCTTGGAAGAAATAGTCTTGTGCCAAGAGGCCTCCAGAGAGATTGTCAAGCAGGATATAGCGCCAGAGCTTGAAGGAGAGCGAGCGGATATAGAGGAAGAGGTACATCCCCACAAAGAGCGCTGCCAGCGTGGTGAGGAGACCTATATAGTCCCCCTGCGGTATCAGCCCTTCGCGGCTCAGAAGCCTCAGGACCGTCAGCCCCGTCGAGAGGCTGCCTAAGACATAGACAAGGAAGCGGAAGAGTCCGTAGGAGACGAAGCGCGAGATATATACCGCCCCCGAGTCGGGGTTGGCTTGCCGACCTGCCTCTAGCGCCACACCGATGAGGCCTGGGGTATAGACCCAGACGAGAAGGGTGAGTAGCCAGATGACGAGCTCGGTGATATAGCTGACGTTCGCCAGGGGCTCGAGGCGCACAAAGTCCATGCCTATCGTAGGGGGTAGCCGTAGCCTACCCATCGCTCCCACACGCTACCGAAGGAGCACGTGGGGACGATGGGGAGAGCTATCGGTATCTAATTTATAGTAGGAGTGTTGCCTTAGAAGAGCTTCTCGGGATAGGCGCCCGTAGAGGCCAGAGCAGCAAGCTTGGCGACGACGTCGGGGCGGTCTTCGGCGTAGGTGACACCGAACCAAGAGTCAGGTGTGTCGAGGACTTCTACCGTAGAGGTGCCTTCTGCGACGAGGTGGTTGACTACGAGGGGGATGTAGTACTCGAACTTAGGATTAGCCTTCTGCTCGTTGAGGAAGTGGCAGAAGAGCTTCTCTGAGTGCTGGAAGTAGTCAGGCGTGAAACCCCACATGTTCATCGATACAGGAGTATTCTCTTCGAGGAGCTGCTCCTGACCATTCTCGTCCGTGAAGGCGATCTTACCATCAGGGCGACGAGCGATAGAGGTGCGCTCGACGACACCCGTGAGGAAGCCCTTGTCATCTACTTCGCAGACACCGCGTGCTACCGTACCGCTTTCGCTGAGCGTATTGCCTACGCGGTAGCCGACCATGCAGTACTTGTCGTGGCTGTCGGAGAAGCTACGAAGCTTTTCAGCCAGAGCTGCGAAGCCGTGGCGGCCATAGAAGTCATCAGCGTTGATCACGGCGAAGGGCTCGTTGATCACCTCTGCTGCCATCATGACGGCGTGGTTCGTACCCCAAGGCTTCTCGCGGCCCTCGGGTACAGTGAAGCCTTCGGGGAGCTTGTCCAGATCCTGGAAGACGACCTCAACAGGGATCTTGTGCTCGTACTTCGAGATGATCTTCTCACGGAACTCCTGCTCGAAGGTGCGGCGGATGACGAAGACGACCTTGCCGAAGCCAGCACGGATGGCATCGAAGATCGAGTAGTCCATGATGGTCTCCCCTGAGGGACCGACTCCGTCGAGCTGCTTGAGGCCACCGTAGCGGCTACCCATACCTGCAGCGAGGACGACTAGTGTTGGCTGTTTCATTGCTTTGATTGTTATGAAGCTATTGTTTGTTGTGTTGTATCTCTTGTTAGCGTCTGCCACGGCGGCTCTTCTTAGAGCTGTGGCTCTTGTGGTGGCTATGGCCCTTGGTACTCTTGGAGGCATTTGTCGCAGACGTCGTCTTAGTCACCTTGGTGATGTGGAGCGTCTGCCCAGGGCGGAGCTTATCGGAGGTAATGTTATTGCTCTTCTTGAGCTCCTCTACACTGATGCCATTCTTCTGGGCGATGGAGTAGAGCGTCTCACCTGTGGTGACGACGTGAGCTGTGGTCGTCGTCTGCTGCTTGGCTTCTGCCTTTTGCCCACGGGTGCGGCGGGTGGGCTGCTCTTCCTCGGTGGCAGATCCTTCCTCTTCGCTGGAGGACTGGCTTCTCGTCGCAGAGCGAGTCGATGCGGGGTTGCTGGGCCCTTCGAGGTTCACACGCAGCTCAGGCGAATTCACTTCGCTCCCAGCGCTGTCGAGCTTGAGGATGGCGGAGAGGGGGAGACGTACGGGATAGGGTGTATCGTTTCCTGGAATGATCCCGCGACGGAACTGTGGGTTGAACGTCGAGATCAGGTCCGTCGATACCCCCGTGATCTCAGAGATGCGATCGAAGGTAACGCGATGATTCGCCGTGTAATAGTCCGTAGCCAGTGGGCGACCCAGCTGACGAGGGTAGATGCCGTACTCGCGGTGGTAGTGCATCGCGAAGTAAGCCCCGATGAAGAGGGGGATATAGCGGCGCGTCTCGTTCGGCAGGTAGCGGTAGATGTCCCAGAAGTTGGGGTGATCAGTGTTCACACGGCGGAGGGCACGGTTCACATTGCCAGGGCCACAGTTGTATGCAGCGAGGACGAGCCACCAGTCACCGTAGATGCGGTAGAGGTCCTTGAGGAAGCGGCAGGCCGCCTCGGTGCTCTTGACGGGATCCATGCGCTCGTCGACGAGGCTATTGACCGTGAGTCCGTAGATCTTACCCGTCGGGAGCATGAGCTGCCAGAGGCCAGCGGCACCAGCAGGAGAGATGGCTTTAGGATTGAGTGCCGACTCGACGATGACGAGGTAGCGGAGCTCCATAGGGAGGCCATTCTTGTCGAGAGCCATCTCGATCTCGGGGAAGTAGAGATCTCCGAGGGAGAGCATAGAGCTCAGGAGGCCACGGCGCTTGAAGAGGTACAACTCGATCGCCTCGCGTACGAGGGGATTGTAGCTGAATCGCATCGCGGAGGGCATCTTGTTGAGCATGCGTACATAGACGCTGTCTGGCGTGTAGGGGACGGATACGGAGCCGTAGCGGGAGCCTGTGCTCTTACCTGTAGCATTGCCATAGCCGGTGTACCACTGCTCCAGCATCTTCTCCACGTCCTTATCGAGCGAGGTGGGGAGGGTGATGGGATCAAGAAGGGCAGAGGCCAGGGTGAAGGGCGAAGCGATGCGGTCAGCGCGTCGCGTGCTATCCACCTGAGCGGAGAGGCTGGATGCCGAGAGGAAGAGGAGGAAGGCTGCCGAGAGGAGCTTGATATGAAGCTTCATCAGGGAGGGGTTTAGAAGGTGAGGCTACAGTTCACTCCCAGCTGATAGGAGGGAAGACCGAGCTTAGGAAGTCCCACTTCGGGGACGACCCGTAGAGAGAGGTCGGGGCTTATGTCGAAGGTATAGAGTTCGGCATCGACATAGGCATCGAGGATGGAGAGGCCGTAGACGAGGACCGTAGCGACGATGCTGAGGTCTCGATAGCGGCGGTAGAAGTCATTGCCTCGCTTGAGTGTGGAGCGCAGTGAAGACTGGTACTGCTGGTAGTCGGATGCCTGCGCACCCGCTGGGGCAAAGACGAGCCAAGAGGTGTTGTGCTCGGGATCGGGCCCCGAGAGATCGCGGTAGGCTGCGTGGTACTCCTGATACTGGCGGTTATTCCACGTGATGGAGTAGTAGCAGGCCATGAAGGCGCCCCACACGATGGGGAGCTTCCAGTACTTGCGGTTGTAGATCTGCCCGCCACCAGGGAGGAAGGCCCAGAGGATGGCTTTGGTGGAGTTGGGCTGCCAAAGCGCCTGCTGCTGGATCTTCAGAGCTTGCTTCTCGAAGCTGGGAAGCGGCTCCTGCGTGCTGGGGGCGACGCTGTCGCTCGCAGAGAGGAGCGAAGGCATATCATAGGTCGTCGGCACGGGAGACTCCTGGCTCCAGGCCGTGGCATGGGGCAGGATCAGTAGGGAGAATAGGGCGATCAGGAGTCGGATGCGCATAGGGCGATGAGGCTTGCTGTAGAGCTACTGCTGGATACGCTCGAGGAGCTGCATGATGCGCTCGAGGTCTTCGTCACCTGAGAAGGGGATCGTGAGCTTACCCTTACCCGAAGCGGAGCAGCGGAGGGTAACCTTTGACGAGAAGACCTGAGCCAGGTGGCGCTCAAGGAGCTTGAAGTCCTTGCGCTCAGCCTTCGCAGGCTGCTGTGACTGTGGTGTGGGGAGGGGCGTAGCCTCTGGTTCCTCAGCGATAGCGCGGGCAAGCTCTTCCACAGCACGGACACTGAGGTGCTCGGTGATGATGAGGTTGTAGAGCTCGATCTGGCGCTCGGTATCCTCGACCTGCAGGAGGGCACGGGCGTGGCCCATATCGATGAGGCGCTGCGTCAGCCCAAGCTGGATCTCAGCGGGGAGCTGGAGCAGGCGGATGTAGTTGCTGATGGTGACACGCTTCTTCCCGACGCGCTCAGCGAGCTTTGCCTGCGTCAGACCATGCTGCTCGATGAGCTGCTGGTAGGCCAAGGCTATTTCGATGGCGTTGAGGTCTTCGCGCTGGATGTTCTCGATGAGAGCAAGCTCCAGCAGTTCGCCTTCCTGTGTCGAGCGGATGTATGCGGGGAGTGTCTTCAGGCCAGCCAGCTGAGCAGCGCGCCAGCGACGCTCACCCGAGATGATCTGGTAAGAGCCAGAGGGGAGAGCCTGTACGGTGATGGGCTGTACAAGACCGAGAGCACGCAGGGAGGCTGCGAGCTCCTCGAGGCCTTCTTGCTCGAAGTGCTTACGGGGCTGATCGGGGTTGGGAGCGATCTTCTCCAGCGGAAGCTCTTGGATTGAGACGGTGCCTTGGAGGGCTGCTGATGCAGTCTCTCCTCCGAGGAGGTTCCCCAGGCCACGGCCCAGGACATTCTTATTCTTTGCTGCGGACATCTACTTATTCTTGTTGATCAGCTCGGCTGCCAGCTGTAGGTGGTTGATGGCTCCACGGCTATCGGCATCGTAGAGTAGGGCGGGGAGGCCGTGGCTCGGAGCTTCGCCGAGCTTCACGTTGCGCTGGATGACCGTCTCGAAGACGAGGCCCTTGAAGTGGGACTTGACCTCCTCATAGATCTGGTTGTTTAGGCGTGTACGGCTGTCGTACATCGTCATGAGGAAGCCCTCGATATCGAGCTGTGCATTGAGGCGCTGGCGTACAATACGGATGGTGTTGAGGAGCTTAGAGATCCCTTCGAGTGCGAAGTACTCGCACTGCACGGGGATAAGCACAGAGTCTGCTGCTACGAGAGCATTGACAGTGATCAAGCCGAGCGAGGGGGAGCAGTCGATGAGGATATAGTCGTAGCGGTCGAGGATGGGTGCGAGGACAGAGCGGAGGATATACTCACGCTCCGAGCGCTCCAGTAGCTCGAGATCTGCCCCCGCTAGATCAATGTGCGAGGGCAAGAGATCAAGACCGTCGACGACCGTCTTCGTGATGGCCTCCGTAGCAGGCAGGCCAGAGCAGAGGCATTCGTAGATCGTCTTGCCTATCTGAGAGGCATCGATGCCGATCCCCGAAGTGGCGTTGGCCTGCGGGTCCGTGTCGACCAGGAGGACGCGCTTCTCAAGGGAGGCTAAGGAAGCTGCCAGATTGATAGCGGTCGTGGTCTTACCCACTCCGCCCTTCTGATTGGCTAATGCGATGACTTTGCCCATGTGCTCTATATCTCTATATATAATGTATGCTGTCGGTGGCATCGGCCTCTCAAGACGCTTTACTTGGGATGAGGGCAGACTTACCTAATTAGCCCACAAAATTACTACTTCTCACCGATATGTTTTCCTTGCCGTGGCTGAAAGGTGGGGCTCCGAGAGTAAAAGTCAGAGTAGTCCCTTGAGGCTGAGGAAGTCGCCCCCTCACTCCAAACCATCATCTTACCTCCCTCTCAAAGCGCTCAGAAGGGAGAGCGTAAGAAGAGCAAGCTAAGTGCTTGCCTTGGTGCCTTCGTGATGGGGGACGATGAACCTATATTGGTCGCTGGGTGAACCTATATAGGTTCACGTCGAGACCAATATAGATTGTGAAGCGAACCAATATAGGTTCACCCAGCGACCAATATAGGTTTCTACTACTCCTCTTGCGAATGAGTATCAGCACAGGGTTACATTGCCCCTGTCAGGACTAGTTGCCGCTCCCTCAGAGGCCTACGATTCGGAAGAGGAGGGAGCGCTCTAGGTGAGTGCCGTTGGGACGGGTCAGCTTGATGTGTAGGAGTAGAGGCCCTTCAGCGGAGACTCCGATGATTCGAAGGGCTTCGGCGGGCATCGTGCGGAGGCTTTGGATCCAAGAGTCACGTGCGAGAGAGGTGCCTCGTGCGAGCAGCTCACCCGTCAGTCGATAAAGAGTAAAGTGACATTCCCCATCGGGAGAGCTATCAAGCAGAGTAAAGAGCTCTTCGTCTGATAGACGCTTTAGTGGTGTGTCATCTTGGTTGCCACCGCCATCTTCTGCGGAAGAATTCTTTTGGCCTGGGGTCGCAAAGCCAGCCGAACGGGCTGCAGCATGCCAGTTGCCTGCCTCTTCGATGACTTGATAGTCCTTTCGTTCCAGGGCAATGCCCGCCTTGCTCTTCATCCCCTTGGGAAGGAGGCCACTGTCGTAGTGAAGAAGATCGACTACCAGCCCGTCATCACCGAGGAGAAGCCCTATGAGTCCGCTCTGATTGAGTAGGCGAGGTAGGCTGGTCTTCACGAAGGTCTCCCGAGGAGCATCGGGGTAAGCAGCTGCTAAGGCATCGGGATCTTTTGTCACGACGATGTAGCTACCTGCGGGGATCGTGCGTGGTGGAAGAGGTGTGATCTTGTAAGATGAGCCGTCACGCCCTGCCGCCAGTGCATAGTCTCCCAGCTCACAAGGGGAGTCGCTGGCATTGTATAGCTCGATGTATTCGGGACAGCCTGCCTTGGGGTGTGGCATGACTTCGGAGAGAAGTAGACGGGGAGTAGGTGTGGGTGTTGGGACAGGCTCTGGTCGAGGTGGAGTGCCTTCGCCTCCTATGGGATCAGTCTCGCTCGCAGGGTAGATGCGGAGCTGTCGGAAGTGCCAACCCGTATGGTGCGTGCTGGTGAAGGTACAGCTGATACCGAAGGTATTCTTCTCAGGGAGGGTGGGGCGGAAGTCTTCCTCCTCGCCGATGAGCTCCCATTCTTGTTCGCTGCCCGCTTCTCGCAGGTAGAGTTGCCAGCCAGCTTCGGCACTGTAGCGGACATCATAGTCCCAGCTACCCGAGGTATTCAGCAGGATAGGACTGCTGATAAGTGGGCGCCCAAGAGGGCTGAGTATGAATTCTGTGGGATAACTATCGCTTCGCCCGACCTTCACCCGCCTTAGATTGATACGCTGCTGACCTCCTTGTCCGAAGTCTAATGCCACATATTCGTAGCTCTTTTCCGCCAATGGCTTGATAGCACAGAGGAGGATCGTCGCATGGTTGTAGGCTGTGGGGATGAGGTCGGTCTTCACCTGTCCGCGCCAGATGGGTTGCTTGGGCAGTATGATGTCCGTAGCGAGTGTGGCACTACCTCGTGGAGGCTCCTTGGGTACGGAAAGATGCAGGGCTCCCCCAGCAATATGGTAGAGCTCTCGGTCATAGCGCCAGTGCTTCTCCGTGGGCGTACCCTCGGTGGAGAAGTCCGCTTGCCATACTTGGGCAGAGGCGCAGATAGGGAGGAAGGTGAGGAGAAGAAGGTAGAGAAAAGGGTAACGGTAGCTATACATCGGCAGCTGTGTTTGCTCCGAGCAAGCAGGGCAATGGTGGTTAATCGCCGTCAGGGCGGTCATCACGGGGCGTACGTGCTGCCCGTGGATGTGCCGCATAGAGCTTCTTCAGTTGCTCGAAGGAGGTATGTGTGTATCGTACGGTGGTGGAGACGGAGCTGTGACCCATGAGCTCGCGTAGGAGCATGAGATCCGCTCCAGAGTTAAGCATGTCGGTAGCGAAGGTGTGACGCAGGACGTGCGCACCTCGGCGGGAGAGATTGGGGACGGTGGTGAGTGCCGTATGTGCTACCTGATAGACGGCACGGGGAGCCATCGGCGTGCCCTTGCTGCTAACGAAGAAGGACTCCGTCGTGCCGAAGATGGAGGTGCGCAGGTGACGCCACGCTTCGATCTCTTCGGCAAGACCTTTGCCGAAGGGGACGATACGCTCTTTGCGCCCCTTACCTAAGACCTTGAGTTGACGCTCGGTGGTGTCGACAGCTTGGTCACGTAGACCAGCGATCTCTGAGCGACGTAGGCCACACTCGTAGAGCATGGTGAGTATGAGGTGGTCGCGTACCGCTCGCCAGTCCGTCGGGTCGACCTCCTCCGAGAGCATCTGCTCCATATCTTCGGTAGGTACGTAGACGGGGAGCGGGCGTGCAGCCTTCGGAGGGCGGAGGGCTTGGATGGGATTGCGCTTGATCTGCCCCGTCTTCAGTAGGTGGCGGTAGAAGCTCCTAACGGAGGTGAGGCATCGCCCTACCGTCGAGGCCTTCAGCCCCTCGTCAAGCTTGACCGATAGCCAGCCACGCACCAAGTCGAGGTCGCCCTCGGAGGGCACGAACGGCTCACCTAGACGCTCCTCAGCATAGGCGGCGAAGCTCCTGAGGTCGGACTGGTAGGTCTCGATAGTCAGGGGCGAGGCGGCAGCTTCGTGGCTGAGGTAGTCAAGGAAGGCGCGGATCGAATCGGTGGTAGGCGGCATCGTCGTGGGGACTAAGGCGCTAAGCGCTCAAGGCTCCATGTGCCGTCCTCCTGTAGCTCGTAGAGGAAGCGGTCATGCAGACGGCTGTCACGCCCTTGCCATAGCTCGATGCGCGAGGGTGTCACGGCGAAGCCTCCCCAGTTCTCAGGGCGGGGCACTTCGCGCCCGACGAAGCGGAGGCTCTCCGCAGCGAAGCGCATCATGATGTACTCGCGTGAGGGGATGGGCTGGCTCTGTGGGGAGATGCGTGCTCCGATACGGCTCTTGTAGGGGCGCATAGCAAAGTAGGCATCACTCTCAGCAGCTGGTAGGCGCTCTATAGTCCCCTCGATGTGGATCTGTCGCTCGAACTCATGCCAGAGGAAGGTCAGAGCGACGTGGGGATTGGCTGCTATCTGCTTGCCCTTGCGGCTGTCGTAGTTCGAGTAGAAGACGAAGCGCCCCTCGAGGACCTCCTTCAGCAGTACGGTGCGCATGCTGGGACGTCCTTCAGGAGTCGCTGTCCCTACGATGACGGCAGTGGGTTCGTTGACCTTAGCCTCTATAGCTTGGTCGATCCATGTGCTGACGATCTCGAGGGGATCGGCAGGGAGGTCCTTGCGGCTAAGGCTGAGCGAGGTGTACTCGCGGCGGATATTCTCTAAGTGTAGGTCCTTAGACATAATTGTGATGAATGACTGTAGGCTTTAGGCCTTACCCTTAGCGCTCTTGAGCTGACGGATCTCAGCTTCGAGGGCGGCGATACGCTCGTCCTGTGCGTGGATCGTCTGCTGGTAGGAGTTCAGCTCTTCGGTCTCGATACTGCTCGGTGCCTGCTCTTCGACGCGGAGAAGGAGGTCACTGAGTACGTTCATATAGTTGTTGAACGCATCGTAAGGCGAGTTATAAGGGCTGAAGGGATGGCCTCCCCAGTTGATGGTATTCATATAGTAGAAGTGGTCAGCGCTCTGCAGATAGAGCCAGTCCTGTAGGAGACTACGATCCTCAAGGGCGTGCACACGCTCGCCCCATTGACGGAGCTTCTCGAGGGCACCGTGCTGGAGGATGTTGCCATTCCACTCGTTGGTACTCTTCTCTTCTCCTGCCCAGCTGATAGGCGAAGCTACGGTAAGCGGTGCGATGGCTTTATGCTCGTCAAGTAGCTCTGATGGGGTGGCGAAGCCCACACCATAGTCGGGAGCCAAGAGAGGCAGCGCCTTGAAGAACTCAAAGATCCCCGACTCACGGCGGTGCATCGCTCCGAGTACCTCATAGTTCATGTAGAGGAGCGTGAAGTCTTCTCCTTCGGGAAGCCACTTGACTCGGCCAAGGAGCTTGTCGGCGGTGACGGGATACTCGGGAGAGCCGTAGTTGGTGAAGTGGTTCGTCACCAGCTCCGAAAGAGGAGCATTGCGTAGCAGGAGCTTGGTGCTAGGCTCTGCAGCTGCATCGTAGAGATAGTTCGGGCTCTTCCAGCCGAGGATGTGCTTAGCGCCCTCGGTGATAATCCCTTCGTAGCCCATTGCTGCCACCTCGCTGGCGATCTCATCGGAGTAGATGAGCTCTGAATTGCAGAAGACGCGAGAGCGCTCGATACCGAAGAGTTCGCGTAGCTTCGTCTGCTGCATGCGTACCTGATTCCTGAACTCTACGGGGTCATAGAGTGAGGCGACGGAGTGCGCATAGGTCTCAGCGACGAACTCCACGCGTCCTGTGGCGGCGAGCTCCTTGAAGCTATCGATCAGTGCAGGCTTGTAGTACTCCATCTGCTCAAGAGCCAGCCCCGAGATCGAGAAGCTTACACGGAAGTCGGGGTAGGCCTTCAGTAGCTCGAGGAGCATGTGGTTAGCAGGGATGTAGCACGAGTCAGCTATGCGTTCGAAGACCTCTTCGTTGAGGTAGTCATCGGTATAGTAGTGGGAGTTACCGATGTCGAAGAAGCGATAGCGACGCAGTCTATAGGGCTGATGTATCTGGAAGCAGAGGCATATCTTTTTCATAACGGATAGCGGGTATGTCGGTGTAGTGATTAGCGGACGTAGCGATCATAGATGGCGCGGACCTTACGTCCAGCTGCCTCCCAAGTAATGCTGTTGACTTCTCGAAGCCCCTCTTCCTTGAGGAAGCGGTGCATCTCGGGATAGGTGATAAGTGCGTAGATGGCATCGGCCATAGCGTCGATATCCCAGTAGTCTACCTTGACGGCATAGTTGAGGATCTCAGCGCAGCCCGACTGGTAGGAGATGATCGAGGGGACACCACACTGCATCGCCTCTAAGGGCGATATGCCAAAGGGCTCCGAGACGGAGGGCATGACGTAGACATCGCTGGCCTTGAAGACCTCATAGACCTGCTGGCCCTTCATAAAGCCCGTGAAGTGGAAGCGGTCGGAGATGTTGCGCTCTGCTGCGAGGCGGATCATCGCATCCATCATGTCGCCGCTACCGGCCATGATAAAGCGGACGTCTTGCGTGCGCTCCAGGACCTTCGCTGCGGCTTCGACAAAGTACTCACAGCCTTTCTGCATCGTGATACGCCCGAGGAAGGTGACGACCTTGTCGCGGACACCTCGGCGGTCGGGGAGTGCGAGGATTGAGGGAGCCAGTGGCGTGACCGCATTGTGCACGGTCGTGACCTTGGCTGGATCCTGGTGATACTTCTCGATGACGGTACGGCGGGTGAGATCGCTGACGGTGATGATGTGGTCAGCGTGGTTCATCCCGTCCATCTCGATACCGAATACCGTGGGGTTCACATTGCCACGACTGCGGTCGAAGTCCGTGGCGTGGACGTGTACGATGAGGGGCTTACCGGTGATTTGCTTGGCATGGATCCCCGCTGGATAAGTCAGCCAGTCGTGTGAGTGGATGATATCGAAGGGCTCACTGCGAGCGATGACACCTGCTACGATGGAGTAGTTGTTGATCTCCTCGAGGAGGTTGTCTTGGTACTTCCCCGAGAACTCAAAGCAGCCCAAGTCATTCGTCGGTAGGTAGGAGAAGTCCGCATAGATATGATCCCGTAGGCGGTAGTAGAGCTCGGGATCCATCTTCCCCTCGAGGCGATCACGGACGTAGTCGTAGTTGACGTCTCGGTAGACGACGGGGGTGTCTCCTGCACCGATGATCCTGAGGAAGCTCTTGTCCTCATCACCGTAGGGGCGGGGGATGACGAAGGTCGTCTCCATATCGCCCTGGGCTGCCATACCCTGGGTCAAGCCATAGCTGGCTGTACCGAGACCACCGAGGATGTGTGGTGGGAACTCCCACCCGAACATGAGCGCTTTCATTCGTATCTAATTATGGGGAGGATCTGTGTGTCGTACTTACTCTTAGCCTCTTCGAGTAGGGCAAGTGAGCGAAGTAGTTCTCCGACGCTCATCGCAAAGGAGATGGCCCCACGGCCCTTGAAGGGTGGGTTGCCGTCGAAGAGTTCGCTCACGGTGCCTACGCCGTGCTGCTGGAGCTCTTCCTCCATGCCGATGAGCGTGTTCTCGATGAAGGAGATAGCACTGCGCCCGTAGAGCTTGATGCAGGCCTCAAAGTAGGGACCGAGGAGCCAAGGCCATACGGAGCCGTTGTAGTAGGACTGCTCACGCTGCCACTGCGTGCCGTGGCACTGAGGCTGGTAGCCATCGCTCTTTGGGCTCAGGGAGCGGAGTCCCTTCGGCGTGCGTAGCTCACGAGTGATGATCTCGAGGACGGAGCGACGGGTAGCCTTAGGTAGGGGTGAGTAGGGGAGTGAGGTGGCGAAGACCATGTTTGGACGTACGCTCCAGTCTCGCCATGAGGAGTGGGGGTGTACGTAGTCGAAGAGGTAGCCGTGCTGATTGATGAAGGTGTCGCAGAAGCTCTGCTGTACACGCCCCAGCAGCTCCTCGAGCTCAGGTGTCCATTTCTGGGGAAGGGCTTCGCGGTAGAAGCACAGGGCATTATACCACAGGGCATTGACCTCGACGAGATAGCCCTCACGGTGGACGACCGCCTGACCATTGACCTTCGCATCCATCCATGAGAGGGGACGCCCGTCTCCCGTCATCACGCACAGCCCGTTATCATCGATGCGGAGGTTGGGGTGTACGTTGCGTAGATAATAGTGTATCAGCTCATCGAGGAAGTCACCATAGCGGCTGACCATGTCGGGGAGGCTGGACCAGCGGGCATACTCTTGTAGCGTCCAGATGGCCCAGAGACCGATGTCTCCCTCGTTGATGTTGCGTATCTCCTTGGAGATGCCCTCCTGTCGCATGAAAGCTCGCATATCTGGGAGCACTGTGTCCATGATGCGGTAGAAGCGCTCAGGAGCATCGGCATAGATGGTACACCCAGGGAGGGCGATGAAGAGGTCGCGAGCGCGCACACCGAACCAAGGGTAGCCTGCCAGCAGGTAGCCATGTGTAGCGTCGGGGCGGTAGTAGAATTGTAGAGCGGCATTCAGCAGACAGCTACGGAAGTCATCGCGGGGGGTGCGGATATTCCGCTCCTCAGCGAAGAGCTGAGCCAAGGTGTCGGGATCAGCTTCCTCGACGCCAGCTGAGAAGTAGATCGACTCGCCGACCTCGATGTCGACCTCAAAGTAGCCGGGGACGTAGAGGTCCTCAGTGTATTCGTAGCCACGCTCGCGCTCCTTGATATATTCGATACGCTCATTCCAGTGTGGGTCAGAGACGAAGTTATGAGCCTTTGATAGCTGGAGGTAGAGCGTAGGATAGCCTGGATAGAGGCAGAAGGTGACCCCCGACTTAGTCTGACCATAGTCTCCGTGGTACTGATCATTGCGATGCGTGAGCATCTTTACGTCACGGAAGGCAAGGAAGGGAGAGAGTCTCAAGGTCGTGCGGCTGTGGGCCTCAAGGAGCGTGTAGCGCTGCAGCATCCTATTGGTGTAGTGGCAGAAGAGGAACTCCTTCTGCAGTACCACGCCTCCGACACGATAGGTCGTCGAGGAGGCGATGTCGACATTGTACTCTCGGATGTACTTGTGCCCCTTGGGGCTGAAGATGTCCCCTTCGTACTCATGGATACCGACGTTGAACGGCACGCCATGCTGCACGATCGTCAGATCAAGGCTGGAGAGCAGTACGTGGTTGTTCTCACTGAGTTCGGGGACGGGGATGACGAGGACGCCGTGGTACTTGCGTGTGTTACAGCCTACGATGCTGGAGCAGCAATAGGCGCCCTTGCGGTTGGTACGTATGTACTCCCGCTGGGTGGACTCATCGAGGTTGGCCATGAGTCGGCGGTCGAACTTGAGGTAACTCATGCTAAGTGTCGCTTCATTGTGGTCAGGCTCCGCACGATCATTGGACTCATAGAGGAAGCCCCTTCTTGCGAAGTCGTGTATAATTCTCCTGCTAAGTTACGAATTAGTGCCTGCTTTGCAAAGCCCCCGATCACCTATATATAGGGCATACTTGCAGTTCGTCCGGAGGGTGCTCAGATACAGGAGGTAAGCTCACTCTAATAAGGAGGGTAGATGAACCAGTACTGGTCACCGCACGAACCACTACTGGTCACCATAGTCAACCACTACTGGTTAGCGATGCGACCAGTACTGGTCAGATCGGTGACCAGTACTGCTTCGTTTTTCCTCCTTCCGTGTAGTGCTCTATGTTCCGTTGTTACAGGGACTTTTGAGGGCCTATTAAAAGGGGCTCTAAGAGCAGGAAAAGCATCTCCTTATCCGAGGAGCGAAGGACGAGATATCTGAGCTAATATCCATTGCTCTGAAGTGGGGTTCTGAGGGGTGTCTGAGGCGTGAGAAGAACAAGTCTGCGCTTTTGTGTATTTTAGCACTATATTATTGTGTCGTATTGCGACCCTCTGCCAACAGATAATGACCGAGCTCAAGCCCACTTTTATGGAGCGCCTGCAGCGCTTCCTCACCTCGATAGCGACATGTAATAAGCGCTACCCAGCCCTCCGATATATCCTGGCTGGGGTGGCTGTCTTCATCTTCACCTTCCTCTTAGGGAACAATAGTCTATTCCACTATGTGAAGAATCAGCGCCGCAAAGCGTTTATCCAAGAGGAGTACAATCGCTATCTCCCGCAGTATGAAGCAGACAGTGCTCGTCTCAGCGATATCCGTGACAACCGCGAGCATATCGAGCGTATCGCCCGTGAGCAGTACTACATGCATCTGCCTGGTGAGGAGGTCTTCGTCCTCGCTCCCGACACGACTACCGCAGCTCAGCA
>ERZ1674245.164-NODE-164-length-23328-cov-10.258454_pt1 | contig 23328 bp, 34 predicted proteins | sample MGYA00581205_ERZ1674245 | MGnify/ENA primary metagenome ERZ1674245 (study PRJEB41354, sample SAMEA4873314) | human saliva metagenome | biome: human-associated habitat [ENVO:00009003]; feature: mouth environment [ENVO:08000002]; material: saliva material... | reverse complement strand
GGCTCCATTGACGGCGGGGATGCAGCGTGATGCACAGCGACGCGGCGGAGCTGGGGGGTGAGTCCTCGTGACCCCGGGGTGGGTAACACCGAAGGGGGCGGCGGACTACTTGCAGGTGTCTGAGTCCACGTTGTACGCGCTGCGCCGGGCCGGGGACGGCCCCCGTTATGCGAAGCGCGGGCAGTTGGTCCGGTACTCGATCGCAGATTTGGACGCATGGATGCGTCAGAACATGGAGAACTCTAATGAGAACGAATGAAAGCTTGGTGGGCGGGCGCCCGTGTGCCGAGGCACCCGCCCACCGGGAGAACACGATTAGCAGATCACTTGCCAGATTCCTTGACGGTCGTGTTCGGGTGGCCCTTACCGTAAGCGGCCGTGACGTAACGTCCGGTCACGGCGCTTCGGTAAGTGCCCTTGGAGGACTTGCCGCCTCCGCTCTTTCCGCCTTTCGCCATGCCTGTCACCTCCTTTCATGCGAACTCAAACGCCCTCAAACGGGCGTTGCACGCATGGTACGGACCCGCATGTACATTTGCGTCCACCCCGCTGTGGAGGAGGCCGTGGTCGGAGGTGGCGCAGCATGATCCTCTGTGGAGAAGGGGGCTGCACAACTACTCGTATCGAGGCGTTGAACACTGACGAGCCGCTCATCCGTGAGGATGTGCAGCCCTGCAAGGTCCTGCGCGTCGACGGCGATCATGAGGCATACGCGGAGAGCCGACTCCTCGAAGCGGCTGCGGCGCTGCAGAAGACGGCGCTCATCCTCGGCTCGCGCCACATTCGGCTCTGGTTTGATGAGGCCCTTCTTGCGCACGCGCAGAGTAACCTCCTGCGGATTCAGGATGCGGTCCTGGCGAAGCTGCAGCGCCTGAATACACGCGCGCTCGAAGCCCTGCAGGCTCCGGAGGAGCGTGGCGAGCGGGGTGGCGCAGAGTGAAGCGCAGAGAGACTCAGGCCCGTAAGACCTACGAGGATGCTCAGAGGGCTGTCATCAAGGCATGTGAAGACCTGAGAGAAGCGGAGATGTTCCTCGATTCCTTCGAGCGCGGTGAACGCTCTGCGGTGGGCGGCGCTGCTGCCCGCGTGGCCTCGTCGGCCGACATCGCGAACACCCATGCGTCGAATCTTCGTGAGTCTGCGGTGGGCGGCGCTGCTGCGGAGTATCTCGCTCGAGAGGGGCAGCAGGCGTGCGGGTCACGACTTCCGTCGCTCTCCGAAATAATCGTGGATCGGCACACGACTAAGTTCCACGCCGGACATGAGGGTGGCGAGCACTTCAACAGCCTCCCAGAGCGCATCGAGTTCCGCGCGGACAGCGAGCCGCTGGTAAGCGTCAACATCTCTGTCACTCAGAGAGATTTCAAGCGTGTGCTGTTGGCTCTGCAGTCGCTGCTTGATGTTGTCGAGAGTGGCAGCGAGGGTGGGGCCAGCGGACATGGTTGTCATTCTTCCTCCTCGGTGAGGTGTGGTGGCTGCACTGCTTCGTGCGGCCTGGCGGGTGTTACCCACCTTACCGGGGAGGGGGCCATCCGTGGTGCGGATGGTTCGTCTTCCTCAGCGTCTTCCTCCGCTCACTCCGGCGGCGTTGGGGGAGACCGTGGCCTGCCGGGGGCCAGTGCTCATACCCCGGCAGGCCACACCGTTCAGGTGTCGAAGTACAAGATTTTCGCGCATCCCGAGGGTGGGGTGCGGCGAGGTTAGCTCCGTGGGGCCGGGTTTGAGTGTTGGTGGGTTGCGAGTCTCCGCCCGGCCCCACGGTCCCCAGTTGAAAAGAAAGCGCCCCGGCCGATTGGGGTCGGCCGGGGCAGTCCAAGAAAGGACTATCAGTCATGGATCAGGTTACCACGTCCGAGACGGTGGCGTTGAGCGCCCCCGTGTTGGAGGCGCTGCGGCGATTGGATGCGGTCATGAAGATGCGCAAGCGTCAGACGGCCGCGCAGAAGCGGATTGCGTTGGCGCGCTCGCGCGCTCGTCAGGCTCAGGGAGGAAAGCGATGAACGCAATGAACGTTGCCAGGGTGTTCGTGGCACTGCTGCTGCTGGCGCTGGCGTGGGTTCTCGGCGCAGCAATCGATGCTTGGGGTCCGGCGCTCGTCGTGATCCTGCCGCTGATGATGCTCGCTGAGTGGTTGCTGTACGTCGCGTGGAAGGAGCTCCGGGCATGAGGTCCGTCGACATGAGGTCCGTCGAGATGATCGTTGAGTTCCCTATCGAGGACGCGAACCTGCCGATGCCGCACCTGCTGGGGCTGGCTAACGCCGCGTTTGTCGAGGAGGTCGAGCGCCAGGGCCTGCTGCTGATGTCGCCTCCGAGCCCGTCCGTGATGCATGCGCGCCGCGTCGTTGAGGTGCGCGCCGCTGTTGCGGAGAAGCCGGATTGGGCGCCGCCGACACCGGCGGCACCGACGTTTGAGTGCCCGAACTGTGGCACGACGATTTTTGCCGCAGGACAGCCAGAGAAGGAAGAGGCAGAGCAGTGAGTGAAACGTTGATGGGCATCTTTGTCCTCGAGCTGCTGGCGCTGGTGACGACGTACCTGTGGTGGGACTGGCGCGCGACCACGCGCGAGTTCCGCGAGATGCATCGCCGCCTTCTGCAGATGCAGGAAGACCGTCAGAGGGGTGAGGAGAAATGATCACTATCACGATTGCCGCTGATGATGTGCAGGCTCGCACCGTCGCGGAGACGATGCTCGGCATGGTCGGCGATGACGGTCATGTCGAGGTCGCGCAGTCTGAGCTGGCTCGCCTGACTGGCCTGTCTGCGCGGACGCTGCGTCGTGTGCTTGATCGGCTGCGTAGGGCTCGCTGGATTAGCGTTGTGCGTGAGGCGACTCCGAGTGTGCCCGCGCGTTACGACCTGACGGATCTGCAGGATGTGGCGCAGGCGGTCGGCCTGAAGCCGCGCCGCGAAGAACCTGCAGCCGTGCCTTCGACGGGTACTGGTGTGTTGTCGGCTGAAGTTGCGGCGGACCCGATTGGGGCTGTGCAGCCTGGCCAGCGGTGGCTGATCAGACCGACGCTCCTGCAGGCGGGCTCGAACATCCGCGCTGACTTGCGTGTTAGCCCGGAGTTCGTGGAGACGATTGCCGGTCTCGGCGTCCTCAAAGACATCGACGTGTATCCGACCCTCACGGGCCTGGTGGTTCTCGACGGGCACCGTCGCCACCGCGCGGCCATCGAGGCAGGCTTGGAGACGGTGCCGGTTCGTATCGTCGACGTGGCAGGCGAGCTCGAGCGCATCGGCCTGCAGCTCACCGAGAACGACGCGCACGAGCACACGTCGACCGTTGATCGTGCGCGCGCCATTAATCAGCTGGTCCTGATGGGCCTTCCGGCCTCCGAGTTGCGCAAGCGCGGCGTGAAGGCCAGCGAGGCCACGTTGGCCCGACGCGTCGCTAACGCCTCGCAGGAGGTCGCAGAGCTTGGGGAGTCGGCGAGTCTTGGTCTTGATGATCTCGCGAAGGTCGCTGAGGCTGAGGCTGAGCTGCCTAAGGACATCGCGGGCATGGTCGTTGAGGAGATTCGAGAGGCCCCCGGCAAGATCGATCATTTCCTCGAGCGCGCTCGTGATGAGGCTCGCCGCCGCCAGGTTTATGAGGATGCGGTCCTCGAGCTGCGTCAGCAGGGCGTCAAGGTCATCCGCGAGGACGAATTCTACGACGGGTTTCCGAAGAGCAACCAATTCCTGTGGAACTTGGTCGACGAATACGGCAAAGCGGTTGAGCCGCACGACAACTGCCCCGGCAACGCGGCGTATGTCTCGGTGATCGGCTCGGGCGACTACACGAATGCGCAGACGCGCTTTGTGTGCATGGACTACGCCTCGCACGGGCACTTCACCCGTGAGGACAGGGCGAGGACAACGCAGGAAGCCGATCGCGCAGCGACCATCGAGGCGAACCGTCAGGCGGCGCAGGAAGGCGAAGTGCGCCGCGCCTGGATTACGGACGTGCTTTTCAAGCGGGCGCTGCCGAAGGACACGGCGCTCCTGGAAATGCCGGTCATCTACAACCAGAATCAGGTGTCCGACGCATCGCAGGCGAAGGGCCGCGCGTTGATCGGCTTCGATGACCTGTGCTCCGGGCTCACGACGTCAGCCGCGCAGGCGGCCAAGGCGCGCCTCGCGTGGTGCATCGGTGTCCTCGAAGGTGGCATGGGCCGCGACTACTGGCGCAGCCCCAGGGGAGAGCACTTCGACAACCTCGTCCACCTGTACCTGCGGACCCTGGAACGCTGGGGCTACCCCCTCGGCGAGGGCGAGGAGACGTTCTGCAAGAAGGTCGAGGCAGCCCCCGCAGTCATCACCTGGGGACCGCGAGCTGGGGAGGTGTACTGATGAGCGTCGAAGATTCAACGCTGGTGGTCGTGTCTCGCGCTGCGTTGGAGGGGGCGCTGCGCGCGGCCCTGCCGCATGTGGCACGCAGGATTCCAGAGGATGCCCCGGACGATGGCGCGGGCCTGCTGCGCCTTGCCGTCGTCCAAGATTGCGTGATGGCGCTTGCCTCGGCGATTGATCGTAAGCGCGCGCTCGCGGTGCGGTTCACCGTTTTGGATGGGGATAGCTACGGGGATGGCGTGAAGTCGATGTGGCTGCGCCGCTCTGCTGTCGAGGCGTTGGCGACCTTCCTCGCGGGGTCTCCCGTCGAGCGTGTGAGCCTCCTCCTCGATGAGAGGGAAGGTGTCACCGTCCAGGAGACGGGCGTCCTGTATGGGCCGCAAATGGCGCGTGTCGCTCCGGCGTCGGAGCCGATGGATGAGGACCGCGTCGACGCGGCGCGCCTCCTGCTGGATGGAGCTCATGGGGTCCTCTATCAGGATGCGGCCGTGGAGATGGACCCTGCCGTCGTGCGCACATTCGCGGCGTCGGCTGCGGCCTGGCAGATTCCTCTGCGTGTTCGTGTCGGGGACGGTTATGGGCGGTCCTCGTTCATCTGGGGCAGCGATGCGTGCCTCGGGTGGTCCGCTGGATCAGTGCTGCTTCAAGCACCTGTGACGGGCGAGCTCCTGTACGACGGGCCGTCGATCCCGTACCTGGAAGAGGCGGTGCTCCCGCCTGTGCAGGTGGGGAGCGTTAGTGAGCCGCGGGGGCTCCGCGTCTACGGAAGTGGAGAAGACTTGTGAATAGCAACGACAACACTGTGTTCAGCGCTCTCGAAGACGCTGTGTCTGCCCTGGTCGCCGAAAAGCATGGGCAGGAATGTGTGCTCGGGTCGTGGGTCCTCGTCGCGGAGAGTATCGCCCCGGAGGACGGCAAGGACAGGAGCGCGTGGCTGTGCGAAGGCCAGGGATCGCCTCTGGCTCGTCGAGGCCTCGTCGAGTGCGCACGCGACATGTATGCGCGGTCAGTGAGGAGGTTCGGCGATGACTGACGAGGAACTCACGGAGATCGAGCGCGGAAATCACATCCGTGCCCTTGAACGCGAAGCGATCCGAGTCAACGCTCACGTGATCGCGTCAGCGGTCGCCTTGATCGATGCCGGTGTCGCGATCGCCGAAATGTACGGCACGACCGACGAACAGCGCGCCCAGATCCGCACGACCATCGGGGACGCCGTCGACGCGCTCATCGACGGCCTCTATCCGCAGATCGGAGATGAACGCGATGAATGACACGACTGTCGCCCCGCTGTGGGAGATCGGCCCCTTCGAGCTGCCTCAGACGGACATGCTCTCGCTTAACGGCCGCGCCGACCGGCGCACGCTGTCCCCGCGGATTCGGACCCTGCGTATGCAGGCCCGCGTGATGGCCCGCGCGGCCCGCTGCCCGACCTTCATGCGAGCGCGACTCGTTGCGTGGGTTCGGTTCCCGGACGGCCGACGCCGCGACCTTCACAACTACATGCTCACGTTGAAGGCTCTCGTGGACGGCCTCGTGGACGCTGGCCTGCTCCCAGATGACGATGCGCGGCACCTGCAGGGACCGGACATGCGCCTCGATCCCCGTCACACGGTCAAGCGCATGGGCATCCCCATGTGCTCGATCCGATTCACTGTCATGCCATTCGAAGAAAACGAGGAAGACCAATGAGCGGCGAAACACTCGTCACCCTCGTCGGTAACCTGACCGCCGACCCCACACTCCGCTGGACACAGTCCGGCTCCGCCGTCGCTGACTTCACGGTGGCCTCCACCCCCCGAACCTACGACCGTAACGCCGGTGAGTGGCGCGACGGCGACACCCTCTTCATGCGCTGCTCCGTGTGGCGCGAGACCGCTGAGAACGTCGCCGAGTCGCTCCGCAAGGGGATGCGCGTCATCGTTTTCGGTCGCCTCACCCAGCGCTCGTACGACACCCAGCAGGGCGAGCGCCGCACGGTCGTTGAGCTGCAGGTCGACGAGGTCGGCCCCTCCCTACGCCGTGCCCGCGCACAGGTCACCAGGCATCCCGCAGCTGACGGCGGGGCAGGATACCCGCCCCCGCCTCCACCTGCGTCCCCCCAGCCCGCGCAACAGGCGATGCAGGCGCCGCAGGCACCGCAGCAGCCCGCGCCCCGCCAGATCGTCCAAGATGACCCCTGGGCGCGGCAGGGATCCCAGCCCGCTGCGAACTACGGGGCTTGGGAACCACCGTTCTGATGGCCGCCGCCCACGAGCGCACAGGCTGGGGAATCAACCCCGCCGAACCCGACGAAAACCCACGGCGCTGCCCTAGGTGTGCGACGCCGATACTCCCGGGCCGGGCGCTGTGCCACCCCTGTTACGTCCGGGCCGAGCAACAACACCGTGCCTTCACGGAGCGAGCTTGGATGACCAGGAACTACCCGAACTACAGGCCCCGCAGCCTGTTCCCCGAAGACTACGACCAAGAGGAGGTGACCAGATGACCTGCAACGACTGGACGCCCCGCGTGTGCGACTCATGCGGCGGCGCAATCAACCCCGTCACCGGCGAATGCCGGTGCTCAGACTAGAAAGCGACACACATGTTCTTCCAACTTGGAGACGAGCTCCGGGGCAACCCGAAGATTCAACGCCTCGCACGACGCGCCATGACCGGGGACCTCAGCGGCCTCGCCGCACTCGGCATGTGGGCGCTCGCGGGGACGGCCTGCCAGCAGGCGCTGACCGATGGAGTGATTGCGGTCGAGACGCTCGTCTCGGACACGCTCAATCTTGAAGTGGCGACTCAGCTGGCGGGGATGCTCGTCGAAGAGGGCCTGTGGCACGCGCCTGGACACTCGTGCGAACGCTGCGTGCAGCCGCCGCAGGGGTCGTTCATCTTCCATGACTGGTTCGATCTTCGCTACGACCGTGGCGAGGACGTGCGAGTCACGAGGGGTAAGCGTGCGGAGCTGAAAAACCGGAAGATCACAGATGCTGTGTGGCTGCGCGATCGCGTCGGCGGTGTCGAGCGTGGCGGCAACATGGTTGCGCCGTGCAGATACTGCGGGACGAAGGTGCAGCGCAAGGATCGCAGTACGTGGCAGTACGACCACGTGGAGCCGACCAAGTACATTGGTGCGGCAAACATCGTGATCGCATGCACGGACTGCAACAAGCAGAAGCAGCAGCGCACGCCTGCCGAGGCGGGCATGGTGCTTCATCGCCCTGGGTGGATGCCCGGGCAGGCGGACTGGTCAGCGCCTCCGAAGAGCGCTGAGCGGAACACGGTCGAGGACACGCCGCGTCGCGGCGGAGCTGTCATGGTCGAAGCCGGGAGGGACGCGAATCCCGTCGAGGGGACGCCCTCGGGTCAGGTCGAATCCTCCCTCCCTTGGAATCCCAGCAGCCCCGCCGCCGACACGGACGTTGATCTCCCGGACGCTCACGCGCTCGACTGGGGTCAGGCAGCAGGCGAGGGAGGCGAGGATCCCGTCGAGGCTAACGCCTCGGGTCAGGTCGAACCCGCCCCCAGCTTGCGCCGCGCAAACCAGCTCCGACCTGCGACGGCACCTGCGGCAGCCGCAGCGGCAGCCGCGACGGCAACAAATCCTGCCGCAGCGGCAGCCGCAGCGCAGGAAAATCTTGCCGCGACGGCAGCAAAGCGGGTGTCTACGCGCGCACGCGCGTGTCAGGGCAGGGAGGGGCAGGGCAGGGACCTAGATAGGGAAGGGTCTGGCTGGGAGACTGGCGGGGCCGGGCAGGGTGAGCCTGCCTCACCTCGCAGGCGTAGGCCACGGCGCAAACGTCAGGTGAGAGATCTTGGCGCTTCCCCTGAAGGGTCTCAGTCCATGCCCAACCCCTCATCTGCTGGTCTGGCAGGGGATGCTCCTAGCCCACAGGTGGGTGGGCAGTGGGGGTCTGCCTGGTACCAGTGGCGAGGTCGTCCCCCGGTGGACGATGAGGCCGTGTGCCCGATTCACGGGGCCGACGTGCCCTGCCGTTTCTGCCTCGAGGAGGAGCCATGCTGACCCGTGTGTGCTTGTCCGGGTGTGCCTCGCCTGGTGAGCATCTTCCTGACTGCCAGGACGACGCATGCCGGGGCTGCTCCCCGAGCCCGGCGTATGTCGGAGTCTTGTGTGCGAGATGTTGGGGGCGACTCCAAGCCGTCGTTCGCACGATGCCAGCACTCGTCGGCGAGCTGATGAGCGGGGACGACGCGCCCTCGTCAGTCTCGTCCTCTGGCGGTGGTCGCCCGCCTGGCTCATCTTCGCTGTACCCGCAGCAGAGGGCAGCTGCCGACGAGCTCGCGGCGGCGCTGGCCTCGTGGTGTATCCAGGCAGGTGAGCATATCGGCGTGGAGGCTCCTCGGCCGTCCGGCCTGTGGTGGTCTGCTCCTGGTCGCAAGATCGACTCGGAGACGGGCGAGGCATACCTCGTCGAGGCAGAGCCGGTCGGCATCCGCACCACGGACGCGATGGCTGAGCTCGTCCGCTGGATCGACCCGCTGCTCGACCGCGTCGCGGCCGCACCGTGGGCGCCCGAGATGCTTGCCGACCTGGCCAGGCTCGACGCAGGCGCACGCGCGAGGTGGGCAGTCGAGGAACCAGAGCGGCGCGTGCAGGACATTGCCTGCCCGTCGTGCGACGCATACTCGCTCGTGGTCACGCCTGTCCGAGTCGTCGGCGGGCAAGAGCAGGTGACCTGCTCGCGTATCTCCTGCGGGCGTGTCCTGTCCTCCCAGGACTGGGAACGCCTGCGCGCCTGGTCGGTCCTGGTCGCTCGCATGTCAGCAAAGACCGAGGAGCCGTCGGCATGATCGTTGCGGGGGAGGAATGGGAGCGACAGTGCGATGTGCCGAAGCATGTCCCCGGCCTCCCCGCGTCAACGGTCCGGGTGTGGGCGGCGGCAGGTCGGGTGCGGTCGGTCAAGGTCGGCGGCTCCGTATGGGTAGCAGTCGAGGATGTACTAGCCGCTGCGGCCTCGTCGCGCCGACGCTGCACGGCGCGACACGCGAACCAGGTGCAGGTTGATTGACAGCGCCGCATGGCAGTTGTAACATCTGTGCCAACGGCAGAAGTGTCGAACAAGCCCCGAGGTGGTTACCGCCCGGGGCTTTCGTGTACCCGCCGATACGCGGCGAGCTCCGAGAGGATGAAGCGTCATGGCGTGGTCATCGAGCGATCGCGCATCGCGACTGCCAGCCGATTGGGATGAGCGCCGCGCCTTCGTCCGCGCCCGCGCAGGCGGCAGGTGCGAAGCGCTCCTGCATGACGGGACGCGCTGCCCTGCAGCTGGTGCCGAGTGCGACCACGTCGAGCCTGGTGACGATCATCGAGCGACGAACTTGCAGTGGTTGTGCTCGTGGCATCACAAGCGAAAGACTCAGCGAGAAGCCGCGGCCGCATTAGCCGCAGAGCGGGCACGAAACGCCCCACGCAAGCGCAAGCATCCCGGCCTCATCGACTAGACCCCCACCAGGGACCCCCTCCCCGCCCACTCAGGACACCGTCAAGAGCTGTCGATTTTTGTTTGTACGGGTCTGGGGAAATTACAACTGCCCGCAAGCCTTGAACTAGCAACGCAAACGCCGGGCGGCGGGGTGAGGGAGTGGGGGAATTTAGAGGGGTGCTAGGGCACCGTCCTGGTACACATTCTCCGTGACGGTGATGTATCGCCCCTGCGAATAGAACTCGATCCGCTGCCCACGCCACATACGCTTGAAGCCGCGCTGCGGGGCAGCCGTCCCCCAGATGTGCAGCCCACGCCCAGACGGCGAGACCTCAACGTAGGAGCCTTCGTAGTACGCGAGAAGAACGCGAGCGGCCTCGTTGGGGATGCCATGCTCATCGAGGCACCCGTCGAGGTCGATGCAGCCGATGCCATCCCCGAGGACGAACCCCAGGGGAGCGCCAGTCGCGCTCGCGGCCGCGTGAGTGCTCCACGTGCTCGGGTCGGTGACAGATGCCCAGCGCCCCGTGCGTGAGCACAGTGGGCGCTTGTCGATGTGGTTCACCCATCGGGGTCGGCTGATGAGCTCGGCGGGCAGCACTTGTGAGGCATGTGTCTGTGCAGCGCGGTGGTGAGCGACTCGGCATCGAGTCGAGCAAAAGCGCGCGTCGGCGCGCGCCCAGAGTTTGAGCGGAGCCGAGCAGTGTTCGCATGTTCTCACGTCTCCTATTGTAACGGATAATTCGTTGGTATTCTGCGGATAGGTGGGGGTGGTTATGGCTGGTCGCGGACCCGCGCCGAAGCCGAAAGGCTCGCGAGCTCGCCGGAACAAAGACCCTCAGATCCTGCGTATCATCACGGCTCAGCCGGTGGAGCAGCCGTCGCTGCCGGTCATCGAGCAAGTCGTCCTCGACGAGAATGGCAAGCCGAGGAAGAAAAGGTTCACGTGGCCGACTGTGACGCGCCGCTGGTGGAAGATGTGGGGGGAGTCCCCGCTCAGTGCGGAGTACACGGAGACGGATTGGTCATTCCTGCTCGATACCGCTTACCTGCATGCCCTGTATTGGAAGGGCGACTATCGTGTGGCGGGCGAGCTGAGGCTGCGTGTCGCGAAGTTTGGGGCGACACCCGAGGACCGCGCAAGGCTGAGGATTCAGTTCGCGGTGGCCGATAACCTCGAAGACGACGCCGACAGCGCCGTTGATGATGTGGTGCCCGTTTCTGCGCGTGCGCGTAGACGGCAGAAGAAGCTGAGGGCGGTGTAGCGTGCCCTGGATGCCGATTGACGAGGACGACGAGTTCCCGACGCTCGGCTATGACGTTGCGGACTGGATGACCGCCTATCTGCTTACTCCCGATAAGGATGGGGACGAGCAGATTCCGTTCGTGCCCACGCAAGAGCAGCTCGACTTCTTGGTCCGCGTGTATGAGCTGGACCCGACCACAGGCCGCAGGCTCAAGCAGCGTGCGGTCCTGTCCCGGCCTCGTGGCTGGGGCAAGTCCCCGTTTCTTGCGGCAATCTGCTGCGCCGAAGCACTCGGCCCGGTTCTGTGCGATGGATGGGACGCGGAAGGCCAGCCCGTCGGCGTGCCGTGGTCGACGCGCCGCACCCCCATCGTCCAGGTCACGGCCACAACAGATGATCAGACCGCAAACACCTGGGACCCCCTGCTCGAGATGCTTCGCGGGTCCCCCGCCGAGGACGAGTACGGCATCGACCCGATGGACAGCTTCGTCGCTCTGCGGCGCGGCCGCATCGAAAAACGCACGTCCTCGGCGACGTCCGTCAAGGGCGCGAAGGCCGTCATGGCTGTTATGGATCAGACGGAGACCTGGCTCCCGGGCAACGGAGGGCCGAAACTCGCAAAGACCCTACGTTTCAACGCGGACAAGCTCGGCGGTCTCACGATCGAAACTCCGAACGCTTACACGATCGGAGAACGTTCCGTTGCGGAGACAACAGCTCGGTTCTACGAACTTGCCAAGGCTGGGAAGCTTAAGAAGGAAGCCGCTCGCGGCCTCTACTACGACCACCGGCAGGCACCGCTCGAGACAGACATTACGGACCGCGAGTCCCTCATCGAGGGCCTGCGGATCGCCTACGGCGACTCGGCTCGGGATCCGCGCGGCTGCGCAATCCACGACCCCGAGTGCGAGCCAGGCTGGGTGGACCTCGAACGCATCGCCGACTCGTTCTGGCACCCGGATAACGACCCGGCTGACATGTGTGCCGACTTCCTCAACCAGATCAACAGCGCATCCGATGCATGGCTCACAATGCCGGAGCTGAGGGCAATCGAGGACCACGGCAAGACGATCTCGTCAACCGAGCCGATCACGCTCGGCTTCGACGGGTCGGAAGGCCGGAAGATCGGCATCGCCGACGCGACCGTCCTCATCGGATACTCGATCACCCAGAAGCACCTGTTCAAGGTCGGAATTTGGAGCCAGCCAGACGGCCCCGCAGGCGAAGGCTGGCAGCCCCCGCGCTTGGAGATCGAGCAGACCGTGCGAGACGCTTTTGAACGCTACAACATCGTCGGTTTCTACGCCGACCCCTCAGCGGGCTGGGCACAGGATGTCAAGACATGGGAGGCGAAGTACTCGCGTCGCCTGCGGGCGAAGATCAGCGCTGCGGAGCCTATCCGCTATCCACAGCGCAACGTCTCTCAGACGTGCGAGAACTTCGCTCAGTTGCTCTCGGCAATCCATCAGGGCCTCATCACCTACGACGGCGACCCGACGATGACGGCGCACTTCCTCAATGCAAGGAAGTCCCCGCGCCAGGCAGGCTACGTACTTGTTAAGCCTGCAGATGATCAGGACTACTCCAAGATCGACGCGACCTGGGGCGCGATGTTCGCCTATAAGGCTGGCCTTGACGCGGTCGGTAAGGGCGCAGCACGGCAGACCAAGCGCCGCGCGCCGCGCCGACTCTATTAACAAACAGACTGGGGGAGGAGGCCCCACCTCATGACGAAAACGCCCGAGGAATGGCTCGCCTACCTCACAGCAAAGATGGATAGGGAGCGCCCGCGAACGGACCTCCTGCGCTCATACACCAATGGGTCGTCTCCCTTGCCGGAGATGGGCCCGAATCTCGCGAAGGCGTGGTTAAAGTTCCAGAGGCGTGCGCGCACCAACCCGGGCAAGCTCGTCGTGTCCGCGCTCGTGGATCGTCTCATCCCCAACGGGGTGACAGTCGGAGCCAGCGAAGACAGTCCCGCTGCGCAGGCGGCAACGCGCATCTGGCGCGACAACCGCCTCAAGGTGGTCTTCTCGGACGCTATCTGGGACGCGGCCACCCTCGGCCACGGCTACCTTCTGGTCACCCAGGACGACGATGGTCGAGCTTGTGTCACCTACGAGCGGCCTGAGCACATGTATGTGGAGCCTGATCCGGTCCGGCCCTGGCGCGCGCTCGCGGCCGTGAAAGTCTGGCGCGACCAGGTGGCTGGCCTCGACCACCTCGTGATGTGGACCCCGGGTCTGCGCATGTCCTACACGCGATCGGCATACGACAAGTCGCGGCAGCTGATCTCTCAGGTGTCCGGGGACTGGCGACTCGACCTCGGTGGTGTCCAGCCCTTCGAGGGTGCGCCCCCGGTCGTTGTTCTCGAGAACCGTTTCGGGATGGGCGAGTTCGAGCACGTGCTCGACCTCATCGACCGCATCAACTGGCAGACGCTGCAGCGCTTGGTCATTATCTCGATGCAGGCTTTCCGACAGCGAGCACTGAAGTCTGCTGAGGGATCGGCGGGCCTGCCCGCTGAGGACGAGTCTGGCAACGCGATCGACTACCAGGCGATCTTCGAGCCCTCGCCCGCCGCCCTCTGGGAGCTGCCACCGGGCGTGGAAATCTGGGAGTCCTCGCAGACCCAGATCACCGAGATTCTCAACGCGACCAAGGACGATTGGCGCGAATTGGCCGCCGAGACCTCAACGCCGCTGTCGATCATGCTCCCGGACTCCGCGAACCAAAGCGCAGCGGGAGCGGAGCAGCCCCAGAAGGCCCTCCTCTCCAAGGCAGGCGACAGGATCGAGCGCTTCAAGCCAGCGCTCGCATACCTCATCGTCAAGGCGCTCGCAGTCGAGGGAATCGACCTTGACGAGGCCGAAACCGTCGAGGTGCTGTTCGTACCGCCTCACGCGGTCTCCCTCACGGAGAAATACGCTGCGGCCGTCCAAGCACGCAATGCTGGCGAGGCTCTCGAAACCATTCAGCGCAATATCCTCGGGTACTCGCCTGAGCAGATCGCGCAGGACAAGCAACGCCGGGCTGAGGAGCAGCTCGCGCTAGCGTTCGCTCTCCAAGACAAGCCGCAGCCGCAGCTGACAGACGAGGCCGCAACCCCGGGTACGGGGGGGAGACCCAGCAGACCTGAAGCTCAGGTTTGACGCCCTCGGCACGGCGATCCGCGCCGGCGTCGATCCTGAATCAGCGTCGGAGGTCGTCGGCCTCGACGGCATCCGATTCACAGGCGCTGTTCCCGTTGCGCTCCGACTCCCAGAGACACAGTCAGCAACACTCGAGGAGAAGTAGCAATGCCGGACCTGGACTCGCTCAACCGCCTCACTGAGGCGTATGACAGCCAGGTCCACGCAATCCGACAGCAGATCACCGCCTTCGGGCAGGCCTACTGGGACTCGCTCCCGCACTACAGGACCAGCGCCGTCGAGGACATGATCCAAGCGATCACCCCCAGAGTGACCGCAGGCCAGCTCCGCATAGCCGACCTGACACGCGCATACCTCGCCCAGTGCGCCCGCGAGCTCGGCTGGAAGGTCGTCCTCCCACCCATCGACCAGGACGAGATTCGCGGCGCTCGCGGCGTAGACCCGCGCGTCGTCTACCGTCGCCCAGCCGTCGACGTGTACACCGCGCTCGCGGCTGGCAAGCCTCTGCCGCAGGCTGCGGCTGAGGGGCGACTGCGGTTGACGCAGTTGATCGGCGGGGACATGCAGCTGGCGAAGGTGCATGCGTCTCGGCAGTCGATGCGGGGCTACCCGGAGGAGGGGCAGTTCTATCGGCGTGTGCTCACGGGGCGAGAGAACTGCGCCTTGTGTGTGGTCGCGTCGACGCAGCGCTATTACCGTGGTGACCTGCTGCCGATTCACCCGGGGTGTGACTGCGATGTGCAGCCTCTTCCTCCGGGCCTGGCGGTCAATCAGGTGATTGATGAGGGCCTGCTCGAACAGGTCCACCAGATCACGGCGGACCGTCTCGGTGTCTCTGACCGGGGTGGTCGCACTCCGGATTATCGGAAGCTCTTGACGGTCAGCGAACACGGCGAGTATGGGCCAACGCTGTCGTGGGCGCAGCCCAAGGCCAAGCCTAAGCCCAAGGCGGGGGAGTCTGAGCCGCCTAAGCCTCCCAAGCCCCCGAAGAAGACCACAGCACAACCGCCGGACGACTCCGATCGTTTAAAGCGCCTGATGAGCGTTCCTGCCGAAAAATGGCATAAGACGCTTCAGTACGAGGGTGGGGACGTGACAGGGATTCCCGGAGAATTCCTGTATCCGGAGCATGGGGACGGACGGGTGTTCATCCCGGCTATTTCGGTCAGAGAAGCACCCAGTGAGCATGAGGTGCTCACGGCGCTGCGCCTCGCGGAAGAGGGAATGGGCGTGCTGTTCCGCATAGATTCGCGCGAAAAAGGCGCGAAGAACCCAGACGTGGAAATGAATCAGCAGGTCTGGGAGTTCAAAGCGCCCACGGGGGAAGGCAAGAACACCGTCGATTCGCAGATGAAGCGAGCGGGGAAACAGACTGAACGCCTGGTCCTCGATCTACGCCGTAGCGAACTCGACGATAAGAAATCGATCCGGGATGTCCGGCAAGGTATGCAGGGTCGTCATCTTACCCAAGTAATTGTCATAGATCACGCAGGGAATATTGTCCACATTCCGTGAGTGTGCTATCCTAGCGGTGAGGACATCCCGGCAGCCCCTTCGGGCAGCCCAGGTGTCCTTTTCACATAATGCTCAAAATAGCCGACCTCGGACGTAATGCCCGGGTCGGTTTTTGATACCCCAACAAGTAGCCCCCAGCCGTAACGGTGTGGGGGCTTTCGTGTACCCGGAATGGGAGGAATCACCATGAAGAACCACCTGAAGCGACACCCCTACCTTCGCTTTGTCGACGCCCCGGCCGCAGAGACGGGAGGGGACACGCCGACCGCGCAGGAATCCACTGCAGCCGCTGCTGAGGATACGGCCCAGCAGGTTGACTGGGAGGCTGAAGCGCGGAAGTGGAAGGAATTGAGCCGCAAGAATGAGTCTCGCATGAAGGAGAACGCCGAAAAGGCGAGGCTCTATGACGAGGCTCAGGAGCAGGGCAAGTCAGAGCTGCAGAAGGCGCAGGAAGCGGCAGCGAAGGCTGAGGCGCGAGCTGCGGCGATGGAGGCCGAGGCGATGCGAGCGAAGGTCGCGGCAGCGACGGGCGTGGACGCGGACCTGCTGTCTGGCTCGTCAGAGGAGGAGCTGAGGGCGTCTGCTGAGCGTCTACTCGCATGGCGAGGTGCGCAGGTGCCCAAGGGTGCTCCCGCGACGGACGCGGGAGTTCGTGGTGACGAGATCAGGGCTGCCAGACAGCTCACCAGGGAAGACCTCAAGAAGATGTCTCCCGCAGAGATCATCAAGGCCCGCCAGGACGGGCAACTGAACAACATCATGGGCCTCGCATAAGCGGGGGCAAAGAAAGGACACACAATGACTCTCACGCATTTCATTCCGGAGCTGTGGTCGGCCAGCATCCTCGAGAACTTCCGCCGTGACACGGTGCTCGTCGGCATGGCGAACCGCGAGTACGAGAAGGACTTCACCGCGGGCTCGAAGATTCACATCCCCGGAATCGTTGATGTGAAGGTGAAGGATTACAAGACCGGCGCGGTGACTGGGTCCGGCGGCGCTAAGGTGCCGCGCACGACCGTCCCCGATGCTGTGGAGTCCACGGGTATCGAGATCACCATTAACCAGGAGAAGAGTTTCGACTTCCTGGTTGATGACATCGACGCTGCGCAGGCGAACCAGTCTCTCGATGCCTACACGAAGTCGGCGGCGGCAGCTCTCGTTGAGGACGCGGAAACCTTCCTGACTGCGATGCTGACCTCCCAGGGCACGGCGGTGACGGGTATCGCGAATCCGACGGACTGGGCGTCGGCTTACGCCGCGATCCTGAAGCTGCGCGGCAAGCTCTCGGCCGAGAAGGTCCCCGCCATGGACCGCGTCCTCCTGATCAACGCGGCGTTCGAGGAGTTCCTCCTCTCTGACGGTTCGAAGCTCACCAGCTTCGATAAGTCGAACATGACGGATGGCCTCCGCGAGGCGACGATCGGTCGTCTCCTGGGCTTCGACGTGGTCACGAGCCCCTGGCTCGATAACACGAAGCCGATGGCCGTGGCCTTCCACAAGCCGTCCGTGGCCTACGTGTCCCAGGTCGAGAAGACCGAGTCGATGCGTGCCGAGCAGACCTTCGCGGATCGCGTTCGCGGCCTGCACGTCTACGGCGGCGCAGTCCTGCGTCCCAAGGCTATCCAGGTCTTCAGGGCGGCATGATGCAGGTCAAGGGAGAAAACGGAATCACGTTCGAGCTCGCGGATGAGGTCGCTACGGCAATGATCACGGCAGGCATCCTCGAGGAGGCCACCTCCGACGAGGCCACCTCCGACGAGGGCGACACCGCTGAGGAGACTTCGAAGAAGGCCAAGAAGTAGGGGGGAACGATGCCTGTTCCGCTGGTAACTGTCGAGGACATCGAGGACGCTCTCGGCCGACCCCTCACAGACTCGGAGTCGGCGCGGGCAACGTTCATCGCTGACAAACTCGCCGAGGCCTTCCGACAGCGCGCACGCCAGACATTCACCGTCGAGCAGTACACGCACCGCCTGAAGGTCGACGCGGGAGGACGAGTCGTCCCCACACGGGCGCCGCTCGTCTCCGTCGAGGCTGTCACGACAGACGACGGGCAGCCGATCCCGTACCACGTCAGGCACGGCTTCATCCAAGTCGCATCACTTGCGCACGAGTTCGTGGTCGTCACCTACACGGCAGGCCTCTCCGAGGTCCCCGCAGCGGTGCGACTACAGCTCGCAGACAGCGTGCGACGTATCCTCCTCATCCCCGACGCCGCCGCACAAGGGGCAACCCAAATGACCGAGACGACGGGACCATTCACGCAGACCCGCCAGTACGCCACATGGGCCGTAGGCGGCCAAGCCATCCTCTCCCCAGACGACCAGGCGCTCGCGGACACTTATCGTCCGCGCAGTGCTGGGCATGTCTGGGTGATGGGAGGGGCCTGACGTGATGGAGGAATGGAAGACCCCGATCCAGGTAGAAGGGACCGTCCATCGTGACGGGGACGGCTACCTCGTCGAGGAATCGAAGCCGCGCCTCATCGGGGGGTGCCTGATCGCGCCGGGACGGTTCACTGTGCCGGGGCTGCTTGATCAGGCAGCCTCTGAGCGGGCCGACGAGACGGCGACGCTCTACCTCCCGAGGGGGATAACGCTGAGCGTCGGGGACGTCATCCGTGTCCCGGCTGAGCACCCTCTCGGTGGGACGTGGAGGGTTGAGGAGCCATCCTCGCCGTGGCCGCGCGGCACGTCTGTCGTGATCTCACGGAGGTGAGGATGGCAGTCAAGTTCGTGCGAAATGACGTCTCAATTGAGGCTCTCCTGCAATCCGAGGCCATCGGTCGAGCGATGGTCAGCGAAGCCGAAGCGGTGCGCGCTGCGGCAGCTGCGGCGGCCCCGAAAAGGGACCGCGTACTCTCGGGTGCTTACAAGGTCGAGGCCGTGACAGCCACGGTGAAGACGCGCCGAAACGGCTCGTCTCGCAGGGCTGCAGGCCGAGTCGCCAATGATGCCCCCCACGCCGTGCCCGTGGAGTTCGGGCACTTCACCGCAGATGGGCGCCGCGTCCCCGGAAGCCACACGCTCGGGAAACTCGCAGGCTCCAAACGCGCACGAAGGAGGGGCAAGTGACCTTCTCGGACCCCGTCCAAGTGCTGCGAGACGCGATCAATCGGGCAACGGGAGCGAAGACAGTACGGGTGATCCAGGAGGGCAGCCTCCCGGACACATGGCAACTGCCACTGGTACACATCTACGCGACCCAATCCCAGGATCTCGATTTCGAGCGCATCACCTCCCTTGTTGTCGACGTGTATGCCAAGACCCCCACAGGGCCGGGCGTCGTCGGCGCGGAGGCGCTCGCGGACCAGGTCGCGGCTGTGTTGTCTGCTCGTCCTGTGGTGGGGACGTCTGGCTGGGTTGACAGGGTCGACGTGTCGTCCCGGCTGGGTGTTCGCGCTGCTTATGGCGTTGTTGAGGTGGTGGGCCTCAGCGTTGACGTCACTCAACGTCCCACCGACTAACCAATCTGATCTGGAAGGGAAACCGATATGGCCGACACAACGACGGTCGAGGCACTGAAGAAGAAGCACAACAAGGCGAAGAACGTGCGCAAGGCGCTCAACGTTCTGGCCTTCGTCGCACCGCTCACGACCGCTGTCCCGGATGCGCTGACGGGAGCAAGCGGCGCGATGAAGGAGCTTTCTGCGGACTGGACTCCGCTGGGGATCTTCACGACCGATGGCGGGGAGATTACGCCTGACGTGTCCGTGGACGACGTCGATGGCCTGGGCTACGCAGAGCCTGTGCGCTCTGACCTGACCAAGGCGACCAAGACGATCAAGCTCAATATCTTCGAACTTTTCCGCAAGGAGATGCTGAGCCTGACGCACGGTGTTGACCTCTCGCAGGTCAAGGCGAACGCGACCACGGGAGAAGTCGTCTTCGATGACCCGCTTCTTCCCTCCATCCCGGAGAAGCGGCTGCTGATCGTTGCAGCCGACGGCCCTGCTGATGACGAGTGGCTGATGGGTTGGTGTTTCACTCGCGCCAAGCTCGTCTCAATGCCGACGATCGGGCTCAAGGCGACGGACCCGATTACTGGCGACCTCGAATTCAAGGCATTCGCCGACGAGGCCGCAGGCACCGCCTGCCGTAATTACTACGGCGGCTCGGCGATGCTCAAGCACCGTGACATCACGGGCTTCAGCGTCTGACACATACTGCGGGCGGGGGCCGGGGACGTTCTCCCTCCGGCCTCTGCCCGCTACCACCCCCAGGAGAACACCACAGGATAGGACAAGCATGGATCAGATGACCTTCACGAAGACGATCAAGACGGACGGCGGGGAAGACCTCGTGCTCACGCGAGTCACCGACGACGCAGCCGACGCGAACACTCTGCGCGCACAGGGATGGGCCGAAGCCCAACCCGAACAGAAGGAAGACGCCACGCCGACGCTGCCCGCCCCGCCCGCCAGCACCCAGCGCCGCGACAACTGACCACACCAAACAAGGAGAACACCAATGGCAGACAAGATCACCCCGACCCTCACCCTCGCCGCCCTCAACAACCTCGATGGCGCTGCAGAAGTCGTCCCGTTTACCTTCGGGATCAACAACCGAGTCGTAACCTTCCCGGACCCCCTGGGCCTGAGCCCCGAGGCCGGTGAAGACCTCCTACAGGATCTCAGCGGCGGCAAGCGCGCCACCGAGGTCATCTCCAAGTGGCTCTCGGAGGACGACGCCGCATTCGTCACCAAGCATCTGACTCTGCGCCAGATGCTGCTCCTCATGCGAAAGGCATCTGAACACTACGAGGCCTCGCTCGGCTCCCTGGGGGAAGGGCGCGCCTCTACGACCGCCTAACACGGTACGAGGGGCAAATCGTCGCGGACCTCGCGGAGCAGGGCTGGGACACCTACGCCCTGTTCCGCGCCCGCCGATACCGATTCCTCCTGACTCTGATCGACGAGCTGCCCTCAACGAGCCGAACCGTCGCAGCGATACTCAACGACCCCGAGGTCGCAATCGAAACGGCAATGGCGATCGCCGAAGCACAGGACGACGACGATACCGAGGCACAGCTCCGAACCCAGACCCCCGAGGTCAGAGTCCTGCAGGACATCTTCGACCTGCTCGTCTCGGCCTTCGGAGGCAAAGAAACCTACCCACGACCCGAGAGCCTCACCGCGATCGCACTTGAAGACGCGCGCACGAGCGTCCGAGACCGCAGCGCCCACCAGGCGCTCGCGGCTCTCATGCCGGGGTGGAGTCCCCAAGAAACCTGAATATCTACCTGTAGGAGGTCTGCGTGGCTGGCGTATATCAGGCAGGCACTGTCTATGTCGATGTGGTCCCCTCGATGCGAGGGTTCTTCAAGAGCATCGAGAATGCGACGGCCACGCAGCTCCCGCAGGTGGCGGGCGATGCGGGGAAGAAGTACGCGGAGAAATTCAAGGAGCAGGTCTCCGCGTCGGGCAAGGACCTCGTTAACGCGATCGCCGATCCTCTAGGCAAGTCAACGGCCCGCCTTCGTCAGGAGGCCGCCCAGGCCGGGGAAGCCCTGCAGGAAGCGCACGCCAAGGTGGAGAAGTCCTCCTCGGCGCTCGCGAAAGCCCGCGCCGAGGAAGAGACCGCAGCGACTGCGGTGGAGCAGGCTGAGCGTGCGCTCGCGGCCGCGCGTTCTAGCTCATCTGCTGATGCGGCGGCTGTCGCTCGTGCGGAGTCGGCGTTGGCCTCGGCGCGTGAAGCGTCGGCGGCCGCGAACAAGCGTGCCGACCAGGCGTCCGCGAATCACGCGGACTCTCTGCGCAAGGAGAAGGTCGCGTCTGATAGCGCGAAGGCCGCAACTGAGGCCCTGGACCAGCGCGTCGCAAAAGCCCCTACAGGGTGGGAGCGATTCACGACATCGCTCAAGAGCTGGGTCCGCGAGGCAGATAGCGTCGAGCGCGAGGCCCGCGAGGTTGATTCCTCGCTCGGCCTTGTCGGGTCGGGGGTGACCTCGCTCGGGGGACTCGTGACCTCGGCGCTAGGTCCGCTCGCGCTGCTGGGGGCTGCCGTCGGCATTGGTGGTTTCGCGTCCGAGGCGATCGCCGCGTCCGACGCCACAAACAAGTTCGCGGACACCCTGCGGTTCGCTGGCGTCGACGATTCCAAGATCAAGGAACTGGGGGCCTCCGCTCAGGAGTACGCCGACCGCACTGTGTACGACCTTGCGGATATCCAGGGCATCACGAGCCAGCTCGCCGCAAACTCGGTCGATGGGTTCGACCGTCTTGCCGAGGCCGCCGGCAACTTAAACGCGGTCTCCGGCGGAACTGCCGACACCTACAAGAGCCTTGGCCTCGCCCTCGTCCAGGTCAACGGGGCCGGAAAGCTGCAGACTCAGGACTGGAATCAGGTGGCCAACGCCATTCCGGGCGCGTCCGGCAAAATCCAGCAGGCGCTCGCGGACATGGGGGCTTACACGGGGAATTTCCGTGAGGCCATGGCGCAGGGCCAAATCTCTGCGGAAGAGTTCAACAAGGCGCTTCTGCAGTTGGGCTTTGATGACGTCGCGGTCGCGGCCGCGTCGGACGTGTCGCGCATCGAGAACGCGGCCGGGAACCTGCAGGCGACGATTGTCGGCGGCTTCAAGGACATGATTGACCTCGCGAAGCCGCAGCTGACTGACTTCATGAGTTGGATGTCGGACACGCTCGGGCAGGGCTTCGCGTGGATCAAGGATGTGGGCGTGCCATCGATCCAGGGACTCTGGGATGTCCTCGCCAACGGGAACTTCTCGGGACCGATCTTCGGCCTCGAGGAGGACAGCGGCCTCGTCGACTTCCTGTTCAACCTGCGTGATGCTGGCATGGCGGCCTGGGAGATGCTCAAGGCAGGCTGGGACGCAGCAACGAACCTCACGGCCGCGTTCGCGCCGCTCGCCCAGAGCGTGTGGGACATGGTCAGCGCGTTCGGCGGGGATGGGCCGTCGATGATTCAGCGCACCGCTGAGGCACTTAAGAACGTGTTCGACTGGGTCGGGAAGAACACCGACGTTGTTGCACCGCTCGTCACGGCGGTAGTCGCAGGCACGGCCGCGTTCAAGGGGATGAGCGCAGCCATGGGCGCCGTGAACGCCGTGAAAGCGGCCGGTGGACTGCTGCAGTTCGTCAAGGCCACGAACCTCGCGAAGGCCGCGCAGGCCGCGTTCAATTTCGTGATGAACATGAACCCGGTCGGCGCGATCGTCACGGCTATTGCTGCACTTGTCGCGGGCCTCGTTTACTTCTTCACGCAGACAGAGACGGGCCGGAAGGCGTGGGCGGCGATCACGGAGGCGTTCTACAGCTTCGTGGACTGGATCAGCTCAGCGTGGTCCTCGGCCATGGAGTCCATCTCCTCGTGGTGGACGGGCACCTGGGACGGCGTCTCGGGCTTTTTCTCGACCTACGTCGTGCAGCCCATGCAGACGGCATGGGAAGCAATCACGGCTATCTGGGACGGCATCGTCACGGTTTTCAAAACCGCGTTCGCGATCATTGTCGGCATTGTCCTGACGCCGATCAAGCTCTACATTCAGGCGTGGGTAGTGGTCTTCACGTGGGCGTATGAAAACGTGATCAAGCCCGTGTGGGATGCGATATGCCAGGCCTTCACGTGGGCTTACGAGAGTGTGATCCAGCCGGTGTTTGAGCAGATCGCTAGCACGTGGC
>ERZ1674245.161-NODE-161-length-23537-cov-16.361639_pt1 | contig 23537 bp, 20 predicted proteins | sample MGYA00581205_ERZ1674245 | MGnify/ENA primary metagenome ERZ1674245 (study PRJEB41354, sample SAMEA4873314) | human saliva metagenome | biome: human-associated habitat [ENVO:00009003]; feature: mouth environment [ENVO:08000002]; material: saliva material... | reverse complement strand
CATCGCAGCCAGTTTGATCGCATCCCCGTCGCTACACAGGTCGGAGTAGTTGCAGCTGTTCGGCAGATCATTGGGGATGGTCAAACCTTGAAGTCCACTGTGATTCATATAGTTATCCCCTTGGCCAACAAGAGCCCTTGCTACTGCAATAATGTTTGAGCCGGGATTCAGTTCAACAACCTTTTGAATCGGACCGAGCGCTGAAGCTAAGTCACCCGCCCATCCCGTCCACTTATCAGGAACGAGCGGATTGAGGTTGATGTAGCCCAGGGTGGTCACACTCATATGCGGGATATCTACTGCACCACCTGCGGGGTCCGTCCATTCTTGTCGATCGGAGCGAATCCACTTATTCAAGGCAGAGATTATCTGGGACGCTTGAGTGTCATCTTCCAGCCTTTTCGCGTCCGTCTCCCGATATGCTTCAGCTGCCGCGGACCACTTTGCGCTTCCCTTGAGGTAGACCGTTGATAGGTAGTTCAGGACACATCGCCAAGTCGGAACTTTGACCCAAGTAACGTAGCTGCCGGATGTGATCGGATCCTCTCCGAAAGCGTAGTCCTTATAGACCACGCGCAATTCCTCGAACCGGCTCTCAAGCGCTTCGATCAGATCGAGAAAATCTAGAGCGTCGTAATTCACTGGCTGCGCGGGGCGCACCGACGAATCGGCTGACATGAGACCCGAATATGCCACGCGGTCAAGATCCCATTTCCCTCGATATCCACTGATTTCGTGGAACTGATCAAATACCCAGTTGTCGGGGATCGGGAAACCGAGATTACCTGAGAATCCGGTAGACATGTCAGAGACGAATGATGCTACCGCGTATCCAGCCTGAGCTATCCGGGTGCAGATGTTTCGTGAGGCGTAGATACCCACTCGGTAGCCGCCGCCGAGGCTTTGCGTTACTGCCTTGAAGTAGGGCAGGATGTGGCTGGTCACCTGAGGATCCGTGGCATCGTAGTCAACGGCGAAGTAGATCACTGTAGGTGGAACACCAAGTCGTTGGGCAGCGTATTGGGCCTCTTTCGCATGACGGTGCCCATTTTCGACACTAAAGTACTTAAGTTCAGTTGAGTACTCTTGAAAAATTGGGAAATACTTCAGCCCATGACCAACGATTCGCTCTAGCTCGCCTGTCCGGAGCGCCTTGAAATAGTCTGCCTCAGACTTACTGCTTTGGTTGGGTTCACTGAGATAGCGGCCTACGATCTGATAACCATCAGCCTTAAGATGTCCAGCAAGCTCGTCAGTGATCTCAAAGCGCGTATCGCAAGCCACACATGGCCGATTGGGGTCGCCTTTTGAAGTGAGCAGGCTCATCCATGTGGTTGGGTCGACCACCCCGGTCACTGGCAAGGCGTGTGCTTGCTGGAACTGCCACAGCGTGTTGCTGATTCCGCTGTTCCACGTGCTGGTCGGCAAAATGGAGTAGCCGTTGCAGACTAGATTCACAGTGGCTAGCCATACCCACTGGTTAGTGCCGCTACTAATTGTCCGTAGTTTGGCGCGAGTGCCTGCACCAAAATTCCCGGTGGCTTCGGCAGGTGTGTATCCTTCGATTGCTTGGAGGACCTGGATTAAAGCCGTGTTCATTTCACGACCGTACAAGCCATCAGTGGGGATGATCCCTGTGTAGTTCTTGTACCCACGGTTAATTGCTTGCTGCGCCTGACGAATAGCTGGCTTGCCGCCGTAGGCAGAGAGTAACCGGAACTGTTTCATTGACAGAAGCGCCATCATTAGTTCAACATCGACCGTTGCGCTCGTATCGCCAAGGCCAATATCGACTTTCATCTGGCGAATAGAGTCGGCCACGTGGTCGGTAAACTCAAGAGTGATGCCACCGTATTCGGCTCGATATCCCTTGCACCACAAGGCTCCTTGAATAATTCCATGAACATTGTCGTAGCCAGAAGTTTGAGTAATGCCGTTTGGCCAACGAGACTTGAATCGAGACTGTGTTCCAGAACCGAAATTGTTTGCCGTCGCTGTAATACCCAGCTCGATTTGCAGAGCGCGGATGAGTGCGTTGATTGTATCCCAGCCAGTGTTACCGGTTTCTTGGACTGAGCCGAACCCAGTTTTATTGCCGTAAGTCGAATTCAGCCACTGCTGAGTTGTCAGCACCATTTGATCTGCCATGATTCCTCCTTCAGAAATCAGTTGTTAACTCGAGGCAGGCGAACATCTGCCACGGAGGGATCCAGAACACCAGATGAGAAGCTCCGAGTTTTTACCCTCACCTGTACGTCACCGGGAAACCCGAATCCGGACGGGCAGAGCGAAACTTCGCGAGTTTCATCCCTCACTGGTAATGCCGACGAAGCCCGAAGTGTTAATACCCTGTTTGATTCGGGGACTTTGCACACGGTTGGCCCCGCCCGCTGACCTGTCCGAGCGTCGTAGAGATCGAGAGGCCCCAACCCTCCCCTCGCCAGCGCCGCCAGGTTCCCCCGTGTCTGCCGATCAGCACCGAGGTGCACATCTTTGAGGTTTCGCAACCTCGGCGCGACGTGGCGCAGATTTCAGTAGGTGTAGACCCTCGGGGTCTGCCTCCACCGGTCGCCGTCGAGCGCCGACTGGCGGGAGTGGCGCGGCTTACACAAACTGCGGAGATTGGCCTGGTCATGGGTGCCGCCGTGTTCCAATGGGATGGCGTGCTGGACTTCCTGCGAAGGGGTGTACCGGCCAGCCGCGAGGCAGTCCTCGCACAAGGGGTGGGCGGTGATGTAGGCGGTACGAATCTTGCGCCAGCAGGCCCACATGCATGACGACTCCTTCCTGCTTATGGTTGTGAGTTCGGTGGCGACCGCGTCGATCAATGCGGCCTGGGTCATGTCCTTCGCCTCCAGCGCCTTGAGGACAGCTTGGTCGAGGGTGTCGGTGGCGGTGAGGTGGGTGATGGTGACAGACTCGGCCTGTCCTTGTCGATACAGCCGGGCGCTGGTCTGCTGATACAGCTCCAAGCTCCAGGTCAGTGAGAACCACACGAGCAGGTGGCCACCGGACTGCAGATTCACTCCATGCCCAGCGGAAGCGGGGTGGATCAGGCCAAGCGGGATGTCGCCCCGGTTCCACGCCTCGATTTCCGCCGACGTCTTCAGTTCGCGGGCTTGTGGGAAGCGACGCTGGATGTGTTCGCGGTCGTGTCGGTACCAGTAGGAGACGAGGACGGTTTGGCCGTTGGCGGCCTCGATGATGTCTTCGAGGGCATCGAGTTTCGCCCCATGCACCTCGACCGTATCGCCATGCTCGGGCGTGTTTAATTGTCTGTGGGCTTAGGCTGGTCTTGTCGACACTTCGTTAAGCGGGCGTGTGTGCCTGCGGAGAGTGAGGTGCCTGTTATGGTTTTTCGTCGTCGTTTGACGCCGGAGTATCGTCGTGATGTTGCGTCTTTGATGTTGGATACGGGGGCTTTGATCGCGTCTGTGGCCCAGGATTGGGGGCTGGGTGAAACGGTGGTGGGCCGCTGGGTCAAACTCGAGCGCGAGCGGTGCCAGGCCGCCCAGCAGGGGCGCCCTGATCCACGCGAGATGGAAGCTGAGATCACTGCTTTGCGTCGGCGAGTGCGCCAGCTGGAGAAGGAGAACGAGTTCTTGGGAAAAGCCAACGCCTTCTTCGCCTCTGGGCACTACAACACCAGCGATTTGAGCTGATGGACGCGCACAAGGGCTTCCTACTCGATCACTGTGATGGCCAAGGTCTTGGGTGTCACGCGCGCGGGCTATTACGCGTGGAAAAACCGTGCACCCCAGCGGGGCGAGCGCGCGCTGGTGCGGAGGCGTTTGGATGAGGCGGTGGCCTGGGAACACGAGGTGTCCGGTGGCACGTATGGGGCTCCATGTGTCCGCCATGCTCTGGCGCGCGCGGGTGTGGATGTGGGTGTGTGCGCGGTCGCCGCGTCGATGCGCCGCCAGGGCCTGACAGGCCTGAACACGCACCCGCGCCCGGCTAGGCGCGGCCGGCGGGGTCCGGTGGCCCATGAGGACCACTGCGCCCGCCAGTGGGACCAAGGCGCCCTGGACCGGGTGTGGATCACGGACTTTACCTACCTGCGCTGCGCCCAAGGCTGGGTCTACCTGTGCGCCGTGCGCGATGCACACTCGCGCCGAGTGCTCGGATACGCCATGGGCGAGCAGCACAACACGCGCTCTGGTCATCACCGCGCTCGACATGGCCGCCACCACCCGTGGCAGCTTCCCCACTGGGATCGTGCTCCACGCTGATCGGGGAACACAGTTCACCTCCCAGAAACTGGCCGCCTACATGCGCGCCGTGAAAGGAACCGTGTCGATGAGGCAGGCCGGAGTGTGCTGGGATAACGCCATGGCCGAATCCTTGTGGGCCACCCTCACAACCGAGTACTACTACCGGCGCGCCTTCACCACCCGCGACCAGGTCTACACCGGGGTCGCCACCTGGATCGAAGACTTCTACAACCGCCGCCGCATCCACACCAGCCTCGGCGGCAAACCCCCCATCGAATACGAACTACACCAAGCGGCCCAGGCAACAGCCGCATAAACAAACCGTCAACAACTTGCACACAGGCCCAGTTATCACCGCCCTCACGGGTGACACCTGCCACGTCGGCCAGCGCCATCAGGTCGTCGGTGTCGGCGACACGCACCTCGACGGTGGAGGCTTCGGAGCCAGGCAGGAGCACAGCCATGCGGTGCTGGGGTCGTCTGGTGCCGAAGATCGCGCGCAGCATCCGCCTGCTGGGGTGGATTTCTTTTGCAGCGAGTGCGGCAGCCGGGCTGGGGTGCTTGGCGATCTTGATCTTGAGCTTGGTGGGCATCCGGGTTTCCTTCCATGTGAGTGGTGGTACGCCCCATCACCGGGTTGGTGAAGGGAGTGCCTTGCATCTGTCAGGCATGGGACGCGCCGAAACCAGACGGCCTACGACTCGGTGAGTGTTTTGCGCAGTTGGGCCAGACCGCGCGAGACGGCTTTCCGCACCGCATCGGCACTGGTCGGCTGGCCTGCGCCGGTCTTGTCGGCGGCGATCTCGGTGAACCAGTCGCCGTGGAGCACATGCAGCTCGATGTACTCGCGCTGCGTCGCAGTCAGTGGACTCAGCAGTTCGACCACCGCGAGGTTGGCCTCGACCTGCTCGGTGAAGTCCGGATCTTCCGAGGCGAAGTAATCCGCGCCCAGCCCGCCACGCTCGTCGTCATCACCGTGGCCGGGTTGGTCGACGGAGATGTCGGAGCGGCGGCGATTATCCAGTTCGCGGTACTCGGCGTACACGTCGTCGAGGTAGGCGCGAGCCCACGTCGGACGCGAAGCCGGGTCGCGCAGCTGGACACGCAGTTTCTCGCTGTCGGGTAGGTCCGGGACGGGTAGGTCGATGGTGTTGCCCCTGGGGGTCAGGTATGGGACGGTGAATTGGTTGTTGAATGCCACGTGAGGGCTTCCCTTCTTACGAAGGGAGACCCCGTTGAGGGCAACCGACGAGAGGCCGTGGTGTTGAGCGGAAACAGTGAGGGGCACCAACCCGACCCGGGGGTGAACCCGGATACAGGTGGTGCCCGTCAAGCGCTCAACGGAGGTCTCCCGAATACGGGTGAAAAACGCATGCGGGTGTAGGAGGAAGGCGGCCGGCCGGTGGCCGGTACGGCTTTGACCGCCACAGCGGTTGGGCTGTCCTGCCGGATGACGTCTGGCCAGCAGAACAGCCGTGAGGGCTACTTGCCCTTACGCGGCTTGGCCTGAGCCAGCGCCGAGGCTGCGACCGACTTCGTCTTGGCCGAGGTGCGACCGTCGCGCAGCAGTGCGGCCGCCTTCTTGGCGACCGGTCGAGACGTCTGCTTCGTGTTTCGTGTACCCATGTCCTTGTTCACCTCCTGCCTCAGTTCGCTCCGACACGGTTACGCGTTCGTGAAGATGAACGCGACAAGAGTGAAGCGGCCTTGTAAGATCGAAGGAACACAGGTTCGCTGTTCGCCCTTGTGGTTCTAGGTTCCCCGATGACGTTTTTCTGATCGGCTGGGAAGCGATGGGCAGCGATGGGTCGCGATGGAGAGGTGGTGCGGTGGATTATAAGTCGAGCTTCCATGCCGTTTTGGCGACGGTGCGCCCGCTGATGAAAGGCACCCGTAACCTTGGCGAGTTCACCGCAGGTCTCATCGACATGGGACTCGTGCCTCGCGGAACCGTCGACGGTGAAAAGACCGCGCTTGAGATGCGCAAGTCGGCGACGTGGAAGGGGTACGCCAACGGGTCTGACCAGCTGCCTACTGTGTTAGCGAGCGAGCTGGCTGGGCGATGGGATCAGTTTCGGTTCGCCAGCAACGTCTCCCAGGCATACGAGGAGTCGGCACTCAATGACCTAGCCGACCGGCTCCACGACCTTGACGAGTCGATCAACAAGGGCAATGTTACCGAAGGTCTAGGCCAGCTGTTCTACAAGGTGTTCACCGAAGCTGCCGGTGAGACCGCTGCCGTAACGGAGCCCTTGACTTTGGCAGACAAGGCCGACCGATCTGGCGTCCCGTACATTGACGAGAAGATGAATCGCCTCAGGCTTGGCGACCGCTCGGTCGCGTTACCGCAGAAGCATCCAACACCGGACACAGTTCAGCCTGCTGAGCTGGGGTATGTTTCGGCGCTCCTGGCCGCGTATTGCGAAGACAAAGCCCGTACCGGCGTTGAGGTGCAGCTGGACGACATCCCGTCGCGTCTGGTTCAACACTTCCAAGAACAGCGCAAAGCGTTCTACCGTGCCGAATGGGTACGAGAAACATCGTGGAACTGCATCCACGATGGGCGGCCATTGTTTGACGATTTCCTGGAAACGATGCACGCGGGAGTCTCCGACACCAACTTGCGTCAGTACCCCAACGGACTCGAACGTCTCTTCGCGACACTGGCTCAAGCAGCCGCAGTCCAACTCGACGGTGTCCGGCTCGACCAGATCATTGACCTGATCGACGTGTGGAGCCGGAAAGGTTCCTGCCACGAACTGGTCGCCCGGAAGCGGCTGGGATGGGTAAATTGATGCGCGCCACGTCCCTAGACACAAGTTTCGAAGCTGAACTGCGCGGGCTTATCTTGCTGTTCCTGCTCGGAGATGCAGCGGATGCCGACTACCTGGGTGCCCTAGACACCATCACCGTCAACGCCCACACCTTCGGGGTCGGGGCAGAGAGCCTCAACGGCACCCACCGACTGGCCAGCGCGGAACTCCACACGCGCACAGTCCTGATGACCCAAGCTCTCCAGCATTTGGCGATCCAAGGATTCGTGACACTACAGCCAGATCGTTCTCCGGCGGCCTTCACGATTACCGCTGAGGGTGAATCAGTCGTCAACCATTTCCGCTCCCGATACGCCGGTCAGTTGTTCGACACCGCGTTGGAGACGATCGAGCGGGTTGGCGACCTGAGCACGAGCGAGCTGGCTCAGATCATCAGGTCAGCGACCCCGGAAGGAGAAACGCGATGACACCTGGCTTCTGGATCAGCAGCATCACCGTGGCCGGGCACCCCACTCGGCGGGACTCCAGCGTTGGTTTCGAATCTGGACTCAACGTCATCTACGGACCGTCTAACTCCGGCAAGTCCTGGGTGCTTCAGTGCATCGACTACGTATTCGGGCTGAAAGCTGACGAGTTCGTCCTCGACGAAAACTCCGGCTACACCGAGGTGCGTATGGGGGTGCGCACCGCGCAGGGCTCACTCACGTTATCGCGCTCCATCGGTGAGGGAGCCAATAACATCGAGGTCTCCAGCACAGACCCACGAATTGAGTCTGGAGTCTACAAACGTCAATCGTCTGGCCGTTCCCCGCTGCTCAGCTCGGTGTGGCTCAAACTCATCGGCTACGACGCCCCTGAAAACCTGAAAATCATCAAGAACCAAAACCTTGAAACCCAGGCGTTGACGTGGCGTACCTTCTGGCATGCGCTGTACGCGGATGAAGACCGGATCAGCACCAAGAAACAAATCCTTCTCCCTCTTCAGGCCACCGCACAGCCCGCGTTCAAATGCGCCCTAGCGTCACTGATCACCGGCAAGGACTATGCCGCCTACGCTCGTGATGAGTCTGTCGAAACGAGGAAATTGCGTAACAACGCGATCATCGACTACCTCGAGCCGCTACCCAAACAGCTTGAAGAACGAATCGAGTTGATCGACAAAGCACTCGGTAGCAGCGACCCAGCAGAGATCCAGCAGCGCATCGATGAGCTGACCGCAGAACTGGAACGTGTCCAGCAACGCATCACACACGCCACCGTGCAGGGGCAAGACATCGTCGCACGCCTCCAACAGGTGCGTGACTCGCTGGCGGAATCCCGCAGTCTGCGGAACCGATACGAGGACCTTGCCGCCTCCTACCGTGCCCGCATCGAGCGGTTCGATTTCGTCGAGGAAGGCCACGCCCTCACCGCACACAGGGAACCGGCAACAACCTGCCCCGTATGCACGCAGGCACTACCGCCGGAAGCGCGATCCGCAGTTCCAGAGCCCGATCTGCGTGAACGCCACGACCTAGCTGCCCGACTCAACGATCTTCGTCAAACGATCCATCAGATGGATGTTGAACAGGCACCACTGCAAGAACAAGAGCAGGATTTCGCCGCAGAAGCCGAGCACATTGCCCGGCGCATTAGCGGCGAGTTAGAGCCGCAACTGCAAGCCCTCTCGACTTCGCTTGCCAGTCACAACGCGATCATCGCCATGCAGGCAGAAAGAGAACAGCACCTCGAACGCAAACAAGCCATCGAAGACGAACTTGAAGAACGCAAGAATCGCACATTCCCCAAGGGCAACTTCAATCCGCTCGACGAATACCCGAAAACGTTCTGGTCGCAGATGGGCACCAACCTGCTCGACGTCCTTGGAGCCTGCGTGTTCCCCAGACTCAAAGATGCCCAATTCTCGCACGAACTGTTCGATGCTGTCATCAACGGCAAAACAAAAGCGAAGGAAGGGCAGGGCTACCGGTCGTTCGTCAACACCGCTGTCATGCTCGCCCTCCGGGAATACCTCGCCTCCGAGGACGCCACACACAACCCCGGCCTGCTTATCATCGACACCCCACTACTGGGGCTCGACGATCCACAGCTCGACCCCGAGCTTCAAGAAGCCCGTGAAACCATCCCCGCTGCCCTCTACGACTACCTCGCCCTCGAACAAGACGGCGGTCAGATGATCATCGCTGACAACACCAAGTTCATGCCCGACATAGAACCGCTAAAGGACCGATGCAATCTCATCGTATTCACGAAACGCGAAGGAGAAGCACGCTACGGCTTCCTGCTCGATGCCCAGGACGAAGACCTGATCGATCTGGAGGGAACAGATGACAACTAACCGCGCCTTCAGCTACACGCCCCTCTGGAAACTCCTCATCGACCGCGATATGAACAAAACCCAACTTCAAGAACGTGCAGGCATCAGTCCAGCCACCCTGTCCAAACTCGGACGCGGCGGCAACGTCACGACCGACGTCCTTGCCCGCATCTGCGAAGCTCTCGACTGCGACGTCGCCGACATCTGCGAGGTCGTCCCCACCGATATGAAGGGAGTAACCGACTAGATGACCGCTCAACGCCTGCAGCTCACCTGATACAACAAGGACAAGGCTCTCATCCCCACCGAGACCGGCAAGTACGGCTACACGTGGGTTGACCCCTCTGATCCGCGTTACTGCGAAACCCACACCCTCGTGCTGGACGACTACGTGCAAGGCACCCAAACGGAGAAGTCGGATGAGTTTGCCTACTCCGAGCGCGCCGATCTGGAACCTCAGGACGACAATCTGCTCATCCTCGGCGAATCCGGCGACGTCCTAGAGGCCCTCACTAGAGTGCCCGAACTGGCCAAGAAGTATGTGGGGCAGGTGAAGCTGATCTACATTGATCCGCCGTTTAACACCGCGCAAACATTTGCCAGTTACGAGGACAACCTAGAGCACTCTATCTGGCTGACGATGATGCGCGACCGGCTGCTGCACATGAAGAAGCTGCTTACCGACGACGGTTCGATCTGGGTGCATCTTGATGATGTGGAAGTGCACCGGATGCGACTCCTTATGGATGAGGTCTTCGGTGCGGAGAATTTTCAGGCAGAGGTTGTTTGGCAAAAGGCCGACTCTCCGCGGCGTGGTTTGGGATTTTCGGTTGACCAGAATTTCGTCATCGTCTACCGGCGCAGCGAGGCATTCGAGCCAAATAAGGCACTGCGCACAGCGGCTGACAACGCCCGATTTTCCAATCCGGACAATGATCCTCTTGGGCCTTGGTGGGATGACAATCCATCCGGTAATCACGGAGATGGCTCTGGTGGTATGTGTTACGCGATTCAGAATCCTTTGACCGGGGAGATGATGCGTCCACCCAAAGGCGCCAGTTGGAGGTACTCGCAACAGCGCATTCTCGCCGGCTTACAGGGATGGGTGCCGTACCGGTTGGAGAACCTGCATAACGCAGAATGGCGTGCCTCCAACGAGGGAGCCCTCGCGAGAAGGCGTCCGATGACGTGTGCGCGCTCGTCCTAGATGTCTCGCTCAATGAAGCACGTGAACGGGTCGCGGCACGGCGAACTTCGGGCGAGCCACTGCCCGAGATCCTGATCCGATCAACGGGAGGAATCGGTCGTAAGGCGTATATCCCCACCGATGGAAATAATCCTCGAACGTGGTGGGAAAACAAGGACGTAGGCCACAATCGCGCGGCCAAGTCCGAACTGAAGGCTCTGTTTCCGATTCTTACCCCTTTTGACACACCGAAACCTGAGCGCCTCCTTGAGCGCATTATTCACACCGGATCAAACCCTGGCGACATCGTCCTGGACGTGTTTGCTGGTTCCGGGACGACGGCGGCGGTGGCGCAGAAGATGGGGCGGCGTTGGGTGACGTGTGAGTTGTTGGAGTCGACGTTTACGACGTTCACGCGCCCTCGCCTGGAGAAGGTGCTCAACGATCAAGACCCGGGAGGGATAACCCGGACGAAGGGCGAACGAGTCGACGCTACGGAAGACGGGCTGCCTGATGGTGTCTCGCCGGAGGACGCCGCGAAATTCACGAGCGTGCTCAACAAGCTGATCAAGGACGACCCGGAATTAAAGAAGAGCGTCGAGGTGAAGACACTGAAGGCTGCCTCGAAGACCAGGCGCACGAAGGAAGTGCTGAACTGGCGTGGTGGCGGCGGCTTCCAGGTCGCCCATCTGTCGCCTGCGTGCTTCGACTACGCCCCTGAATTGGACAGGGTGATGCTGACGGCGGCCGCGACCGGACAGACCCTGATCGAGTCGGTGGCTGCCAACCTCGGGTTCACACTGTTGCACCCGGATGATGACTATATTTTTGATGCCCGCCGTGGCAATGCCTTGTTGAAGGTGGTGGAGGGTGTCGCCACGACCGAGATCGTTGACTGGCTTGCTTCCCAAATCCAGCCCGGCGAGACAATCGTGCTGGCCGCCACCACGGTGATAGACGGTGTGCGCCAGCATCTGCGCAAACTGGTGAAGGGGTCGCGGGTGGTCGCATTGCCCGATGATGTGTTTCGGTACAGCGAAGGTGGTGACCAATGATGGCGAACAGGCTCAACATCAGTTTTGACTCGGACATGCTGGAGTCGATCAGTGCCGAGCTCGACTTGCGTGCTCCGAACAAGGAAGCACTGCGCCAGCTGGTCTTCACTCTCGACGGTGACTATGACCCGACCGTGATGCAGGTGCTCAACCTTGCTACGGGCGTGGGCAAGACCTACTTGATGGCGGCGTTTGTGGAGTATCTGCGCCGCCAAGGAGTTGGCAACGTCGTGATCGTCACCCCAGGCAAGACGGTGCAGGCCAAGACCGTGCAGAATTTCACGCCCGGCACGCCCCGCTACATCACCGGCGCGGCGGTGCCGCCCGAGGTGGTGACCCCACAGGACTACTCGGCGTGGATCGCCCGGCAGAACGGCCCGGCCCGACTCGCGTTCGGCCGTGAAGTGCCAATGCTGGCGTTTATCTTCAACATTCAGCAGCTCATCGCGCCGAAGGAAGCCGAGGGTGACACCCACGGTGGTCCCCAGGACGCGATGCGCCGTAAGCCCCGCCGGTTCGATGAGAACGCCGGCGTGCTCTTTGACTACCTGAAGAACCTCGATGATCTGGTTGTGATCGCCGACGAATCCCACCTGTACGGGTCCAGCGCGGTCGCGTTCAATGCAGCGTTGAAGGAACTCGACCCAGCAGCGGCGATCGGGTTGACCGCGGCGGTGGACAAGACCACCGATCACGTCATTTACGAGTACCCGCTCTACCGCGCCATCCAGGACAAGTACGTCAAGGCCCCGGTGTTGGCGTTCCGCAAGAATGGATATGGCACCGATGAAGCCTCCGAAGAGCAACAGTTGCGGGACGCTCTGCAGCTACGTGCGATCAAGCAGGCCTACTACGACTCGTACACGGCTTCCCAGAACCGCGAGCATGTGAACGCGGTCGCTTTCGTGGTCTGCTCCGATGTGGAGCACGCCACCCAGGTTGCTGAGCTGTTGCGCACGCCGGAGTACCTCGGCCGAGAATCGGCTGTGCTGCAGGTGGACTCCAAGCACGAGGATGAGTTGACCCAACGCCGCCTCGACGAATTGGATCAGCCCGAATCGCTTGTGCTGGCAGTGGTTAGCGTGAACAAGCTCAAGGAAGGCTGGGACGTCAAGAACATCGCCGTCGTGGTCACGCTGCGGGCGATGGCCTCGGAGGTGTTGACCCAGCAGACCATGGGACGTGGCCTGCGTTTGCCGTTCGGGAAGTACACGGGCGTGTGGCAGATCGACCAGCTCGATATCATCGCTCACCAGTCCTTCGCCGAATTGTTGAACGCCGAGAACGTGCTGCAGCAGTTCGGATTGGACGAAGCTGTCCCCGAACCCGACAAGGCCAAGGTTGAGGAGGCGATCCGCAAAGCCGCCGAACAATCCAACTCGGATACAGGCACAGACTCGACCGGCGGTCAAGCATCGACTACGACTATTCCGTGGCCTGGTGCTGGTACCAGCGGTGCTAGCACCGGTGGTGTGGAACCGCATCCGGGCACCGTTCCCGTCGGCGGCAGTGATTCCCCGGGTGCGGGTTTGCCCGGTGTCGGGGTTCGTACCATCACCGAGCAGGAGGATGAGCTCACCTGGGAGTTGGTTTCGATCGGACGGAACCCGAGCTTTGCTGACGTGTCCTACCGATTCCCGGTGACGACGATGACGGTGCAGCAGCCGCCCATTGGCCTGTCCGAAATCAGTGACGCCGTGATCGAGCAAGCGGCCCGTCGGGTTACCTCTGCCGGGGACGTGCTGCTGCGCAAAGAGATCATCGCCGCCCTAGGCAAGAAACTCCGGACAGAGGATCGAGAAAGCGCCGAAGTCGACTCCGTCCACGTCGACAACGCCGATGCCGAGGAGGCGCTGGTCAAACTGGTGATCAACATGTCGCTGGTGCCCAAAACCGAACAGACCGCACGCTACGTCGCCACGTTCCTGGTGCCGAAGTTCATGCGCGCCGTGACGTTCACCGGCTGGACCGTCAAATCCCTCGACTCCGCCCGCGCCGAACTCCTAACGCTGATCAAGAACTACACAACCGAGACACTGCGAGCCACCCGCGAGGTGCCGACCATACAGCCCAAGCAGATGCCAGGCACCGGCTACACGCTCCCGTTAGGTGAGAAGGTGCATGACCAGATCGAGAGCCGTGCCCAGTTCGTGCGAGGCCGGGTCTACGGCGGCTGGTTCAAGTCGCTATTCGCCGAGGAATCCTTCGACTCCTTCACCGGCGAATACCAGCTTGCTCGCCTGCTCAACACGTCGCCGGGGATCGTGTGGTGGCATCGCCTGCATCCGCAAGACCAGGCGTTCGTGTACTACAACGCGAAAGACCGCTACTTCCCCGACTTCGTAGCCTTGGACACCAACGGGGTGCATTGGATCATCGAAGGCAAGGACGAGCGCGGCCGCGATGACGCCAGGGTGCAGGCCAAGCGTAAGGCTGCCGAGGCGTTGGTGCGCCGGTTGGTGGCTGAGGATGCCTACGCCGGTCAACACTGGGGCTATCTGATCGCCTACGAGCAAGACACCGCCCGTGCCGACTCGTGGGAAGACCTGAAAGCCTTCGCCAGCCCGGTCAGCAACGCCCTGTAGCTGCGAGTTCGCCTGGGCGCATCACGGGACTCCAGCGTTGCGGGAGGACGAGGGTGACGGCCTCGCTGGTAATGAACACGAATCCGAGCCTGCCATCGGTGAGCGTGCACCCGCCCTCCAGCACCGCAAGGAAGTCCGGGATGTGGAACGCAAGCTGCGTCGGCGATTCGGTCAGGAGCTTCTCGATCGCGGCACGGAGCGTCGACGGACGTCGCCGCGCACCCGTTGACTGCAGGCTGTCCACGGCCTGATCAACCGCCGTGCTGTGGCGCCCAGCGAGCACCTGCAACGCCTCGGCCATCTTCACCAGCAGCACCTCCTGGTAGAGGTGGCTGGTGGTGCAGGTGCCGCGCTTGACGTAGTTCGTCGGACACTCCCACACGTCGACCCGGTTCGGGGTGCCCGAGTGCCAGGTCTTGCGGCCGAACGGCCGTCCGCAGTCGCCGCAGACGATCTTGCGGGACAGGCACTTGCCGAAGGACTTGTAGCCGCGTGGGTCGACGCGGGTGTGGCCTGTTCTGGTCGATCTGCTCGAGCGCGATCAGGTGTGCGTGCATCAGAGTGTCATCACGGAACTCGCGTTGGGGAATCTCAAGAACCGCTCGATCTTTTTGAAAGCGCTTGAGCGCCTCATGATCGTTCGCAACGTCGACGACCAAGGCGTGCGGCATCTTGTTGAGGAGCGGCACCTATGGGGCAGGGGCCTCAGTGCTGTTGATGTGGCACTTCTGGCGAGTGCTGTCGTAACCCCGGCGTGTCGCTATGGACGCGCGATAAGCGCCTGCGTCAGGCAGTGCGCGACGTGGGTGTGTTGGCGGACTTCGTGTGAGGCAGGAGAACTCTGACGAGGTAGTGACCGGGTCGCGTGAGGGCGTGGCCCGGCTTTGCTGTCGGTTGAGTGCGAGTGTGAATCGTGTCGCCGATCACCTGAGTGGTAGTATGTGGCCATGATGACAAATAGCCAGTACTCATGGCTGTGGTTCTCAAGGAGGTAACAATGCAGGGAGCAGCTCTCGGGGATGACGGCGTTCAGACCGTGCGCTACTGGCTCTACGCGCCCGGTGAGGACGCGTCCATGTGGGAAGAGTTCTACGAGCGTGGCGTCATGGGGCTTGGCTCGGCTGCTCTCGGTGATTTGTCCGTGTACACCAGCAAGCAAGAAGTGAGGGAGCGGATGCTTGAGGTCTACCCTGACTACGGACGACAGACGAATGACATTCTTGCTGCGTGGCAGTTCACGAAGGAGATGAAGCCGGGCGACATCATTTTCGCTAAACGAGGCACCAAGGAGATCATCGGGCGTGGCATCGTCACTGGAGAATACTTTTACGATAGCGATGGTGACAGATTCCCCCACCTTCGTCATGTGAGATGGACCGGAAAAGGTTGCTGGAGCCTAGACAAGCCGTTTGCGCGAAAGACGCTCACGGAGGTTAGCGACTACACAGATTTCGTGGGCGGGGTTGAAGCACTCTTTGAGGAGAGCACGGAGGCAGCTGAGAGTGTTGTGCCATCGGAGCCTTTAACCGAGTATTCCGCCCGGCACTTCCTCGACGAGGTCTTCATGGACGAGGGACGCTACGGCGCGACCGTGGGCGTCCTGCGCGCCAAGAAGAACATTATCTTGCAGGGTGCGCCCGGCGTGGGCAAGACGTTCGCGGCCAAGCGCCTCGCCTATTCGATGATGGGCGTCAAGGACGCCTCGCGCGTCATGCTGGTCCAGTTTCACCAGAGCTACTCCTACGAGGACTTCATCGAGGGATACCGCCCCTCTGGTGAAGGCTTCGAGCTGGTGAAGGGTGCCTTCTACTCCTTCTGCAAGAAGGCCGCCGACGACGAGGAGAACGACTACTTTTTCATCATCGACGAGATTAACCGAGGAAACCTCTCCAAGATCTTCGGTGAGCTGTTCATGCTCATTGAGAGCGATAAACGCGGGCCGAAAAACAAGCTCCAGCTGCTCTACTCCCGCGAACTCTTCTACGTGCCCCGCAACGTGTACATCATCGGCATGATGAACACGGCGGACCGCAGCCTCGCGATGCTCGACTACGCGCTGCGTCGACGCTTCGCCTTCGTGGAGTTGCGTCCCGCCTTCGACTCTGATGGCTTTTGCGCCTACCGCGCCGGGCTCGGGCACACTCTGTTCGAGGCATTGGTCCGTGAGGTGGAATCCCTTAATCGCGCGATCGCCGAGGATGAGTCGCTCGGTGAGGGATTCTGCATCGGACACAGCTACTTCTGCAACATGGACGCCGACACCTGCACCGACGCAGCCCTGGCCTCGATCGTGGAGTACGAACTCATCCCGATGCTCAAGGAATACTGGTTCGACGAACCCGGCAAGATCCGCGAGTGGAGCGACAGGCTGCGCAGGTCGCTGCGGTGATTCGCGTCCGCAACGTCTTCCACATGCTCGCCTACGCCTTCTCGGCGCTCACCGAGCAGGGCTACCGCGCCGTGGCCACGGAGGACTTCGACAACGCGGCCGAGCTGTGCGCCGCCATTCTCGAGCGAGGCGTGTCCCTCCAGCTCAAACGAGGCCTCGGGCAGGAATACGTGAACCGGACCGAGGCACGCTCCTCGCTGCGCGGCAAAATCGAGGTCACCGAATCCGTGAAATCGCAGGCGATCTGGCGCCGCCAGCTGGTGTGCTCCTACGACGAGTTCAGCGTCGATACGACGATGAACCGCGTCATCAAGGCGACGGTGGCGCTGCTCGTGCGCTCGGACATCTCGAAGGCTCGCAAGAAGAGCCTGAAGAAGCTCATGGTGTTCTTTGCCGACGTGAGCGATATCGACCTGCACACCGTCGACTGGAACATGCGCTACGACCGTAACAACCGCACGTACCGTATGCTCATGGCGGTGTGTTGGCTCGTCGTCAAGGGCCTCCTCCAAACCCAGAGCGACGGCAGCGTGCGCATGATGGATTTCTTCGACGAACAGCGCATGAGCCGCCTCTACGAGAAGTTCATCCTCGAGTACTACCGCAAGAAACACCCGCAGCTGCGCGCCAGCGCGTCCTTCATCGACTGGGCGCTGGACGATGGTTTCGCGGTCGGCCTGCCCGCCATGCGCAGCGACATCACCCTGAGCGCTTGCGGCCGCGTGCTCATCATCGACGCGAAGTATTACACCTCCACGATGCAAACGTACTATGAAAAAAAGACCGTAAAGTCGGGGAACCTGTACCAGATCTTCGCGTACGTGAAGAACAAGCAAGTGGCCCTCGAGCGCGCGGGGGAGAGCGTTGAGGTGTCGGGCATGCTCCTGTACGCCGCGACCGACGAGGACATCCAGCCCGACGCCACCTACCGCATGAGCGGCAACCGAATCGGCGCGACGACGCTGGACCTGGATCGTCCCTTCGAGGAGATCCGCGCGCAGTTGGACGGCATCGCCGAATCGCTTACTGGTCCGTCAACTCCGGCTTCGTGAAGGAGCGGACCTGGGCAGCGTCCGATTCTATCTCAGGGGCTGTCATGGTCTTCTTCGACGCTGCCTCGAGGGCGCTCACGGAGCGCGCCCGGGACAAGAGCCGGTTCTCCATGGAGGAGACAGCCTTGTTGTAGTAGTCCACGCTGCGCGCCAAGCTCTTGCCCAGGTTCTCCATGTGGCTCGCGACGACGCCGAGCCGCTCGTACAGGTCGCGGCCCAGCGCGATGATCTGGTCCGCTTGCTCGTTGATGTTCGTGCGTGCCCACGCGGTCGCGCACGTGCGCGCAACCGCGAGCAGCGTGACGGGGGAGCACAGGGCCACCCCGCGTGCCATCGCGTCGTCCAGGAGCGATGCGTCCGCGCGCAGCGCCGCCGACAGCGCAGCCTCGGAGGGGACGAACAGGATGACCAGCTCGGGGGAAGAGCCGAGCAGACGCGCATAGTCGCGCGACGCCAACGCCTCGACGTGAGAACGCAGGGCCTTCGCGTGCGCCGCCAACTCCGAGCAGCGGCGGGCCTCCGCCATCTCGCCGCTTTCCTCGATGCCGCAGGCCCTCAGGTACGCGTCCATCGGAGCCTTCGCGTCGAGTGCCAGGAAACCCTGTCCAGGCAGGTGAATCGTTACGTCGGGACGCCCGCGCTCACCCGATGCACTCTCCGCGCCCAGGCCTCGTCCCTGAGTGAGCGAACCAACCGAGCGCTGCTCCGCGAAGTCGACGTGCGGCATCATCCCCGCTGCCTCGAGGATGCGGGCCAGCTCGACCTCGCCCCACGTGCCGCGCGCACTGCGCGAGCGTAGCGCGCCCTCCAGGGAGGCGGTCGTGCGGGCCAGCTCGACCTCGCGCTGGGCGGACTCGCGCAGCTGCTCGGCGAGGGCGCCGTGTTGGCGCGCCCGCGTCTGTTCCATCTGATCGACGCGCTGCGTCATTTGCTCAAGCTGGGCGCGAACCGGGGCGAGCGCCTGCAGGACAGAGGCGTCGCCCTGGGAGCGAGCCTCGGCGGATTCGACGCGACGCGAGAGTTCCTCCGCGCGCGCCTGCCACCGGGCGACCTGCGCGCGCAAGGCGACCACATCATCGCCCGGCTGTGACGCCCGGCGCGCCACCGCCCCCACGTATCCGAGCAGAGCGCCCACGACCAGTCCAACCAGGAGAAAAACAAGTGACATACCCATAACGGCACGATACGAAGGGCCATGCACATCTGCGTCCCGCCGGACTGCAAGCCGCCACCAATCGACCCCGCGTCCAATCAGTCGCCTATCCTGGGTGTAAGACTCATGGGGGAGGGGTATGGAAGCCGTCGATCCGCGCACGATGCACGTCCTGATTCGCGATAAGAACACGCCGAACTGGCAGGATCACACCTGGAAAGTCGCGAAGGCGTGCCGCGACGGGAATCGCGTCGTCGTCACCTATACCAACGGCAAACAGTATCCATACGGCGAGGATCGGGTACGCCTCTACGACCAGGTTGAGCGCCGCAAGGTCGACGCCCTCGATGAGATCCGGGTGTGCGGGCAGCGCTGGAACAGCGTCGAGATCATCTGGACGCTCCGCCGCGCGGGTCACCCGCGTAATCCGCGCTACACGCTGGCGTATCGGAAAGCTGACGGCACGCTCGCGCTTCGGCGCTACGGAAGCGACGAGGTGAGGGCATCGTTCGCGACGCCGGAGCAACGTAAGAACGCCTCCATCCTTGACTATGTCCGCGAGGAAGTCCGTGCGCAGGCGCGACGGGCCGGGGCGACGCTGGACACGAGCGAGCGCTATCCCCGGTGGGTGGGCGAGGGCGCGTCTGCACCGGCGGCCATTCTCGCAAACGTCTGGGAGCGGCTCCCGCAAGCGCCGCGAGGGTCCGCCCTCGAAGCGTTCCTCGCGGGGTCGACGTCCGCGACGACGGGCGCGAGCGACCATCTCCTCATGCCCTTCCACTCCAACATTGATCAGCGCAATGCGATTCGCGCCGCGCTCACCCACCAGATCTCGATCATCGATGGTCCTCCCGGCACGGGCAAGACACAGACGATCCTCAACCTGATCGCCTCCCTCATCGCGCAGGGTAAGACCGTCGGCGTCGTCGCGGGTGCCAACTCCGCGGTGGATAACGTCATCGACAAGCTGACAGAGGAAGGCTACGGATTCCTGGTGGCCAGCCTCGGGAAAGCGGAGCGCGTCAAGGAATTCCACCAGCGTGAGGGGATTCTCGAGCAGCGGCGCGAGGCCTGGGCCAAGAAGGCGTCCACTGCCTCGCCGGGTGCATCCGCCCGTGCTAACGAGGCTGCGCTGCGGGCCGAGGAGGGACAGCTCGTCGCCCTGTGGGAGGACGCACGAGACATCCCGCAGATCCGGGCACGCCTGACCGCGACCCAGCGTGAACGCTTCCTCTTCGAAGAGAAAGTGAAGGAAAGCCGCCGCCCGCTCGCGGAAATTTCGCATCTGGCCGTCGTGCGGCGCAGTTCCGCGACCATCGCTGACCTGCTTGCCCTTGCCCGCTGCGCGCCGAGGCCTGGGCACAGTCCTCGAGGCTTCATCGAGCGGGTGCGCCGCTACTTCGCCTACGGATCGTTGAAGGGCATCGACCTGGAGGACCCGGATGTCCAGTTGGCGCTTCAACTCGCTTTCTATCAGGCCCGCGAACGCGAACTCGGCCGTCGCATCGAGGAGGCGGAGGCGCGCGCGGCCCGCCACGGCCTCGTCGAGGTGAGTGCGCAGTACCGTCGCCGTTCCCGCGAGGCTTTGGACGCCGCCCTCCAGGACCGTTTCGAGCGCGAACGCCCGAGCCGTCTGAGCTCCAATCAGTGGCTCAACCGGCAGACGGACATCCTCCTGCGCACCTACCCGGTGATCGCATCCACCTGCTTTTCGATCCGCAATAACCTGGCCGAGGACACGCTGCTCGACTGGATCATCATCGACGAATCGTCGCAGGTCCTGCTCCCGGAGGGAATAGCGGCGCTGAGTAAGGCTCGCAACGCCGTCATTGTCGGCGACGCGCGGCAGATCGGGCCGATCTTCCAGGGCTGGGACGAAAGCAAACGGCAACCGCCCGCGAAACGATTCGATGTGCGCTCGATGTCGCTGCTCGATTCCGTCAAGGCTATGACCGAATCTGAACAAGTTCCCAGCACCCTGCTCAAGGAACACTACCGCTGCCACCCCGCAATCATCGAGTTCTGCAACCGCATGTACTACGGCGGCCAGCTGATCCCGATGCGCGTGCCGGCGGAGGATGCCCCCGATCCACTCGCGATCGTCTACGCCGCACCGGGAAACCACGCGCGGCGGCCTGCGCGCGGGGGAAGCTTCTTCTCCCAGAGGGAGATCGAGATTATCGCCCAGCTCGAAGACATGCGGGTCATCCGCAAGGGGATCGAGGCGAATGATAAGGACGAGTCCGGCGACTTCGTCCTCGGTGTCGTGACCCCGTTCCGTGCACAAGCAACCGGCCTGCGCCAGCGTATCCGCGCGGACCTCGGGGAAGGCCAGCACGCCCGATGGCTGGCGGAGACTGCGCACAAATTCCAGGGGCGCGGCGCTGGAACGGTGGTCCTATCCACGGTCCTCAACGCGCACGACCGGGCCGCCGCGCGCGAGTTCTACGACTCTGACGCCATGACGAACGTCATCGTGTCGCGCGCCAAAGACCGGTTCATCGTCGTCACCACGCACGGCGGCGTCCGCCTGAGCCGAAACATTAGGACGCTGCTCGATTACATCGAAATGTACGACCCGAGCGCCGTCGTTCAGTCCGACATCGTCTCCATTTTCGATGTCCTCTATAACGCCTACAGTGCGTCGCTCGAACGCTACTCGCGCGCCAAGTGGGCCGACCGTCGGCGCTCGCCCGCCGAAAACATCGCCGACCAATGCCTGCGCGAGGCGCTCACGGAACCAAGGTACGCTCGCTTCGGCTATCAGACCGAAGTATTCCTCAGGGACGCGCTGCCGAACACTCGTCGCCTCAGCGAGGAGCAGCGCGCCTTCGTGTTCACGGATAGCGCCCTCGACTTCGGGGTGTACTCGCGGGTGACCGGGCGCTTGGTCCTCGCCATCGAGGTCGACGGCTGGCAGTATCACGGCAGCAGCGAACAACAGCAGCAGCGCGATGCGCGCAAAGACTCGATCATGGCCGCGTACGGCGTTCCCGTCCTGCGCTTGCCGACGAACGGCTCGGGGGAGGAGCGACTCATCCGCGAGGCACTCGACAAGCTGCTCTGATCGGTGGTCGGCACCCGGTGATCGGTGGTCGGTGTCCGCTTGGTGGGATGTGTGACAGCTGCGTTCGCTGCCCTGTGGTTGTCCCTCATCCGCGTTTGACGAGGTCGGGGCGGGGTTGTGTGGTAGCGCGCGCGTGAGGTGGGAGAACGTTTCATGGTGGTTACTGGGCATTCTTAGTGTTTTGTGTCGGTTCTGGGCGTAGCCTGTGTTCTTAACAGGGCGTGTTTCCGATGGTGGGGGTGCGCTGGAGGATAGCTACCTCATCGTGGAGGTTGAGAGAACATGATGGTTCCACCGTTGTCCGAGCGGCCCGTGACTGAGGAGGACGAGGAGCAGTTCCGGCGCGAATCCATGCCGCGCACGTACACGCTGCGTCAGCGGTGGGCCGATTATCGGGCCGAGGCGAAAGCCAACCGGCCCAAGGGCGCGAAGGCCAGGGTGCGGGCCTGGCTGCACGTCGAGCCGTTCTATTGGGGGATGCGTGTCACCTACGTTGTGCTTGTCGTTGGGGCAGTCTTCGCCGTTTACATCAACGGCGTCGCTAACGGTTGGTGGCACGCGTGGGGTGAGAAACCCACCGTCGCAGCCACCACCACGCCCACCGCCAGGCCCGTCCCATCCGCGTCAAGTCCCACCGAGGCAGCGATGTCGGGCGGCTACCAGATCGGACCCGACGGCGTGCTCGTGCGCCCCGCCGAACACGCCGCATCCACCTACACCAAACCAGAACTACCCGAAGAAGCCAAGGAGAACACCGAGAGGGGCGCAGAACTCGCAGCCGAACACGCCTTCTCACTTCTCATATATGCCTGGAATACAGGTGATACACAACCATTCGCAGATATCACTCAGTCCGGCGACGGCTTCCGTGAGACTTATATCGACAAAGTCAAGAAATCTTACGCGAGCGGTTGGACCTACGGCATGCACTCAAGCATCACACGGATCGTTAAAGTCGAGCCTGTATCAGAGCAGAAATGGGGAGCACAGCCCAACACTATTGGCGTACAGTTCAAAACTGTAACAAGCAACGGAGTGACGTGCGTCAACCAAAAAATATCCACTGATGAGAGCGAATACAGGTCTAGTGTCACCTTATTCATGACATGGAAGAACGAACACTGGGTTGTCACTGACGGGGATATCAGCAATGATAAATAAAATCCGTTCAACGCTCGCTTTTGCCTCTATTGTCGCGACTGCACTTTTGTGCGTAAACATATCTTCAGCGGCGGGCGACGACAATGCTGGAGGTTGTGCAGATAATCCAGACGCGAAGCTTGGATTCTGCGTCACAGCTGATGGAGACAAAGCTGGAGCAAGATATTGGAAAACTGATGAAAACGAATCGGAAGGAAATCCAGCTGCCAGCGATCCATCCGCGCTCGATGACCAGCGCCCAAAAGAGACAGCGCAGGCAGCAGTTGCTCCTGAGGCGAAAATGGGCTGGCATTGGGAGGCATGTGTCCTCACTGCCATCGGTAAGGAAGCCAACAGTCGTATCGCCTCGGACTATGAGTGCGACTCTCCCCCACCTACCAACGACAAACAAGAACAGCAAGATCCCGGTCGGCAGCCCACAACGGAAGAGATTCTTTACACGGCCGCAGCCGTGATCCACGCTGACGGGGCCGGGTTGTATAAGCGACCGTTGGGGGTCTCCTACACGAACAAGTTCATCCCCACCATCGTCGCGGTCACCAGCCCCACCCAAACACACGTCATCAACCTGCTGGGACGCGACA
>ERZ1674245.157-NODE-157-length-23676-cov-10.476483_pt1 | contig 23676 bp, 18 predicted proteins | sample MGYA00581205_ERZ1674245 | MGnify/ENA primary metagenome ERZ1674245 (study PRJEB41354, sample SAMEA4873314) | human saliva metagenome | biome: human-associated habitat [ENVO:00009003]; feature: mouth environment [ENVO:08000002]; material: saliva material... | reverse complement strand
ACACAATGGGGGCCTCAACAAATAAACGGTATCTGCAGGCAGCACTGGCCTTAACGTTGCTGGCCTGCTCGGGGTTGAGTGGGTGCAGTGACAATCAAGGGCAAAACTCTTCGAGTACTGGCAGCGCTAAGGGCGCCGTCGCCACGGCACGCACCAAGACACCAAACGCCACAGCCAAGGCTAGCGGCAAAGCCAAAGGCACCGGTGCACCTACCGCAACCAGCACCCCCACAGCGACCGCCAGCCCGACTATAACTATGACTCCAGAGCTGGAAGCCTCTAAGAAGCGGGCTCTGGCTACGCCGCCACCGCCCAAACCAGAACTGATCACGGTTAACAGCGACGACGGCGCCATAGCAACCGCCAAATACTGGGTGCAACTGCACTATTACATCTACACCACCGGCAAGGTAGATGAATACAAAGCACTATGCAACGGTGATGAATCCACCGCTATCGCACCAGTAAAATACGCGACTGAAAATCATACTTCTGGTGGTTGGACTGACCCGGTTGCAGTTAATTTTACTGCGGCTTTCCGTAGGGACGACTTCAAAGACGATGTAGTAATACAAGTTAATTTCGAACGCGAAGCTTACACTAGCTATGGCGGGGATGGAGAAATTGAATATTTCCCAAAACAATCACGCTATGCAGGCGTAAAACTTGAATACAACGGAACACAATGGATCGTTAAGGTGGCTTTTAATCGTGAGCGTTAAACAATTAATATATTTACTAGTTCCAACAATTGCGTTATCAACTCCGATACCATCAAAAATTACCGGAGATAGCGACAATAGTGGAAGTGGCTATATTTTTGGCGCAGCTGAGACTACGACTAGTCCTGGCGGGTTTTCTGCGGTGGCCGAGCCGGCCGGGCCCATAGACCCTGAAGCAGCTAAACGAGCAGCAGAAGAATACGCCCAAAAATGCATAGTGCCGCAGGTAGAAGTACTCATGACAATGGGGTTGGCACCAAGGCCACCCCAAGAATGCACAGCCCAAGTCAACACTGGTGCGCCCTTGGCTGCCGGTCCCACCACGGTCAGTAACGAACAAGTAGCCCGCCTTATCCCGCACGGATCGGGTATAAACCGCTACCCCAGCGGGGAGATATTCGTTATTTTCAAGCAGCCCATGATGGTGTGGACCAGCCCCAACAAACAAACCTTCAACATAACTTTGTTGGGAACACCCATTGAGGTTGAAGCGACACCCACTTCCTTTAACTGGGACTGGGGCGACGGACAGTCCTTCGAGACTACTGATCCTGGCATGCCATACCCTAACTACACGGTTAGTCATGCCTATGAGGTTACCGGTGACGGGTATGTGATTAGGTTGCGTACTTCCTGGTCGGCCCGGTGGCGCATAGCCGGCCAATCCCAGTGGCACCAAGTCAACGGAACAGTGACTACTACTGAGACCTCAAGCCCGTTCAACCTCTACTTCGCTGACTCCTACGGCACCACACCATAAGGGACTCTGAGCTGCTGGTTCATAAGTTCCGGTCATAAGAAATTCTCACGCCACCACGCCGCAGAAAAAGTGATTTTCAAGGCGAGCCAACCACTGGCTTAGTTTCAACACATCACCACCCCATAGAGGAAGTGATGGTTCAAGTGCACTGAAATAGGTCTAGACATAGCAGCTACGCAATGTCCATAACCGGGCAAGGCTTAAATCCCGGCCAGATCTGAAGCTATCTACGCAACCCCTGAAGCTAAGCCAAGCCCGGGATCAGGTCATCCGCCAGGCAGGGTCACGTCCTACCTAAGCATCTGCATAAGTTTGTATAGGTCTTTGACCTAGCTCGGAGTTTGGCCCTCACAAATACTGACAAATCGTCCGTTCCCTATAAAACCCCATGGAATTTTTATAGGGAACGGACGATTTTACCTGTGTCTGCCTGTGTTTGCCTGTATATGTCTGTGTTTGTCTGTAGTTGCTGGAGTTACTGGCGGCCGGAGTAGTTGGGGGCCTCAACTACCATCTGCACGTCGTGCGGGTGGCTTTCCTTCAGACCAGCAGAGGTGATGCGCACAAACTGGCCGTTAGCCTTAAGCTCACCGATAGTGCGGGCACCCAGGTAGAACATGGACTGGTGCAGACCACCGATCAGCTGGTAAACCACAGAGGCTAGTGAACCAGAGAAGGGCACCTGACCCTCAATGCCTTCGGGGACAATCTTGTCGTCGCCGCTGACATCAGCCTGGAAATAGCGGTCCTTAGAGTAGGACTTGCGGCCACGCGAGCTCATGGCACCCAGTGAGCCCATGCCACGGTAGCGCTTCCACTGCTTACCGTTGACAAACACCAGGTCACCAGGAGACTCGGTGCAGCCAGCCAACAGGGAGCCAACCATTACAGTGTCAGCACCAGCCACAATGGCCTTAGCAATGTCGCCAGAATACTGCAGACCGCCGTCGGCAATTAGCGGCACACCAGCAGCCTTACAGGCCTTAGCAGCCTCATATACGGCGGTTACCTGCGGTACACCCACGCCGGCCACCACACGGGTGGTGCAGATAGAGCCCGGGCCCACACCCACCTTAACCGCGTCCGCGCCAGCGTCAATAAGGGCCTGAGCACCCTCAGCAGTAGCCACGTTACCGCCGATAACGTCGATGCCGTGGAACTGCGGGTCGTTCTTGAGGCGAGTGATCATGTCGCAAGCCAGCTTGGCACCACCGTTAGCGGTGTCAACCACCAGCACATCCACACCGGCGTCAGCCAGCGCCACGGCGCGCTCCCAAGTGTCACCCCAGTAGCCCAGGGCGGCACCCACCATCAGACGCCCAGAAGCATCCTTGGTGGCGTGGGGGTACTGTTCAGTCTTAACGAAGTCCTTGACGGTGATCAGACCAGTTAGACGGTCATCGTCGTCAACAATCGGCAGCTTTTCAATACGGTTGTCAGCCAGCAGGGTCTTGGCTTCTTCGCGAGAGATACCTACATAACCGGTGATTAGCTTTTCACGCGGGGTCATACAGTCAGAAACGCTTAGTTCTTCCCAGCGCTCGGCAGGGACAAAACGCAGGTCACGGTTGGTGATAATACCTAGCAGGCGCCCCTGAGCACCCACAACGGGCAAACCCGAAACCTTGTACTGACCGCATAGTTTGTCTAGTTCGGCGATGGTGGCATCCGGGCCAACAGTTACCGGATCCGAAACCATACCTGATTCACTACGCTTTACGCGTCGCACCTGCTGGGCCTGATCCTCAATGGATAGGTTGCGGTGCAAAATACCAATACCGCCCTGACGAGCCATAGCAATGGCCATATCAGCTTCAGTTACGGTGTCCATGGCCGCTGAAATTAGCGGAATGTGTAGAGAAATGTTACGTGTCAACCGAGCGGTAGTGTCCACTTCGGAGGGGACGACGTCGGTCAACCTAGGCAGTAGGAGGACGTCGTCATAGGTTAGACCAGTGGGGGCAAAGATGTCGCTATTGGTGATGGACTCGTTCACCTTTCTAAGGTTATGCCTTTGAGGTTAAGGTTCCAAGGTCTCACAAAGGTGGCTTTTTGCACCTTATAAAGCTGCGGTTTTTATCCTCCGGTTTAACGGACGCCTGCCCCTTGGTTTAGCGGGCACCCCAGCCCCGGTTGCGGACGCCTGCCCTCCGATTTAACGGACGCCTGCCCTCCGGTTTAACGGACGCCCACCTTCCGGTCTCACGGACGCCCCGCAAGCGCTTTTAGCTGCCAGCCCAGGCCTTAGTGCTCGCCCTGACACTTGCCGTCTGACGTGCGCTAATAGCTTCCACGCAAACAAAAAGGCCCGCCCCTACCGGGACGGGCCGTACAAGCCGGGAAGGTTACTTGGTAACCACAGCTAGGATGTCGCGAGCGGAGAGGATTAGGTACTCTTCGCCGTCGTACTTGACCTCAGTGCCGCCGTACTTGGAGTAGATGACCAGGTCACCCTCAGCGACGTCCACCGGAACGCGCTTGCCATTGTCGTCAATGCGGCCGGGGCCTACTGCCACAACTTTGCCCTCCTGGGGCTTTTCCTTAGCAGTGTCGGGCAGGACAAGACCGAAAGAGGTGGTCTGCTCGGCCTCGACGGTCTGGATGACCACGCGGTCCTCGAGCGGCTTGATGGAGACGGACATAACGACTCCTCCTTTACGCATAGTATGCCCCGCAGCTGCCATACCTCTGCCGTCGCGGGGGTCAGCGGCACAGCAAGCCGGAGGGCATGTGGAACATGCCTTAACGGTTAATAACTTACGACGCCGTTAGCACTCAGTCAACGCGAGTGCCAAAATCTGTCTGAACTTTCGCCCACGGTGGAGTTTGCGCGAGTTTGTGGCTTGATATTTGCGGCCCAGCAGTTGCAGCCACGGAAGCTGCTATCCGAGGCAGGCTGGGGGCAACCGAGGCAGACAGGGTAGCTTGTGCCAGACAAAGGGCTTATTTATGGCATTATCTAGGCATGGACGCTACCACCTTCGCACCGCTGTTGACCCCTGAAGGCTGGCAGCTCCTAGCCAACCTTCCCGATTATCAGCCCGATCAGGCCTTGAAAGTAGCCGTGGCACTGCGCAAGCAGGGCTACTCCCCCGAGTTGATTGCGGCTGCCCTGACTCAGCAGCGTTTGCGCGAAAAGGCCCAGGCCAAGTTTGGTCCCTACGCCCAGCGCATGCTGTTTACTCCCGACGGCGTGGAGCAGGCTAGTCGGCTGCAGGTGGCCGCGCTGCACGCACAGCGTTTCGTTAAGGCCGGCGCCAGGCACGTGGCCGACATGGGGTGCGGGATTGGCTCTGACACCCTGGCGCTAGCTGAGCTGGGTTTGCAGGTCAGCGCCGTCGAGATGGATGAGGCTACCGCCGCCCTGGCCACAGTAAACCTGATGCCCTACGAGCAGGTGCAGGTAATTAATGCCGACGCCACTAAGTTAGATTTAGCCCAGCTGGGAGTGGACGCAATTTTTGCCGATCCGGCCCGGCGCGCTAATGGGCGGCGCATTAGTGACCCTGAGGCTTGGTCGCCAGCGCTGAGCACGGTGCTTTCTTGGCGCCAGCAGGTACCTAACCTGGGCATTAAGGTGGCTCCTGGCATTGATTATGCGGCTTTACCTAGTGACGCTCACGTGCAGTGGATTAGCGATCACGGCGCGGTTATTGAGGCTGGTATTTGGTGTGGTGATTTGGCGCTGGAAGGTAGCGGTCGTAGCGCTTTAGTTATTGACGACGACGGCGCCCATCGCCTGCTGGATACGGAAAGTGATCCCTCCACCGCCCCAGCCCAACTTAAATCTGCCCCTGAACTGGGTGAGTATCTATTTGAACCTGATGGGGCGGTAATTCGCGCAGGCTTAGTGGCTAAAATCGCCGAACAATTAACAGCTGCCCCAATAGCCCCACAATTAGCTTATTTAACAGGTAATTGTGCATTACCTAACGATTTAGTGCCGTTTGTGAGGGCTTGGAAGATTGTACAGGTTTTACCTACTAAACCTTCAGCTTTAAAGGCCTGGGCTAAGCGAGCTGACATTGGCGCACTAGAGATTCACAAGCGTGGGATCGACGTCGAACCAGAGGCTTTACGCAAGCGTTTGCACCTGCAAGGTAGTAAACAAGCGACAATAGTATTAACTCGTCAGGGCAATAAGGGGCGAGGCAAAGCTATCGCTTTATTGGTTGAGCCAACAAATTGACTTAAATGTCTGAGCTTATATTCATAAGCGGCTATGTAATCAAACCGAGTCAACACTTCCAGGTTACTCTCAGTTAAATTTCAGGTTGTCTGGTTAAGGTCTTTACCTAGCGATCAGCATACGCACACCCGATATAAGTAATTGAACATCTCGCATCGCATGCAAGTTGCGTAGCTCTCAATTCAGGGTTTTAAACCGTGAATAATTGAGTTAAATATACAATTTCGTGCTAATTGCGGTGATTTTGGTTATTTATATTCCTTATGCCGTTGACGCTCCCCCTTAGAGATAGTTAGCCTCAAAACTATCCCCAACTCGAATCTGTCGAAGGTAAACATCATGAGCGATATTTCTCGCCGCGCAACCCTTAAGGGGGCAGCTTGGAGCGCCCCCGTGCTCGTAATCGGCGCGCAGGCTAGTGCCGCCACCACCTCCCGTGTAGTTGAGCCCAAGCTGTGGTGGAACAACACCTACGCCTCCACCCAGGGCCACCAGTACGCTGACAACCCGCGCAGCTACTCCTTCCTGATCGGCAACAGCCTGCAGTACGGCAACCGTGAATCTGGTAACAAGAACGACTACGGTTTCCGCATCGCCAACGCTAAGTGGCAAAACCCCAACGGTAAGATCTACCCCACCGAAACCACCACCCTCACCGGTAACGCCGCTGACAACCCCGGCCCGCGTCGTCAGACCAACGCTCTGGGTAAGCCCGCTTACATCACCGAGGTGGCCAGCATCGACTGGATCCACAAGAACTACATCGTAAAGTTCGACACCATCGAGCACTCTGGCCTGGCCGGTAGGAACACCTACTACCAGGACAGGGCTTGGTACGACTGGGCCGGTAACGAGAACAAGGCTGCCGTAACCCAGCGCATCAGCACCACCAACGGCTGGCCGCTGCCCACCGCAGTAAACGTTAACTCTCTGCCGGCTGATGTTGTGGCTGACGCTTACGAAAAGATCCGCGCCATGGGCTTTGAGCACCCCGAGAACTTCGTGCCTTACCGCAGCGTTTACCGTGGTAACTTCTACTTCAACGCTAAGGGCACCATCGGTGGCACTCAGGAAGCAGACAACGTAGCCGTAGCTCAGTACATCGACTCTCACTCTGAGACTCGTACTATCAAGAACGGCGTATCCACCATTACCGGTATCCCGCGTGTGTGGACCTACTACTTCACCCAGAATGACCCGTCCCTGCCGGCTGGCAAGAGCTACTACTGGACCAGCGCCATGTGGCCTTTCGGTGCCGAGGGCTGGAAGCGTGACGGTTACCCGATTCCCGCTGACTGGAAGTAATCTGCTCGAAGTAGCCAGGTAGCTACTAGCATCTATTTGAAATAGCAGCTGCTAAACATAGTGTGGGGGCGCGGCCAAAAGGTCGCGCCCCCACACTAGTTTTAGCGTTTACTCCAGTTCAAAAGCACCGGTGTAAAGCTGGTAGTAGACCCCGCGTTTAGCCAGCAATTCATCGTGGCTACCGCGTTCAATAATGCGCCCGTGGTCTAGCACCATAATCGCGTCAGAGTTACGCACGGTGGACAGGCGGTGCGCAATTACGAATACGGTACGGCCTTTCATCAGGTTATCCATACCGGCCTGCACTAAAGCTTCAGTGCGGGTGTCAATGGAGCTGGTGGCCTCATCCAAGATCATGGCGGGCGGATCAGCCACTGCCGCACGGGCAATAGAGATCAGCTGCGCCTGGCCTTGAGACAGGTTAGCGGCATTACCGGTCAGCATGGTGTCGTATCCCTGCGGTAAACGCCGGATAAAGGAGTCTGCGTTAGCCAGCTTGGCTGCCGCAATACATTCCTCATCGGTGGCGTCCAGGCGCCCGTAGCGAATGTTGTCCATCACCGTGCCGGTAAACAGCTTCACGTCCTGCAATACCACGCCTAGTGAACGGCGCAGGTCAGACTTGTGAATTTTGTTGATATTGATGCCGTCATAGCGGATCTTGCCGTCATCAATGTCGTAGAACCGGTTGATTAGGTTGGTGATAGTGGTTTTACCGGCGCCGGTAGCCCCCACAAAAGCAATCTTTTGGCCCGGCTTAGCCCACAGGGAGATGTCGTGGAGGATTTCTTTCTTACCGTCATAAGAGAAATCCACGTGCTCCATCACAATTTCACCGCGCAGCGGCGTGTAGGTAACCGTGCCTTCAGCCTGGTGGGGGTGACGCCAAGCCCAGTGCCCGGTGCGCTCCTGAGTGGGGGTTACCTCACCGTTAGCATCCACTTTGGCCCGGACCAGACCCACATAGCCCTCGTCAGCCTCGGGCTCCTGGCCGATTAGCGCAAACACGCGCCCGGCCCCGGCCATACCCAAGGCAATCATGGGCACCTGCATGGACATCTGCCCAATGGTTTGCGACAGGTTACGCACCATACCCAGGAAGGAAACTACCACGCCCACGCTGACCACGTTAATTCCGGTCAGGGTCAGGTTAGGTAGTTCCTCCAAGATCAAGATGCCGCCAATAATGGCAATAACCACGTACATAATGTTGCCGATATTGCCCAGGGCCGGCATTAGTACGTTACCGAAACGGTTAGCTTTCTGGGAGTTTTCAAACAGTTCGCGGTTGTACTTTAGGAATTCTTCTTTAGCGGCCTGCTCGTGGTTGAAGACCTGGACTACCTTCTGGCCGTCCATCATTTCTTCAATGAAGCCTTCTTCGTCAGCCAGTGAGCGCTGCTGTTTAACCATGAACTTGGCTGATTTACCGCCCAGATCACGGGTTATAAACATCATCAAACCAGCAATCAAGAACACCACCAGGGCCAGCCACACTGAGTAGTACAGCATGGTTAGCACCAGCACCACGATGGTTAGCCCGCACTGCATCAGGGTTGGCAGTGACTGGCCAATGAGCTGACGGATCGCGTCAGTGTCGTTGGTGTAGGTAGACATGACAGCGCCGTGCGGGTGGGTGTCAAAAAACCGCAGTGGCAGAGTCTCCATACGCGCAAACATGTCGTCACGCATGTGTTTTAAGGTGCCCTGGGTGACGATAGCCATCATGCGGGTGGAGATGTAGGCAGCCAGCACACCGGCCGCAAAAATGGCTCCCATCAGGCCCACCAGCTGCACTAGTTTATCTTGCACCGGCGCCATAGAGCCGGCCGCCAGGCCCGGGGTAACCACGTTATCGATGATTTGCTGCATGAAGATTGCGCCCACTGCACTGGCGATAGCCGCCACCACAATGCAGAACGCCGAAACTACCAGGCGCAGCCGGTAATACTTAAATACGTAGCGCAGCAGCCGCCCAAAGGGGTGGTCGATTGATTCCAGCTTCGGCTCGCCAGCTTCTTTATCAGTCGCCTTGTCCTGCTCTAGTTCCTGCTGGTCACTCATATCAGGCCACCTCGCTTACACTGGCAGAGTTCTGGGAGTCATAGATTTCGCGGTATTCGCCGCCCAAAGCCATCAGCTCCTCGTGCGTGCCGCATTCCTTAACGCGCCCATCATCTAGCACCACAATCTGGTCAGCGTGCTCAACTGAGGACAGACGCTGAGCAATGATAATCGTGGTGGTATCAGGGATTTCGCTTTCAAAAGCGCGCCTGATTAGGGCGTCGGTTTTGGTGTCGACGGCGGAGGTGGAGTCATCCAAAATCAAAATCTTGGGTTTCTTCAGTAACGCCCGCGCAATACACAGACGCTGCTTTTGACCACCAGAAACGTTGGTGCCCCCGCGTTCAATCTTGTAGTCGTAGCCTCCCGGTAGCTGGCGCACGAACTCGTCGGCTTGGGCCAGTTTGGCGGCGTGGATCACCTGCTCATCGGTGGCTTGCGGGTTACCCCAGCGTAGGTTTTCGGCAATGGTCCCAGAGAACAGCACGTTTTTTTGCAGCACGACGGCGACGGCGTCGCGTAGCGTCTCTAGGTCATAGTCGCGTACGTCCACTCCCCCTACCTGCACTACGCCATCGTTGACATCGTATAGACGCGAGATCAGCTGGATCAGGGAGGTCTTAGACGAACCTGTGCCACCCACGATTCCCAGGGTGGAGCCGGAAGGAATGGTTAGGTTGATGTCGCTGAGGGCGTTAGCTTCGGCGTCGTCACTGTAACGAAAGGAGACGTGTTCAAAGCTGACGCTACCGTCAGTAACTTCCTTAACCCCACGCTTAGGCGAGGTCAGGGTGGGCTTGTGCTTGAGCACCTCAGCGATACGGTGCGCAGACTCGGCAGCCATAGTGGTCATCACGAAGATGAAAGCCAGCATCATCATTTGGCTCAGAATCTGAATACCGTAGGTGATCAGTGCGGTTAAACCACCCTTAGTTAGGCTGGTGGCGCCGGAGCTGACAATCATGGAGGCACCCAGATAGTCCACCAGCATGATGGCGGCGAAGATGAAGAACATCATCACCGGGCCGTTAAGCGCCAATACGATTTCAGCGTGGGTGAAGTCTTTACGCACATCCTGCGAGGCGCGCTTGAACTTCTTGGTTTCGTGCTCCTCAGTGACAAAAGACTTAACCACGCGGATAGCCGCAATGTTTTCCTGCACCGAGTTGTTTAGCGCGTCGTACTTTTTGAAGATGCGCCTAAACAGCGGGAATACATAACGCACAATCCCAAACAGGATAGCCGCCAAGAAGGGCACCATGATTAGGAAAATCAGTGCCATATCTGAGTTAATACGCCAGGCCATAACCACCGAGAAAATAATCATCAGCGGCACGCGCACGGCGATACGGATCAGCATCCCGAAGGCGTTTTGGACGTTAGTTACGTCCGTGGTCATACGGGTGACCAGGGAGGAGGTGGAGAATTTGTCGATGTCGGCGAAGGAAAATTCCTGCACCTTAAAGAACATGTCCTGACGCAGGTTTCGTGACAAACCGGTGGCGGCTGTGGCCGCAAAACGCGCTGAAAGAATACCGCAAGCCAGGGAGGCTGTTGCCAAGGCCACCAAAATCAGGCCCAGGTGGACTACTGGGCCTAGGCTATGGCCGTCCAGCTTATCCACCAAACTGACCATGATCAGCGGAATTAAACATTCAAAAATGACTTCACCGATAATAAATAGCGGCGTGAGGATCGATGCGCCCCAATATCGGCGCAAACTACGCAGCAGCGTGAATATTGTGCTCATTAAATTCCTTGCTAGAAAGTAACAAACACATGCTACGCGCCGCGCCGGTGGCCTCTCTAGCGACTAGGCCACCGGCTTATAGCGAAATTAGTTTAGTTTTGTACTATCTGCCCGCCTTGTAAGGCACACAAGCAAAAGGGCGGCTGCAACCTATTTGCGGCTGCAACCGCCCAGTCAGCGTAGGCACTAGACCAGCGCAGCCACTAGGGCATAACGGTTTGCGACAGGCTCATGCCAGAGTCGGGGGCAAAGTCCAATGACGACGGCGCCACCCCGGCCCGCACTAGGGCGCTACCCATGGCGGCGATCTGAGCCCCGTTATCGGTGCAGTAACGCAGCGGAGGCAGGCGCAGGGTGATACCGGCGGCCGCGCAGCGCTCAGCGGCTAGGGCGCGTAGATGCGAGTTAGCGGAAAAACCGCCGCCCACCACCAGGGTGTCGCAATCAGTGTCCAGGCAGGCCTGCACCGCTTTGGCAGTCAGCGAGTCATTAACTGCCTCAGAGAAAGAAGCACAAATATCGGCAGCCGGAATGGGCTGGTCTTGGGCACGCAGGCTCTCCACATAGCGGGCCACCGCAGTCTTTAGGCCAGAGAAAGAGAAGTCATAGCGGTGACGTTCCTTGTCTTTGGCCGCAGACAGACCACGCGGGAAGCGGATCTTAGTTGGGTCACCGGTTTGGCTGAGCCTATCGACATGCGGGCCACCCGGGTACGGTAGCCCCAGCAGGCGTCCGACCTTATCGAAGGCCTCCCCGGCGGCGTCGTCGAGAGTGCCACCCAGCTCACGCACGTCGGTAGCAATATTGTTAATAGCCAAAATATTTGAGTGACCGCCAGAGACAATCAGGCCCACAAAACGCTGCGGGAAAGGGCCGTCAACTAGCTCATCAACAGCCAGGTGACCAATTACGTGGTTAACCCCGTAAATGGGTTTATCTAGCGCCACCGCTAGGGCTTTGGCGGCGCTAATGCCTACAGTTAGCGAGCCAATCAGGCCCGGACCTGCACTAACGGCAATAGCGTCGACGTCGTGCAAATCAACGCCCGCCTTTTCCAAGGCCGCGTTAAGGGTAGGAACAAAAGACTCTAAATGCGCGCGCGAGGCAATTTCGGGGATGATGCCCCCATAACGCGCATACTTATCCATGGAAGTGGCGGTTACATCCCCCAGCAACTCACGGCCTCGTACCAGGGCTACACCGGTCTCATCGCAGGTGGATTCCACACCTAGAACCAAAGGATCGCTCACCCTTCTAGTCTAGTCCCCTGGCGCTAATACCAAAAACGGTTCCCGGCCTACTTGCGTAGTACCGGGAACCGGTGGCCGTCTCAAATGAGACGAATAGTGGCGTTAAGCCAAACTCAGTGGACGTGCACGCCCTTGAAACGGGCCTTACCCATGTCGCGGTTGAGCTGGCTGATCACGTCGATCGGCACGCTCTTGGGGCATACAGCGGCGCATTCACCAATGTTGGTGCAGCCACCGAAGCCCTCCGCATCATGCTGGTTGAGCATGTTGATTACGCGGATGTAGCGCTCAGGCTGGCCCTGAGGCAGTAGACCCAGGTGAGTGATCTTAGCTGCGGTGAACAGCATGGCCGAGGCGTTGGGGCAAGCAGCCACGCAAGCACCACAACCGATGCAGGCGGCAGCCTCGAAGGCACGGTCGGCCTTGGGCTTTTCGACGGGCACGGAGTGTGCCTCCGGGGCCGCACCGGTGTTGACCGAGATGTAACCACCGGCCTGGACGATACGGTCCAGGGCGGAACGGTCCACGATCAGGTCCTTAAGTACCGGGAAACCGGTTGCACGCCAAGGCTCGATGGTGATGGTGTCACCGTCAGAGAACGAGGGGTCCTCAGCGATGTGACGCATGTGCAGCTGGCAGGTGGTCGAACGGATCGGGCCGTGAGCCATACCGTTGATTACCAGGCCACACTGGCCACAAATACCTTCACGGCAGTCAGAGTCGAAGGCTACCGGCTCCTTGCCCTCCTTGAATAGACGCTCGTTAAGCACGTCTAGCATCTCTAGGAAGCTCATGTGCTCCTCGATGCCGCTTAGCGAGTACTCTTCAAAGTGACCGGCGGTGTCCTTGTTCTTTTGACGCCAGATCTTCAGCTTGATGTTCACTTGTAGCTCCGCTGCTTCAGTTCAATGTCGTTGTAAACAAGGGGTTCCTTGTGCAGGATCGGGGGCTGGTTTTCACCAGTCCATTCCCAGGCGCCCACGTAGAGGAACTCGTCGTCGTGACGCAGGGCCTCACCCTCGGGGGTCTGAGATTCTGCACGGAAGTGGCCACCACAGGATTCGCGCCGGTGCAGAGCGTCAATACACATCAGCTCAGCTAGCTCGAAGAAGTCCAGTAGGCGTCCAGCCTTCTCTAGGGACTGGTTGAGTTCCATCTTTTCACCCGTGATGCGGGCGTCCTTCCAGAACTCTTCCTTCAGCGCGCGAATCTGCTTTACAGCCTTCTTCAGGCCGTCTTCGCGACGCTCCATGCCGCAGTACTCCCACATAATGCGGCCCAGGGCCATGTGGAAGTCATCCACCGAACGGGTACCGTCCAAAGCCATTAGACGGTCAATTCGGTCCTCAACGTCCTTACGTGCCTGAGCAATCTCAGGAGCATTGGGGTCTACCTTGCCTTCACGCAGCATGTCAGCCAGGTAGTTGTTGATGGTGTCGGGCAGGACGAAGTAGCCGTCAGCCAGACCCTGCATCAGGGCGGAGGCGCCCAGGCGGTTAGCGCCGTGGTCGGAGAAGTTAGCTTCACCAGCCACGAACAGGCCCGGGATGGAGGACTCTAGGTCGTAGTCAACCCACAGGCCACCCATGGTGTAGTGGACGGCGGGGTAAATACGCATCGGGACTTCGTAGGGGTCGTCACCGGTGATGCGCTCGTACATTTCGAACAGGTTGCCGTACTTAGCAGAAACGGCTTCCTTGCCTAGACGCCCGATAGCCTCGGAGAAGTCCAGGTAGACGCCACGACGCATGGTGCGCTCGTTGCCATCGGGGTCGGTTTCCTTAATGGCAGGTCCAACACCACGGCCTTCGTCACACATGTTCTTGGCCTGACGTGAGGCGATGTCACGGGGCACCAGGTTACCGAAGGCGGGGTAGATACGCTCTAGGTAGTAGTCGCGGTCTTCCTCAGGAATCTGACGCGGATCCTTCTCGCAGTCTTCAGCCTTCTTGGGTACCCAGATGCGTCCGTCGTTACGTAGCGACTCACTCATCAGGGTCAGCTTAGACTGGAAGTCACCGGACTGCGGAATGCAGGTGGGGTGAATCTGGGTGTAGCAGGGGTTAGCGAAGTAGGCGCCCTTGCGGTGAGCACGCCAGATCGCGGTACCGTTGCAGCCCATGGCGTTGGTGGACAGGAAGAATACGTTGCCGTAACCACCGGTGGCTAGCACGACGGCGTCGGCCAGGTGGGTCTCGATCTCGCCGCTGATCATGTCGCGGGTGACAATACCGCGAGCCTTGCCGTCAACCACGATCAGTTCAACCATCTCGTGACGGCGGAACTCCTTAACCGTGCCAGCGCGCACCTGGCGCTCTAGGGCCTGGTAGGCGCCGATCAGCAGCTGCTGACCGGTCTGACCACGGGCGTAGAAGGTACGCGATACCTGCACACCACCGAAGGAACGGTTGTCTAGCAGACCGCCGTATTCGCGGGCGAAGGGCACACCCTGAGCCACACACTGGTCGATGATGTTGGCGCTGACCTCAGCCAGACGGTAAACATTGTCTTCACGAGCGCGGTAGTCGCCACCCTTTACGGTGTCGTAGAACAGGCGGTAAACCGAGTCGTTGTCGTTGCGGTAGTTCTTAGCAGCGTTGATACCACCCTGGGCCGCAATGGAGTGGGCGCGACGGGCGGAGTCCTGGTAGAAGAACACCTTGACGTTGTAGCCCTGCTCACCCAGGGAGGCGGCAGCGGCGCCACCGGCCAGGCCGGAGCCAACTACGATAATGTCAAGCTTACGGCGGTTGGCCGGGTTAACTAGCTTGGCTAGGAATTTACGCTGTTCCCAACGCTTTTCGATCGGAACATCATGCGGGGCCTTGGTGTCGGCGATGTCCTCGCCAACCCGGTACAGGCCATCGATAACTTTACTCATTTATCTTCACGCTCTCTCAGTGTCCAGCGACTGCGCCGTGCAGTGCAGTCCACGAACCAGCAGCAGGCGCGTCTACCCAACCAAACAGAATGGCGGTAGGCACGGCCATAAAGGCTACGAACAGGGCCAGGGCAACCAGCGTGGCGATCAGGCGCACGCCAGGAATTACAGAACCACGGATAGCACCCAGGGTCTGCAGGGCGGACCAAACACCGTGCCAGGCGTGCAGCGCCAGCGCAGCCAGGGCGATGAAGTAGATGGCGTAGGTCCAGGGGGCATCGTGGAAGCCAAGGTACATGTTCTTGTAGGCATCACCGTGCACGTAGTGACCACCGGGGGTGGCGTTCAGCGTGGTGAACTGCAGGATGTGCCACACAATGAACAGAACCAGGATCACGCCACCCCAACGCATGGTGCGGTTTGCGTAGCGTGAAGCTGCGTACTCTGCGTGAGCCTTCTTAACTGCGTACTTCTGGTTACCGCGAGCCTTGTTGTTGCGGTGCCACAGGTGGAAAGCAGCGCCGGCGTGCCCAATGATGCAGGCGATCATAAGCGCACGCAAAATCCATAGCAGACCCTCACGAGGCAGGATCGGCATGAACATGGTACGCAGGTGAGCGGCATAGCCGTTGTAGACGTCCTCACCCTCAAAGTACTTGAGGTTGCCGTAGGCGTGGAATAGAACAAAGAAGAGGAAGAACAGACCGCTGTACGCCATGATCCGCTTCATCGCGACGGTCGTACGTCCAGCAGTCTGCCTCTTGGGAGAAACATTTGATTTGGCCACGTCACAAGGCTATCTAGCATTAACGTGGCTTAAGTCCTAAGTGACCCAAAAAGCGCTTAACGCTCCCCCACTAGGGAGCTATTTGCGCTGATATAACGCGGTTTGGTGGGGGTCATGCAAATGTTTGCACAAGTGTCAGCGACCACTGAGAAGCAAACCACTGGGCCTTTATTAGGGCACACGTCATTTACTAAATAAAACTGCAAGTCTTTTAGGCTCTGCCAACCGCCCGGCTCAGCTGCCCGGCTCGCTCCCCCGACCCACCTGCCCGGCTCACTCACCCCGGCTCAGCTACCTACCGGCCCCACTTTGGGCGCGGCCAGTTTTTTGCGCATCACGATGGCGTCCTCACGCGGGTGGCTGTAGTAGGCGCGCCGTTTAGCTATGGCTTTAAACCCAGCTTCTTTGTATAGGGCGATGGCGCCGTCGTTAGAGGCCCGCACCTCCAGCAGCACCGCTTCGCACTCACGATCGACGGCGGCAGCAAGCAAAGCTTTAAGTAAAGCCCGCCCCACCCCTTTACGGCGAAAGTGGGGCAAAGTGGCAATAGTTAGTACGTCAGCGCTATCGCCCAGCCACACTCCGGCATAGCCAGCCATAGTGGCGTCAACCTCGGCCACCACATAAATGCGGTCGTCAAGCGAGTGCATCGCATCCAATTCACTGGCCAGCAGTTGGGGGCTCCAAGCTTCAGCCGAAAAAAGCTGGCGCTCAGCTTGAGCCACCCAACCCAGGTCAGCTTTACGCATGGTGCGCAGGTGCAAGACGGGCATCAAATAACTCGCTTGGGAGCCTTAGGCATCTGCACGTCGGCGTGACGCAGGTATAGCGGCGCCGTGGGCTGCTCAATCCCCTGCTGGTGGCGGCACCAGGCAATACGCGCCAGCTGCTCTAGGATCGGGTCTTGGCTGTCAACTTCAAGACCGGTCAGCTGCTGCGGGTATAGAGCCACGCCAGAGCCGGTTACATAGTCAACTTCGCCTAGCTCCAGAGCCGCTGCGGGGCTTAGCACATGCAGCTGACCTAGGCGTTCGACGTCGTCGGCCCCCTTAACCTGATAGCGGGCGGCATAAACTTCCTTGCGGCGCGCGTCATTAGCAACCAGCAGGCACTTACCCTGCCCAGCCTCACCGAGGCGGTCAAAAGCAGCCCGAGCACGCGCATCCAAAGAGCTAACCCCCCACAGCGGCAGGTCGTGTACACGCGCAAAAGTTCGCGCCGTCACCAGGCCGGCACGCAAACCAGTGAAGGGAGCCGGGCCGGTAGCCACCGCAATGGCGTCTACCGTCTCGCCTGCCAATACCTGAGAGAGCATGGGAGCCAAAGATTCGGCGTGGTGGCGCGCATCAGTACCCACCTGCTGACGCACGGTGGTAGCGACGCCGTCGCTAAGCTCAATTAATGCCAAAGCGGACGCTAAAGAGGAGTCGATGGAGACAATACGCACGGGCTTAAGCCTATTCCTTTTCGGTTTTAGTTTTCTCAATAGCAGCTGCCGTTTGTGAGGCCGGCACTGCCGTAGCTGAGTGCACCGACACCTGCGGGCGGGCCCTGCCCTTAGCCGGAGTTTCAATCACTGCCTGACGCGCCTTACGTTTACTAGAGCCGCCTTGAGTATCCTCGTCACGGTATTTACTAGTGTGTTTATCCAAGACAGCCAGCCCAATTAAACCCAGGCAAGCCAGCACCACCATGGTCCAAAGCGCCCAGCTAGACCAGGCAGAGCCGTTTCCGTCGGCAGATGCTGCGGGTGAACCAGAGTGCCTAACATCACGTATGGAAATATAGGCCGAAACCGAGATTGAACCGCGCTGCAATTTATTGGCTTTAGCTCCCAGCGGACGTAGCTGGCCGTCCTCCAGCTGATACCAGGCCGCATCTTGAGCTTCATAAACCGGGTATTGGCCCGTGCCCAGGTGCGCAAGTGAACTCGCCAAAGCCGCATCAGCTATCTGCACAGCCGTGGTTTTAGCGTCGGTAGCGTTTATCAGCAGCACAAATTTGAGCTCACCACCCAGGCGCACCAGCGTGTACCACTGCTCTGGACTGCGCACCACCTGCACAGAGCCATTATCAGAGCGCGAAACATTCCACACATGCGCAGGCGTGGTGAATTCCGCCTGGGAGCGCTGGGTGGCACTAAGAGCATTATTGGAGCTCGATTTTAGCCACTGTTCCAGGTAGTTCTGGTCCACCTGGGCGCGGGCTGGGCCGCCCAGCGCCAACAAAACTAACGTCATCAGCGCCAGCCCTGCCGCCAGCAAAGAGCCCGGCAAAGAGCCCGGTAAGGCTCGCGACAAAAAGCCTGGCAACGCACTTGGCGAAGAACCTGGCACTTTTGCCGCGAGCGCGCCGAAACTGAGCTGCCCGTGGCCGGCCACCTGCCAGTTCATGGCTTAGAGCTGGTCGAGCGCTTTTTCCCAGCGCGGACCGTAGCCGGTAAGGGTGATGGTGCGGGCGCCGTCGTCGACGCCGCCCAGGTCAGTGATGCCGCTAGCATCGGCACCTGCCAGTCCCCCCTGCGGACGTTCCACCTTGATTTCTAGGCGATTGTCGCTGATTCCTTCTACCATGCCTTCGCCCCATTCAACCAGGGTGATGGATTCTTCCAGGGAGGAATCCAGATCCAGGGTTTCGAGGTCTTCTAGGCTGGTGAGGCGGTAGGCGTCTACGTGCACCAGGTCTGGTCCGCCGACCAGGGAGGGGTGCACGCGCGCCACGATGAAAGTGGGTGAAGATACGCGCCCACGTACGTTTAGGGCTGAGCCGATACCTTGGGCCAGAGTGGTTTTACCGGCACCTAGCTCACCTGAAAGCATCACCAGGTCTCCGGCTTGTAGCAGCGGGGCTAGCCGGGCGCCGAATTCCCGGGTGGAATCGGCATCCGTGGTGTGGGTGACGTATGTGCTCATTGGGGAATCTCCGCTAATTGGTAGGAGCCTTGGGAAACGTAGTAGCGCGGTAGGTGGGCGCCGCGTAGCTGAGTGACCACCTCATAGGAGATGGTTCCGCAGGCGGTAGCCCAGTCTTCAGCGGTGGGGATGGCCGGGTTAGCCGGGCCGTTTAAGGGAGCGGGATCGCCGAAGAGGATGGCTAGGTCGCCAGCGCGCGCGGGGGCGGGTCGGGGGGTGCCGTCCGGGTTGCTGGTGGGACCTAGGTCTACAATAACTTGATCCATGCATACGCGCCCAACAATGTGGGTGCGTTGCTTGCCTACCAGGATGGGGGCGCGGTCAGAGGCGCTACGCAAAATACCGTCGCCGTAGCCTAGCGGCACTAGCCCCACCCAGCGGTCGGTGGGGGCCTGCCAGGTGGCGCCGTAGGAGACGCCTTGACCGGCTTTAATGTGCTTGACCTGGGTTAGGCGGGCTTCTAGGCGCATGATCGGGTGCAGGCCTAGATCCTGGGCACGGGCTACGGTGTGGTCGGGGCTTAGACCGTATAGGCCAATACCGAAGCGGTCCATGTCTAGGGCGGCGGTGTCTGGGTGCCACAGGGTGCCGGCGGTGGCTGCCAGGTGGCGCACGGGCACGTTAATGCCGGCGTCGGCCAGGATTTGCAGGCCTTGACGGTAGCGTTCTAGCTGCTGGCCGGTGGCGGGGATGAGGATTTCGTCTGCGCGGGCCAGGTGCGACCATAGTGCCACTACCTTAATGTGCCCCTGGCTTTGGGCTTGGGCGGCGCATTGGGCCAGGTCAGCTAGGTCTTCTAGGTTGGCGCCGGCGCGGGCCATGCCGGTGTCCACCTTTAGGTGCACGTAGGCGCACGTGTCTTCAGCTTTGGCGGCGGCGATGATGGCCTGCAAAACTTCCACGGTGGAGGCTGATAGGTCTAGCTTGGCCTGTAGCGCCTGGCGCAGGCCCGAGTCTGCCTGGGCAGCTTCTTGGGGGCTAACCGGCGGCATGATCCAGGTGAAAATCCTGGGGGTTTGGGCGGTAGCTAGAGCCGGGTTTTGGGCTAGCTGGGCTGCGTCTACCGGCTTTACTCCGGCGGCGTCGAGGTATTCACGCAGGCGTAGGGCTTCGTGCAGCTGTGCCACGCCCAGCCAGGTGGCGCCTTGACGCATACAGGCCAGTGCCATGGGGCCTAGGCCGTGCCCATAGGCGTTGGCTTTGAGGATAGCCATCCAAGTCCCGCCGTGAAACTTACGAAGTTGGGCCACATTGGCGGCCAGGGCGTCGAGATCGATAATGGCGCGGGCGGTTTGTGCTCCCGTCCAAGGAATTTGATAGCTACTTAGTTGCTCAGTCACGGCGCTATTGTCCCACTTTTAGCCGCCATCAGCTCAGTTTGCTGCAGCACTGGCGTACAGAGCCCAGGCCTTGGGGATGGCTGCGGCTATTTCTGGGGCGGTTATGGGGTGGTCGACGACGGCGCTGGCGGACTTTGGTCCGGTTGCGTCGGCGGGCTTCGGACTGGTTGCGCCAGCTGCCTTTGGGCTGGTTGTCTCGGCTGCTAGTTGCCCGGCTAGGGCGTGTAGGCGCGCGGCTAGCTGCGCAATTTCGGGGGCTAGGGCAGCGACACTAGTGGCACTGCCTGAAGCAGCGGCACTGCCTGAAGCAGCGGCGGCGTGCCCCTGAGCATCACCGCCAGCGCACCCCGCGCCGGCGCGTACGTTTAGGGCCAGCAAGCCGCCCATCAGACCTGCCAGTACGTCCCCACTACCGGCGGTAGCCAGCCAGGGCGTGGCCGCAGGCAGGAGGTAGACTTGGGCTTCGGCGTCTACCACCACGGTGCGATTGCCTTTAGCTAGCACGCAGGCCCCAGTTAATGCCGCCAGTTGCAGGGCTCCCTGGATGCGCCGCTGCAGCGCAGGGCTAGTTTCAGCAGCAAACTTGCCAAAGGGTTTATCCGCCTTGTCTGCCAGTTTTCTCGTAATTTCACCTGCGGTTTTATCTGTATCCATGCCCGCGAACAGGTTTAGGCAGCGAGCCAGTTCCCCCTCATGAGGCGTGAGGATGTGATAGGCGCGCAGGCGTAGTTTGCCCTCTTTAATCAGGACGCAAACTGGCTCTAGGGCGCTGGCGTCAATTACTGCCGGGGTGTTTTCTAGCAGCTGGGCCAGCGCATCCCAATCTGCTTTCTGGGCGTCTAGCCCCGGGCCAAGCACTAGGGCGTCGCAGGCTCCGGTTAAGGCTGGGCCGTCAGGAACAATTTGTGGATGGGCGGCTAGCACCAGGTTTTCTACGCGCTCAGGGGCGTTTAGGCGGATCATGCCCACCCCACTATGGCTAGCTCCCGCCACGCACAGTAGCCCGGCGCCAGGAAAGCGCTGCGAGCCAGCGATTATACGCACCACGCCGCGCGAGTATTTGTGGCTGTCAGCCTCGGGTTTGAGCAGGTAGCGAGCCAAGGCGGCGTCGTGCGAGCTGACCTTACAGCCAGCTTCTACCGGGCCGCCGCTAGCCCACACCTGGGCCATGGCTACCTTGTCGTGGGCTAGGCTCACGCGCCAGCTGTGTAGTCCTAAATGCCGCGCCCACGCCTCCACCTGGCCGTGTAGACGCAGTTGGGGGGCTTGGCCGGGACGGCTGGTGACCTCAATATCGCGAAAATTCAGCCCTGCCAGGCCGCTGACCTGGTTCGCCCTGTTGCTGGACTGGTCTGTAGGGGCACCCAGCCCTGCCGGGACGAACCCCTCCCCTGCCACGCCAGCGCCGTCGCCGCTACCAAAGCAGGCAGCGCGGGCAACGACGTCGGCCTGGCCCAGCACCTTCAAGGCCGCCTCTTTAGCGCAAAAGCGCGCCGCCAAAGAAGGCAGCGCGCCCTTGCAACTATCAAGTTCACCAGCGCTAAACAGGCGCTGCATTAAAGCGGCATTAGCCTCGATACGGTCACTAAAGCGTTCAATATCCACCACATCGATGCCGCTATACATGCCTTGAGTCTAGCGGTATTACTCCACAGTTACCGACTTGGCCAGGTTACGCGGCTGGTCCACGTCATAGCCCTTAGCCTGAGCCAAAGCGGAGGCGAACACCTGCAACGGCACCACGCTCAGCAGCGGCATCATCAAGGTGGGGGCGGCGGGCACGCGGATCACATCGTGAGCGAAGGCGTCCACAGCGTGGTCTTCTTCCTCAGCGATCACAATGGTGCGGGCGCCGCGAGCGCGAATCTCCTCAATGTTGGAGATGACCTTGTCGTGCAGCACAGGGCGGCGCGGGGTAGGCACAATCACGAATACCGGCAGGCCTTCCTCTACCAGGGCGATAGGGCCGTGCTTGAGCTCGCCGGCGGCAAAGCCTTCAGCGTGCACATAAGCCAGTTCCTTGAGCTTGAGGGCACCCTCTAGGGCTACCGGGTAGCCCACGTGACGGCCCAGGAACAGGAAGGAGTTGTTGTCAGCCAGTTCGCGGCCCAGGGCGCGCACCTGCTCTTCGCTCTCATCTAGGAAACGCTGGATGCGCTCAGGCATGGCGGACAGGTTAGCCAGGTAGTCAGCCACCTCTTCAGGCCACTTGTTGCCGCGCAGCTGGGCCAGGTATAGACCCAGCAGGTAGCAGGCGGTGATCTGGGCCAGGAAGGCCTTGGTGGAGGCTACGGCAACCTCGGGGCCGGCGTGGGTGTAGAGCACGGCGTCGGCTTCACGGGCAATGGTGGAGCCGTAGGTGTTAACGATTGCCAGTACGCGTGAGCCCTGTTCGCGGGCGTGACGCACAGCCTGGATGGTGTCCATGGTTTCACCGGACTGGCTGATGGCAACGGTTAGGGTCTTTTCGTTTACGATCGGGTCGCGGTAGCGGAACTCGTGGGCGAGCTCGATTTCTACCGGGATACGGCACCAGTGCTCGATGGCGTACTTGGCTACGTGACCGGCGTAGGCGGCGGTGCCGCAGGCAACCACGATGATCTTGTCCACGCTGCGCAGCACCGAAGGGTCGATACGCATTTCGTCTAGCTGCAGCTCGCCGGCGTCGTCCATGCGGCCACGCAGAGTGTCGGCCACGGCGGTGGGCTGGTCGTGGATTTCCTTGTTCATGAAGGTGTCGTAACCGCCCTTGACGGCGGCGGAGGCGTCCCAGGTGACCTCCCAGCCGTGCGGCTCGGTTACTACCTGGCCGGCGGCGTCGGTAATTTCAATGCCAGCGGCGGTGATCAGCACGATCTGGTCGTCGTCCACCTCCACAGCCTGCTTGGTGAAGGCTACGAAAGCGGCGACGTCGGAACCAACAAAGTTTTCGCCCTCACCCACGCCCAAAACCAGCGGGGAGGAGCGACGCGCGGCCACGATAGTGCCGGGGGCGTCAGCGGTGATGGCTAGCAGGGCGTAGGTGCCCTCCAGGCGCGGGGTCACCTGGGCCATAGCTTCACGCAGCTGCAGGGCCGGGTCGCCAGCGGGGTTGGCTTCACGCAGGGCGCTGTAGGCGATGTCTAGCAGGTGGGCGACAACTTCAGAGTCAGTTTCAGACAGTAGGGTGCGCCCGAGGCTTTCTACCTCTTCGCGCAGGGGACGGAAGTTTTCAATAATGCCGTTGTGTGCCAGGGCGATGTGTCCGGCCACATGCGGGTGGGCGTTAGCGGCAGTGGGGCTGCCGTGGGTGGCCCAACGGGTGTGACCAATACCGGCGGTGGCCGGGGCTACGGGGTGGGCAGCGATCTGCGCCCGTAGGTTTTCTAGCTTGCCGGCTTCCTTACGTACGGATACACCTTCATCCGTCAGTAGGGCTACGCCAGCGGAGTCATAGCCACGGTATTCCAGGCGGCTAAGACCATCTAGTAGTACTTCTAGGCTACGTTCACTGGGGACCGCTACCGGTCCGACATGTCCAACGATTCCACACATAAACTTGATTGAATCATGTATTTAATGCGCAAAACAATGATTGAAAGGCGCGAGCTTGCTTACTATTCCCACAGCGTAGCGGCCATATGACCCAGGCCGCTTAGGTCTGCGCTTTATCTTTGGCGGGTTTGTAAGCCAAACTAGAGCCGTGAGCGATTTTGCTAACCCCCTAGATTGGCTGC
>ERZ1674245.150-NODE-150-length-23880-cov-27.435845_pt1 | contig 23880 bp, 22 predicted proteins | sample MGYA00581205_ERZ1674245 | MGnify/ENA primary metagenome ERZ1674245 (study PRJEB41354, sample SAMEA4873314) | human saliva metagenome | biome: human-associated habitat [ENVO:00009003]; feature: mouth environment [ENVO:08000002]; material: saliva material... | reverse complement strand
TGTTTGCGTTCACTGTATGGTTTTTGGATAACAATCCAATAGGCAATAAAAAGAGCCCGCTTGCGCGGGCCTTTTGCTTTAACAGCTAAAGCTGGGAAGGGGGCAGGCCCAGGTGGGTCTGCCCCTTTTTTTGTGCCCTCGCACCCCTTCGAAGGGAGAGGAGGCAAGGAGGAAGAAAGAATATTTCCTCCTGAGAGGTGACCAGTGGGATAGAGTAGAACCATGCACTACCCCATGTTTTCCCACGCACCAGAGCCTACCGACCAGCAGCAACCGGTCAGCGAAGAACGCACTGTAGCCCTCTATGTAGAAAGCACTCTGGAGCCCCACGAAGTATGGGCAGCACTCACTGAATACATTCACCTCTGGTGGCCCAGGCAGCTCCTACAGAGCGAGGAAAGCCATATAGACCTCTCCGCTGAGCTATTGTTCGAAGAGACCGAGAACGGTGATGTTATTCCTATAGCCCGTGTTATCCAATGCGTAAACGAAGATGTACTTACCATTGCCCCCTACCCGGGTACACACCTGGGGCGCCTCATGGGAGCGGATGAAGAGATAGAAGAGAGCCTGAGCTTCATCCTGGATGCCCTAGCACCGGAGACTGCAGAAGGACCGCTATCCCTGCTCGAGATGAGTAGCGGTACCTACAAAGGACTAGAGGATGAGGAGTTAGGCATCTACGCGGGACACGAAGAAGTAGCTGCGCTACTCATGGGTGCGTATGCCCGTTTCATTGGAGCTGAACTCCAGAAGGAAAAACTATAAGGTATTCTCGACCCTGTAGAGTGGTATGTCATGAGCACACAGGAGCAGAACACCCCGCGGAAAAAAGGCGCACGCCCCACCTGGGCGCGGCTGCGCACCAAAGCCGCAGAGGGACGATCTCTGCAATACAGCAGAGCCGATATGCTGAGGTAAAGCAATATCTGGTTCCGCAAGCAGGGCGTGCCCCTCATCATTCCTGCACGTCAGCGTGCTCTCGACGCGTTCCCGCGCTCCGTTCCCTGGATTCTGTGGGTGAGCATCATGCACGTCTGCTATATCTTCCTGCGCGATATCCTCATCTTCATCCTTGACGGAACTAACGGTTCCCTCCCGGAGTACGTTAGGGCCATTGCAACCGATACTGCCCTGAGCGAGGACGTCGTTCCCCTACTCGTGCTTGGCGGCATCTTCCTCGTGATGCCGATTATCTCTGGTGCGTTTATTGCCCTGGTACATCTGCTGATGGTGCGCTCCCCGAAGTGGGTACAAATTACCGCAGGTGCTTTTACCGTACTCGTTGCAGGGGCTCAGCTTCCCGCGTACCTGGGCTGTTCTGGGGCTCATGGGGCTTGCCGTGTTCGTGGTCGTCACGGCCTCTCTAGAGCGCACAGCGCGCCTTCTGGGTCGCAACAGAGGTGACGACGTCGCAAGCTTTAGCGAGAAAACGACTACGAGCGCGCCATAGCCCTCGAAGGCGGAATCTGGAACACCGCCCAGGACTGGGTCGAAGAGAAGAAAATCCACGAACACCGACCCCTCAAAATCGCGCCTTGGGGCAACCTCATCATCATCCCCATGATCGGGTAGATTATACAGGCAAGCTTCTTCATGCTGCTCGTCTTCGGGTTCTTCATGGGGTTCTCATCCGTAGGCATTAGTGACACCATCATCGAATCGTGGATGGTCGTCAAACCCAAACACCTCAAAATCCTCGGCGTAGACACCAATATCAACGCCGTGGTCATCAAGGTGTCCATGATTGTTGCCGTGTTCTCCGGGCTCAGCTTCGTCGCAACCACCAGTAGCGACGAAAATATGCCCGAAGCTTCCTCAAACCCATGATTGAGCGAATCAAGCACATCCTGATTATTCGCGATATCTACCTGGGGCTTGCTCACCATGCCCAAAAATGAAGTGCTCATACCCCTCGAAGAGGATACGAGCACTGAAAAAGAGACTGACAAGGGATAAAAGGTATGGTGCTAGTGGGCGGACAGGTCCATGGTGAGCAGGTTGAATACCAGATACACCATGAGTAGGGCCACCGCCGCGTCAAGTACACGCCAGGCCTCCGGGCGGGCGAAGAGCGGACGTAAAATTCGTGAGCCATAGCCAATCATGAGGAACCACAGCACGCTACCGCAACAGCAGCCCAGGTAATACCACCAGCGGCCGGGATCGCCCTGCGTATTAGCCAGAGAACCGAGGAAAATCGTTGTGTCCAACCATGCCAGCGGGTTGAGGTAGGTGACCGCCGCCGTGGTTAGCAGGGCCGCCTTCAACGACTGCGCATCCTCGGTACCCTCCTCAACGACAACCGCATGCGGGGTGAAAACACGCTTCGCCGACTCGTAGCCGAACCACGCCAGAAAAGCTGCGCCGACGTAGCGGAGAACCTCCATAAACCACGGGGCGGCGTCAAGTAGCGCACCAAGACCCACGACACCCAAGCCAATCATGAGCGCATCCGAGAGCACGCAGAAGATAATAATCGGGGTAATATGCCGACCTGTAATGCCCTGACGCAACACAAACGTGCCCTGGGCGCCAATGGCGGCCACCAAAGAGATAGTGGTGGTGGCACCCAGAAACAGCAGGGACAGAGATGTGGACATCGTGAAACTTTCTATGTCGATCAAACGGGGTATGAACCCGCGTACGCAGTGGCGGGTAGCGGCTCTCTTACTACCAGCTTGCCAGGCAAAGGCCTGTGATACAGGGATAAAGCCTGCGTTAGCTGAAGTGTGAAGTGCCAGAGATGAGAATACGGGAAAAAGGACCCTAAATCTATCTAAATATTTTCACACTGCGTAAGATATTCTTATGACACGTTTCAGTACCGACCAGCTCACCACCTTCGCCACCGTCATCGAATATGGCACCTTCGACGCGGCAGCAGATATCCTGCGAGTGAGCCCCTCCGCCATCTCCCAGCGCATCAAAGCCATGGAACAGATCGCCGGAAAGGTTCTGCTACGCCGAAGCAACCCCGTCACCCCCACGGATGCCGGACAGAGCGTGCTGCGCATCGCCCGCCAGAGTGAATTCCTGCAGCAAGAAATGGAACGCGAACTCATGGGTGCCGGCGGCTTCCAAAGCGTTTCTGTGGCGGTCAATGCCGATTCGCTTGCCACCTGGTTCATCGACGCCGTCGGAACTCTCAGCCGCGAAGACAGCATCTTCTGCGACCTGCGACGAGAAGGCGAATTCCACTCCTCCGCCATGCTCCGCTCCGGAGAAGTCATGGCAGTCATCACCTCCAAACCCGAAAAAATCCCCGGCTGCTCCGTTGAAACCCTCGGTGTGGCACGGTACTGGTGCGTCGCCACCCCCGACTACGTGCGGCGCTACCTGCTCGGCTGGCCCAAGCGCGTAAGCCGCGAGGAGCTCAACCAGGCCCCCGTCGTCGAATACGACCGCAAAGACTTCGTGCAGGACGTAGCACGAGTCCTCATCGAACAAGAAGTAGGTCTGGAGGCTGAAGAAACCTTCACCCAAAGCCCCACCATCTACATTCCCTCCTCCCCGGACTACGCGCGTGCTGTCAGCGCCGGTATCGCCTGGGGTCTTATCCCCGAAGCGCAATGCGCCGAAGAACTCGCAAGCGGGCACCTCATCAAGCTCGCCGCAACCCCCGTAGAATTCCCTCTCTACTGGCAACGGTGGAACATTAACTCACCCGTCATGGAGACCGTAACCCGCCGCGTTCACGAAGCGGCACGAGGCGACCTTATCTACTAGAAGGGGCGGTTCCGTGGGCTTTGTGGAACGTCACCAGGTGGCCCTCTACCTTGGCTCCATGGCTGTGGGAGTTGCCTGCGCGGGGCTGGGCGGATGGGAAGTCAGGTCTCCGAGCAGCTCGTGCCCTACGCGCTCGGTGCGCTACTGTGGACCAACTTCGCCCTCATGCCCCTGGCCGGCATGAATGTTGGTCAGCATAAGATGCTTGTTCGCAGGGTCGTGCTGGCGGCTACCCTTGGAACCCCGATTCTAGTTGCGCTGCTTGTTCCCCTCTTTATTCCCGAGGGCGGTCCCGTTGCTCTAGCTGCAGTGATTGTTCTGCTGGCTCCATGCGTGGATTACGTTGTGGTCTTTACGTGTATCGCCGGAGGGGAATATCGAGGTTTGCTGGCGGCGACACCCTACCTACTTAGCGCCCAGCTTATATTTATTCCTATCTGGACTAGTATATATTCTTATATAGGAATAATATATATAAGGGTGGCGGGAGAAATATTCCCTCTCCCCGTCGAAAGCTACCTCAGCCTTGCACCGCTCATCGTGCCCCTAGCAGCCGCCTATCTGGCGCAACGCTGGTCAGCCCGCTCACCGCAGCGTCAGCAAACCTCATGAGCGCCACCGTACTCACCCAAACCCTCACCGAACTGCTCATCATGGTCGCTATGACCGCGACCTTCCGGACTGCCTTTCAGAACAGAAAAACAGGGGCAGAGAGTCACTAGCCCCCGGTTCTTCGAGAACGACAGAGGCGGCCGCCCAGTAATGGGACGGCCGCCTCCTCAATACGCTCTAGCGCCAGCGGGTCATCATCAGCATACTCACCATCATGGCGCCCACGCCGATGCTGACGTTCCACATACCCAAGTCAGGAATCGGGAATAGGCCCTGCGTAATGTAGAAAACAATAATCCACAGGATGCCCAGGGCCAGCAGCGAAAACATGATGACCCGGTACCACAGCGGAGTCTGTTCCTTCAGCTGCGTACCGCTCTCCATCTCATGGGCAATCTCGCGCAGACGAATCTCGCTTGCGTCCTCCACCTCAGACTTCTCGGACTTCTGAGACTTCTTCTTGGACGATGCCTTAGCCGAGTTGGACGACATACTTCCTCCGCTTATTGTTGTATGGGTAACCTAAAAATATACGTTTACACCTATCTTTGCAGACTTGCGGGATGATTTCACCTCGCCCGAGCGTTAAACACAGCGTATGACGGCTGAGAAACGCAATGCCACTAACCCCAAGGAGAGAGCATGAGCCACGGAAAGGCACATAATGCCGCGCGCCGACCCCGCACCGTGCTGCAATGGATCATCCAGATTACCGGCGAGCTCCTTATCACCGCGGGCGTTATTCTACTTCTCTTCGTTGCCTGGCAGCTGTGGTGGACCAATATCGACGCCGACCGTACCCAGTCCCAGGCCGTCAGCACCCTCGTGCAGGAGTTTGACGCGCATCCGGCCGAAGCCCCGCCCAGCTGGGACCCTAACACCCCTCCCGCCGGGCTGAGCGAACCCGAACACGGTGAGGTCTTCGGAGTCGTCTACATCCCCAAATTTGGCGCGGATTATCATCGTCCCGCCACCCAGGGCACCAGCGCCGACGTGCTCGACTCCCTCGGTCTCGGACACTACGACGGGACCGCCATGCCCGGCCAGGTCGGCAACTTCTCCCTCGCCGGCCACCGCCAAACCCGCGGTAAGGTCCTCAACGACATCGACCTGCTCACCGAAGGCGACCACATCTACGTGCGCACCAAAGACGGCTACTACACCTACACCGTCTACAGCCACGAAATCGTGCAGCCTGACCAGGTTGAAGTCATCGAACCTGTGCCCGGCCAACCCGGTGTGGCCCCCACCGAGCGTCTCATGACCCTCACCACCTGCCACCCACGCTACGGCGATACCGAACGATACATCGTGCACGCCCGATTCGAATCGTGGCGTCCCGCCTCCGCCGGCGCCCCCGCAGAAATCGCCGCTTCGGTGGCCGGCTCTTAAGGAAAGGAAAAGAACATGTACGGATGGATTTTCCGACACCTGCCCGGGCCCCTGTGGCTGCGCATTATTATTGCCATCGTGCTGGTGCTCGTAGCCGTCTACCTGCTCATGGAGTACGTCTTCCCGCACTTCGCCGAGTACGGCCCCTTCAACCAGAACGTCACCATCAACCATTAGCACTAGGACAACACCATGACCCGCATCCTTGTCATCGACAACTACGATAGCTTCGTCTTCACCCTTGTGGGATACCTGCAGCAGCTCGGCGCCGAGACCACGGTCATCCGCAACGATGAATACGACCTGGACCACGTGCTGAAGCTCGCGGAAGACCACGACGGCGTGCTCATCTCTCCAGGCCCCGGAGCGCCCTCTGAAGCCGGCGTCATTATTGACACCATCCGCTGGGCGGCTGAGGCAAAGAAGCCCCTGTTGGGCGTCTGCCTGGGCCACCAGGCCATTGCCGAGGCTTTTGGCGGCACCGTTACCCACGCCCCCGAACTGATGCACGGCAAGACCTCGAAGATGGTGCACGAGAACGTTTCCGTCTTCAAGGACGTGCCCTGCCCCTTCACCGCGACCCGCTACCACTCGCTTGCGGTCGTACCCGAGAGCATGCCGGACATCCTGGAAACCACCTCCACGACCGACAACGGCATCATCATGGGCCTGCGCCACCGCGAAGCCCCCATGCACGGCGTGCAGTTCCACCCCGAATCGGTCCTGACCGAAGGCGGCTACCTGATGCTCGGCAACTGGCTTGAAGAAACCGGCCTGCAGGGCGCCGCAGAACGCGCTAAGAGCCTCTCGCCCCTCATGGCTTAATCCCTTATAGCCTTTAGAGTCCTCAGTGGCTTATATCGCCTCCAGAAGCTCCGTAGTAGGCGCACTACAGGGAAGCTGGAGGCGATACTCTATCTGAGCCCATAGTCGCGAGCAAGCCCGGGCACACGGGCAGGCACACGAAAGGGGCGGCGCCCCACACCCAACGGTGTAGAGCGCCGCCCCTTTTTGCTAGCCGCTAGAACCCCTTAGCGGGCGTTAGCGTTTGCGTTGTTCGCATTGGTATTCGCGTTAGTACCCTGAATCGTACGGGTACCCGCAGTAGCGGACGCAGCCGGTGCCGGAGTAGCCGAAGCGGTAGAATGCTGCTGGTTCTGGTTACCGGTGGTAGCGTTCTGGTTACCGGTCGAGGCGGCAGGCTGAGTAGCCTGCTGAGTGGCCTGACGCTGCTGGTTACCGGTGGTAGCGTTCTGGTTACCGGTCGACGCTGCCGGCTGAGTAGCCGCAGCAGTCGGGGCAGTCGTCTGAGTCGGGGTAGCAGCCACGCGAATCGTCACGGTGCTGTTCTGCGGCACCAGGGTACCGGCCGCAGAACTCTGCGAAAGCACGGTACCGGCGGGACGCTCGGTCGTCTGAACCGTCTCAATGTTGGTGTTCAGCAGAACATCCTGAGCGGTCAGAGCGGCAATCGCCTGATCCTTGGTCAGACCCACCAGCGAGGGGACCTTCACCTTACCCGAGGACAGGACAATGTTCACGGTGCTACCGGCCTCAACCGTCTGAACACCCTTGTCGTCCGTCGAACTCTTCTCGGGGGACAGCTCAACCACCATACCGGCAGGCACCGAAGCGCTCTCCACGGTGGAGACACGGCCGTCCACCAGACCCAGGTCCTTCAGCGCGTTACGCACGTACGCCTCGCTCTGGCCCTGCAGGTTATCGGGCAGCTTAATCTTCTCCGGGCCGCTTGAGACGGTCACGGTCACGGTCGAGCCCTTATTAACCATAGAACCGACACCCGGCTCGACGCTGATCACGTCGCCCTTCTTGATGTTGTCGGAGTAGCCCTGACGGTACTCCACCACGAAGCCTCGGTTACGCAGCTGGTTATCGGCATCATCGCGGGAAACGTTCACCACGGCCGGAACCTGAACCTGCGGAACCTCGTTCAGCTTGTTCTGGTAATACAGCACCGAGCCGACGCTAAATGCCAGTAGCGCGGCGATGAGAATACCAACCAGGAAGCGCGTCCACGCACGCTTACGGGGCGAACCCTCATCGTATTCGACGTACTCCTCATCCTCGTACGGTTCCTCTTCATCCTCGTAGTCGAAGAATCCGTTGAGACCGCCGTCCTCCACCGAAGCCTCGGTAATCGAGGTGGTGTACGGGGCGTAATCTTCGCCCAGAGACGCGGTGGTTGCCGACGGCACGAACGCGGTCGTCATGGCGGCGTCCTGAGCCACGGTTTCCTCGCCGGGACGAATCACGGAGACCAGTGCCTGCTCGAACTCGGCAGCGCTCTGATAGCGGTCGTCCGGGTTCTTAGCCAGACCCTTCAGAATGACCGCATCCAGACCTGCCGGAACCTCGAGCGGGGTGAACTTGCTCGGGGGCTCAGGGGTGTCGGAGAGGTGCTTAGCAGCCAAATCCACATTCGACTCGGCATCGAAGGGGGAACGGCCGGCAATCATCTCGTAAATCACGCAGGCGGCCGAGTACAGGTCGCTACGGGCGTCGACCTCCTTGCCGCTGACCTGCTCGGGGGACATGTAGCGTGCGCTACCCATCACCACGTTCGCCTTGGTCAGCGCCTCGCCGGCCTCCTCAATCGCGCGAGAAATGCCGAAGTCCATGACCTTAATCTGGCCCGGCTGACCCTTCGCGATATCCTCGCTGGTGCGGTCCAGCACCATGATGTTCGCCGGCTTAATATCGCGGTGAATGATGCCCATCGAGTGGCTGTACTGGAGCGCGCCCAGCAACTGCTCGGCGTAGCCCAGCGCATCGCTCACCGGCAGGTGACCGCCACGCGACAGGATGGTGCGCAGGGTGTGACCCTCCACGTACTCCATCACGATATAGGGGATGAGCGTAGACTCGCCCGCGGCCTCATCCACGCCGTAGCTCTGGGAAGGATCGAACGAACCGGTGTCATACACCGCAACAATCGCAGGATTATTCAGAGACGCGACGGCCTCCGCCTCCCGCTTGAAACGGGCACGGAAGGTCTCATCCTGGGCCTGCTCCGGACGCAGAATCTTAAGAGCCACCTTGCGGCCGAGGCGGGTGTCCTCGGCAGCGTAAACGGTCGCCATCGCACCGGTACCGATTACCTCGAGTACCTTGTAACGGTTATCAACCGTGTCGGGAACCGACAGGTCCATAAGTTCTCCTGGATCAATAAGACAAAAACTAAATCAAAACGTAGGGGCTAACGCGCCGTGGCGGAAGCCGACGCAGACGGTGCAGCGGAAGCGCTGGCACTCGATCCCCTACCCGAATTGGAAGAGGCCACATACATGTCTACATTACTACCAACCGTCACCTTAGTGCCAGATGAAGGTGTAGTACGAAGAACCGTGCCGGGGGCCGCGGTATCCGAATTCTCGTAGTGAAGAGAAACATTCACGCCGAGCGCTGCGACGGCCTTCGAAGCCTCGTCCACGTTCTTACCCTCAAGGTTCGACGGGAGAGTCACCGACTTCGGACCGGTCGAATAGCGCACGGTGACGCTATTGCCCTGCTCCAAAGTACCCGTCGGAGAAACCGAAATCACCGTGTTCTCCGGTTGAGTGGACTCCACACCCTCCGTCTTGGGGGAAAGGCCGAGGTTCTTCAACTCGTTCACCGCATCCTGCAGCTCACGACCCTCGTAGTTCACCGCGTTCACGGTCACCTTCTTCTTGGAAGAGGTCGTGGCAGCAGCCTCGCTCGTCTCCACCGTCGACACCTTACCGGTGTTTGTCGGTTCCGAAGAGGCCGAAGCGCTCGCCGAAGTTTCCGGGGACGTGCCGCCTCCACCATTATTAGTGAAGAACACGGTCCAGATGCCGCCCAGAATCAGCAGGATTGCCAGCAGCATCGCAATCCACATCCACACGTTCGGGCCACGCTTCGTCGAGGAACGGGGCGCCGCGGCAGAACGCTCCGCACTCGTGCGCACCGTCTGGGCGCTCGTGCGGGGGATAGGCGCCGTGGTCGGTTCCGGCGAGAAACGCCCGCCCGAACCAAAACGCGGTGCGGCGGAGGCGCTAATCGGCTCAGCCGCAACGTTCATGGCGTCCATGGCCACGGTTGCATCGTCGGCATTCTCTTCGGCCAGGAACTGGGCCAGGGAGGGCACAGCCTTCACCGCTGCCTTCAGATCGCGGCGGCGAATCGCATCCACCGCGGAGGCCAGGGCGGTTGCATCCTTGGGACGCTGCGCCGGGTCCTTCGCCAGCAGACACATAATCAGCGCGCGTGCCGCAGCCGGAATGCTCTCCGGAAGCGGCGGCGGCGGATCGTTCACCTGAGCCAGCGCAATCGCAATCTGCGACTCACCGGTGAACGGGCGTCGTCCCACCAGGCACTCGTAACCGATGATGCCCAGAGAATACATATCAGAAGAAGCGGTCGCAGCCTGGCCGGTAGCCTGCTCGGGAGCCAGGTACTGGGCGGTACCCATCACCTGACCGGTCGCAGTCAACGGCACCTGGTTTGCCAAGCGCGCGATACCGAAGTCGGTCACCTTCACGCGGTCGTCCGGGGTGATAATCAGGTTACCGGGCTTCACATCGCGGTGCACCAGGCCCTGCGAGTGAGCGGCAGCCAGCGCACGAGCGGTCTGCGCGATAAAGTTCAGGACGCGGTCCGGCGGCAGGGTACCCTCGCGCTCGATGATACTCGACAGGGGGCTACCCGGCACGAGCTCCATCACCAGGTACGCGGAGTTATCCTCCTCGCCGTAGTCGAACACATTCGCCACGCCGGGATGGTTCAGCAGCGCCGTGTTGCGAGCCTCGGCGCGGAAACGCTCCAGGAAGCCCGGGTCACCGGTGTACTCCTCCTTGAGGATCTTGACCGCAACGATGCGCCCAAGCACCTTGTCGCGAGCTTTCCACACCTCGCCCATACCGCCAATCGCGATACGTTCGGTTAGGGTGTAGCGCCCGCCCAAAGTGATATCAGCCGCAGGCCTCACTTGTTCAACACCGCCTCAAAAAGTTGCTTACTAGTACTGGTTGCCAATTGTGCGCCGGTCGCCACGTCAATATCCTCGTACACCACCGCGATGGCAATCTGAGGGTCATCGGCCGGAGCGAAACCGGTGAACCAAGAATTATTCAAACCCGCCGTCGTCTCTGCAGTACCGGTCTTACCCGCCACCTTCACGCCCGCGACACCGGCATTACGTGCAATACCATTATCAACCGAATTCACCATCCACTGCTTCACCTGGTTGGCCACCTCGGGGGAGGTGGAGGTGCGGAGCTTCTCAGCCGAGAACTCCTGCAGGGTGCTCAGGTTGCTGGTCTTCACCGAACGAATCAGGTTCGGCTTCATCTGCACACCGCCGTTCGCAATCGCCGCGGAGGTCATCGCCACCTGCAGGGGCGTGGTCTTCACGTTGTACTGGCCGACGGCCGACTGAGCCAGCTGGCTCTGCGTCATATTCGAAGGGAACGAAGACTTCGACACGGTCAGCGGAATCTTCAAATCCTGACCGTACCCGAAGTTCTCGGCGGTCTTAGCGATACGCTCCTGACCCAGGTCCATCGCAATCTGCGCGAACGGGGTGTTACAGGACTGCGCCAACGCCCACTCAATCGTTGCCTGAGTTCGGGTGGAACACTGGCCGCCCGTGTAGTTCGGCAGGGTGATGTTCGTGCCCGGCAGAGGCAACTGCGCGGGGTTCGCGATAACCGACTCGGCGTTGTACTTACCCGACTCGAGGGCTGCGACCGCGTCAATAATCTTGAAGGTCGAACCCGGCGAGTACGTATTACCGGCAATCGCTCGGTTGAAGAGGGGCTGATCCTCATCTGCCGTTAGCGCCTGGTAGTTCGCAATCACGGAAGAACCCGAGTGGGAGGACAGCAGGTTCGGATCGTAGGAGGGGGATGAGGCCATCGCCAGAATCTCGCCGGTTTTCGGGTTCAGCGCCACGACGGCACCCTTACGGCCCTGCAGAGCGTTGTAGGCGATGTCCTGAAGCTTCGAGTTGATGGTCAGCTCCACGCTGGCACCCTGAGCGGAGGAACCGCTGAAGAGCTGCGCCACGCGATCGTAGAACTGGCTATCGCTCGTGCCGGCGAGCTCCTTATCCATGGCGGCTTCCAGGCCGGTCGCACCGTAGATGGTGGAGAAGTAGCCGGTCAGAGCCGCGTACTTGAGCGGGTGGTTGTACACGCGCTGGTAGTTGTACTCATCATCGGACTTCACCGAGGAAGCAATCTCCGTGCCGTCCACCACGATGGAACCACGCGCCGAACCGTAGTTGTCGTACAGTGCTCGGCTATTCCACGGGTTAGCCATCAGGGTCTTCGAATCGAAGAACTGAATATAGCTGAGGGTACCCATCAGCAGGACAAACACGCACGCGGCTGACATCCACATGCGGCGAATCGCCCTATCCATTCTTCTCACCTCCAGAATCCTTTGCCGTGATACGGGCCAGGACGCTCGTCGCGCCCTCGGGCTCGTAGCTGGTATCCATATGGTCGATACCCTGCGGTGCATCGTAACCGGCCACCAGGTGCGGGGCACGGGCACTATGCGAAATTGACAGCCACAGCGCCACAATAATCCAGTTGGCCACCAGCGACGAACCGCCCGCCGACATAAACGGAGTCGTCAGACCCGTCAGCGGAATCAGACGGGTCACGCCGCCAATCACCACGAACAGCTGCAGCACCATGACCGTGGACAGTCCCGCCGCCAGCAACTTACCGAAGCCGTCGCGGGTGCCCAGAGCCGCGCGGTAGCCGCGCGAAACCAGCAACATGAACATCATAAGGATGGCGCCCAGACCAATCAGGCCCAGCTCCTCACCCAGCGAAGAGATGATCATGTCGGAGTTTGCGTAGGGAACCAGGTTCGCTCGGCCCTGACCCCAGCCGCGACCGAACAGGCCGCCGTACGCCAGGCCGAATACGCCCTGTAGAATCTGGCCCGAACCACCCGGCGAAGCCTGGTAAATATCCGGGTCAAAGGCGTGAACCCACGCGTAGATGCGGGCGTGCACGTGCGAAACGTAGTTGTACGCGAAGTACCCACCCACAGCGATACCGATACCGGCCACGACCAGCCACGACAGGCGGCCCGTCGCCAGGTACAGCATCGCCATGAACAGGCCGAAGAACATGATGGCCGAACCCAGGTCCTTCTGGAATACCAGAACACCCAGGCTCACGAGCCAGGCCAGGAACACCGGTGCAAGGTCGCGCAGTCGCGGCAGGTTTACCGGACCGATGCGGCGGCCCGCCACCAGAATCAGGTCGCGGTGCGTTGCCAGGTAACCGGCGAAGAAAATCGCCAGCGTAATCTTCGCGACCTCGCCGGGCTGGAAGGTGCGGTTGCCGATGTGAATCCAGATGCGCGCACCGTTCAACTCCATGCCCAGGCCGGGAATCAGCGGCATGATGAGCAGAATCATCGACAGCACCAGGGAGGTGTACGTGACCTTGCGCAGCACGCGGTGGTCGCGCAACACGAACACGATGACCGCGCACAGCACCATGGACACGCCCGTCCACATGAGCTGGCCGTCGCCCACCGGCGCGGCAATCTGCGGGTCCAGGCGGTAAATCATCGTCAAACCGATACCGTTCAGAGCCACCACCAGCGGCAGGATGAACGGGTCGGCGTAGCGGGCACGGAACTGCAGGACCAGGTGGATCAGGAGCGAACCGGCGCCCAGCACGATGGTGCAGGGAAGCCACTGGCTCTTCGAAGTGTCCAGGGCGTGCTCCGGGTCAATCAGGTACATGCCGAAAGAGCTAATACCCACGGCCACGACCAGCAATAGTAGCTCCGTGAAGCGGCGCGCGCGCGGCGCATCGGAATCGCGTCGGAACGACAGCTTAGCCACGGTTCTCACCGCCCTCCGTGCTCGGGGATTCGGTCGGGGTTTCAGCCCCTGATTCCGCGGGCTCGGGAGCCAACGATGCGGTCGCCGTCGGATCGGGGGTCGGTGAAGCGGAGGCGGACGCCGCCTGCTCCGCCTTGATGCGGTTCTGCTCGGCCTGGGTCTTCAGGCGCGACACAATCTGGTGCGCCTCGTTCAGGTCCTTCGCGGTAATCGAATTACGCAGCAGGGTGCGGGTGTGGTCGGAGAGCTGCGAGGTCGAAATATCGGTATTCTCCACCACGTGCGAGAGGCGAATCGGGCCCAGCGCATGCGGAATACCGTTGTACACCGCCACCGTGCCGTCGCTCTCGCCCACATAGTAGCTACGCTCCACGTAGCGCAGGCCGGTCCACGCCGCCAGGGTCAGCAGAGCCGCCACCAGCAGGAAGATGAAGAGACGCACCGACCAGGAACGGCGGGAGGTGCGTTCGGCCGGCTCCTCCGCGATGAGCTCCTCCAGCTCGGCGGGCAGGGGCGCTTCATCCACCGTTAGCGGCATGCGCTGAGCCACCGTGGCGCGGTGCTCCAGGGTACGGGAGGTCACCGCCGGAATCATGCCGGTCTCGGTCGCCACCGCGGCGGCACCGACCAGCTGATGCGGACGCGAACCCAGCTCGCCGCGCAGAATCGCGGCGTTGGTGAGGGCCGCATCCACGGCGTTGTCGTAGGTTCCGATGTGGTGGCGCACCGCATCGGAACCGCTGTGCAACAGGGTTCCGGCAAAGTCGCGGGCACGGCGGAAACGACGCACGTTGTGGTGAGCGGACTCTTGCTCCAGCGCGGCGAGGGTTGCCTCCGCGGCCTCGGCGGTTGCGGCAATCTCGGGGAGCTTCTGCGTATTCACGCTGACTTCCTGCTCCGCCGCAATCGAGTCGGGCAGCGCGGAATCGGGTAGCGCGGAGGGACCCACCGGCTCGTCCACCGGCAGTTCCTCGCGGTCGATGACCTGCAGGGCCACGACGGTCACGTTATCGGGTGCGCCGCGCTCCAGGGTCATGGAGATGAGCGTGTCGGCAACCTCCGCGAGGTCGTCGTGCGAACGCATCACCTGCTCAATTTCGGGTACGGAAACCACGGCGTCCAGGCCGTCCGAGGACAGCACCCAGCGCTCGCCCACGACGGCGTCCAGGGTCTTGAGCTCCAGCTCGGGGGAGGCGTCAACGTCACCGAGCACGCGCATAATCACGTTCTTATGCGGGTGGTGCTCGGCCTCCTCCGGGGTAATGCGGCCCTCGTTCAGCAGGCGCTGCACGAAGGTGTGGTCGGTCGAAATCTGCTCGAACTCACCGTCGGCACCCGGGCGCAGGCGGTATGCACGCGAGTCACCGATGTGGGCAAACTCGATGCAATCGCCGTCAATCAGCAGCGCGGTGCAGGTGGTGCCCATACCGGCAAGCTGCGGGTCGTTTGCGGCCAGCTCGTTAATAATCAGGTTGGCGCTCTGAATCTCATCGGCCAGGTAAACGCCGCCGGTGCCGTTCTCAAAGTCGGGGTGGTCCAGCGGGGTCAGGTTTAGCACCGTGGTCGCGGAGGCGACATCGCCGCCCACGTGGCCGCCCATGCCATCGGCGACGACCGCAAGGTAGCGGCCGCCGTAACCGGAATCGTCGTTCTTGGAACGTTTGAGGCCCGTATCGGAGCGCGCCTCAAGACGGAAAGCAATCTTCATCGGCTACCCCCTCAGCTGCATGGTGGTGCCACCCACACGGAATTCATCACCGGGTTCAATCGGGGTAGCGCGAGTCAGTCGCTCACCGTTGACGTACGTGCCGTTGGTCGAGTTCAGGTCCTCCAGGAACCAGCGGGAACCCTGGGGGAACAGGCGGGCGTGACGGCCCGAAGCGTAATCGTCCTGTAGGGACACCTCAATATCGTTGGCGCGACCAATCGTGATGGGGTGGTCGCCCAGCTGCATCATGGCGCCGGCCTGCGCGCCCTCGGTAATAATCAACTGCGAGGGCCGCGAAGGCGGGGGCGTGATGTGGGTGGCCTCGGCGGAAGCCTCCACAGGCACTGCGCGGTAGTTCTTACCCAGACCTAGGTCGCGGCGTGCCGCGGAGACCACCAGGAACACGAAGAACCAGATGAGCGCCAGGAACGCGTAGCGAAGAATAGTGACTGTTAGTTCGGACGCCATTAACGGGCACCTCCGGTAGAACTATGGAAGATGATGCGGGTATTGCCCATGCGAAGGAGTGAACCGTTGGTCAGCACCACGGGAGAGCGAAGTGGAGCCCCGTTGACGAGGGTGCCGTTCGTGGACCCCAGGTCGGTGGCAACGACGGCGCCGTTATGCGCCGACAGCTGCACGTGACGACGGGAGACGCCCTTATCGTCCAGGCGCAGGTCAGACTCCGAACCGCGGCCCAGCGTGAAGGGCAGGCGGCTAATCGGGTGCATGCGCCCGTTGATCTCCAGGAAAAGACGGGGAGCCGCCGCGGCGGGAGCGGCCGGGGACGCCGGGGCACCGTGGGCGCCCTGCGGGGCGTGCCCACCCTGGCCGCTACGCGGGATGCGCGAGAGACGAGAGTTCGGCTGCGCCACCGGCTGCTGCGGCTGAACCGGCTGCGCGGGCTGAGGCTGAGCGGCGGGTTTCGTGATGCGCGTGGGCAGCGAAGACTCCCGGGGCGGGCGCACCGGCGCGTAGTTAGCGGCGCCGCGCAGGGTGGGGGAGGCGGGCGCATCCGGAACCGAGAACGGCTCGAAGGTGGCCACCACCTCGAATTCACCCTCGGCCAGGGAATCGAGAACGTTGAAGGTCACGCGCACCGCGCCGATGAGGGTGTATCCCTGGGCGCGAGCGTGAGAGATGGCCAGGTCGCACAGCTCCACGGCGAACGGGTTGCCCCACTCGCGCACGCGCGGAAAATCGACCGGCGCGAAGCGGAGCGTGTAAATATTCGGGGCCATGGTGCGGCCGCTGCCGTCCACGTAAGACTCGTCGTCCATCATGATGCGGACGCGGTTGGCGACATCTGCCTTCTCAAAGGTGCCGAAGCCCTTAGAAAAGCCGACGGTGCGGCCGATGCCCTGTTCCAGCTTTCCTAGCTTGTCGAAAAACTTCATGCCGCCTCCTTCTCAACGACCAATTCGAGCAACTATTGCGCTCGCGGTATACCTCAAAGGGTTCAGTTTAACGAGCGTGTCTGTGCGTTAGCTGTGTGTTCTGTGCGTGAACACACCCGGTTCCATTTTAGGGGATGCACGGGTGAATCGGCCCGGAATCCCGCGTATCGTCTGGGGATTGGGCCGTTAATGCATGAAAAAATCCCCGGTTCTTTCGAACCGGGGATCGTTGGTGCGCGAGGGGGGAGTTGAACCCCCACGCCCTCACGGGCACACGGACCTGAACCGTGCGCGTCTGCCTATTCCGCCACTCGCGCAAGTGTCTTACGGTGTATCACCGCAGGCAACACATAGAACTATACGGGGTGTGTGATGTACTGTCCAATTGAAATGGTGTGACCTTCGTTACCTTAATGGTTGGGGTGGGGGTGTTAGACCCGGACTACTCGGCCCGAGCCGCAACCTCACCGGCTTCCCCGAGCGGAGCCCCGTCCCGCTTCGCCGCCTCCAGCTCCCGCTGTGCGGCCTCCGCGCGCTCGGTACGAACCCGCAAAATCCAAACCAGGGGGCCAAGATACGGCAGGAACAGCACCAGCAGAAGCCACTTAAGCTTCTGCACCTCGGAAAAGTACGGGCTACGGTGCACCGTCAGCAGACCCCACAGGGCCAGGCCGATACCCAGCAGGAAAACCGCGGTCACCACGATATCCACTACGGGCTTCCAGTCCATTACTTCTCCTCACAATGCCTCAATAGCGCCCCGCCTACGCGCGGCGCACCTCCACCAGAATACCGGTGCACGCGACGCCCACCGGCCGAATCGCACCGTTGGGCCCCCGAATAGCGTGAGGGCCCGCCCCCACATTCGGCGGGAACGGGCCCTCACACAGCTCTCAGTCGACGGCTCACGCTCGGTGAACCGCGTCAGCTAGCCTAGCGACCGGCCTTCGCAGCCTTCTTAGCGGCCTTCAGCTTGCGACGCTCGGCCGTCTTCGCATCGTACTCGGCCCAGAACTCGCGGGTCGTCACCACGTCCGTGCCATCCCAAGCCGCAAGGTTCTTAATCTCCGGAAGGTCCGAAGCCTTGAAAATCGGCTCCAGGCCGGCCTTACGCTGCGCCTCGTAATTCTTCAGCACCGCAACAACCTTCGGCGTCATCAGCAGCACCGCCGTCAAGTTCACAATCACCATGCCAGCGTTCAGCATATCCGCGGTCGTCCACACCAGATCCAGCGAAGAAATCGCGCCGAAGAACACGAACACCAGAACCAGCACGCGGAAAATCGTCAGGACCACCTTGTTCCCGGTCACGAAGCGCATGTTCGACTCGCCGTAGTAGTAGTTACCAATCACGGTCGAGAACGCAAACATGAAAATCGCGATGGTCAGGAAGTGAACCGCCCAATCGCCCAGCTGCATAGCCAGCGCCGACTGAGTCAGCGAAGCACCACGCGACTTATCACCGTAGGCCGGGTTCGACAGCAGCACGATAAACGCGGTCACGGTGCAGGCCATCATCGTGTCAAAGTAAACACCCAGGGTCTGCACGTAGCCCTGCTTAGCCGGGTGAGAAATAGTAGCGGTAGCGCCGGCGTTCGGGGCGGTACCCATACCGGCCTCGTTGGTCAGCAGACCGCGCTTCATACCCCAAATCACGGCACCCATGGTACCGCCGGTCACGAACTCCTTAATGCCGAACGCGCCCTGGAAAATCATCAGCAGCATGTTCGGGATCTCGGTGATGTTCAGCAGAACCACCAGCAGACCCAGCAGTAGGTACAGCACCGCCATAATTGGAACCAGCCACTCGGTCACCGAAGAAATCGCGCGAATACCACCGAAAATAATGGCCGCGGTCAGCAGCACCATGACGGCGCCCACGACCATGCGGAAGCCCATGGAGTTCGTACCCGACACGTCGATGCCCAGGGAGTTCGAGGTCGCATCCACCACGGCGTTAGTCTGCACAGCAACGAACACGAACGCATAGGTAATCACGATGAACGCCACGAAGATGTAACCCATCCAGCGAGCGTTCAGGCCGCGCTTCATGTAGTACGCCGGACCACCGATGTAGGAATCCTTACCGCGCTCCTTGTACAGCTGACCCAGCAGAGATTCCGCGAAGGCAGAAGCCGCGCCCACGGCCGCGATAACCCACATCCAGAACACAGCGCCGGGACCGCCCATAGCGATAGCCAGGGCCACCCCCGCCACGGTACCGGTACCCACGCGGGATGCGGCAGAGACCGTAAACGCACGGAACGAAGAGATGCTCTTCTTACCGTCAGCCTCACGAGCAACCGGGTCACCCAGAACACGGACCATTTCCTTAATGGAACGCCACTGCACGCCGCGAGTACGAATCGTAATGTACAGACCAGCCGCAATCAGGGCGTAGTAGAGGAAGTTGCTCCACATCCAGTTCTGCACAGCATACACGGAAGAAGTCAGTCCCGAGGTCTGCTCATTTATGTCCCCGATGATGTTCAGAAGAAAATCCACTCGGTACTCCAATCTAGAAAGCGCGAAAGCCCACACGTTCACACCGAAGGGTGGGTTACGAGGGGCTTCTCTGCTGGTGATGCGGCTTTAACTCCGCGGCGCGCGGTTAAAATGCGCACGATTAGTCATCTCATTGTGGAGTTCGCAGGCTTCGTTCGGCAACTTAAAAGTGGGGCGGAGAACAAATTGTAACGAATACTTAATATAGGGTCGGGTTAAACATTCACGCCCCGGCGGGCCGCGAAGAGGCGGTGCCGGGGCGAGAAGGCGCGGTGCTGTGCCCTATCCTTGCCCTCTAATCTTGGCGGGACTTCACGAGCGCCGGGGTTTCACGAACGGGAACGAAAGCACGCCGCGAATCTGCGTCTGGGCCAGCAGCATCACGAGGCGATCAACGCCCAGGCCCAGGCCACCGGTCGGGGGCATACCCGTCTCCAGGGCGTACAGGAAGTCCTCATCCACCTCCATTGCCTCCGGGTCACCCGCGGCGGCCTTCAGCGACTGCTCCGTCAGACGCTCACGCTGCACGAGGGCATCCGTCAGCTCCGAATAAGCGCACCCCATCTCCATGCCGTTAATGACCAGGTCCCAGCGCTCCGCCAGGCCCGGTACGCTGCGATGCGGAGCCGCAAGCGGGCTCGTTTCCGCCGGGAAATCCGTGTAGAACGTCGGCTCCACGGTGACGGCCTCCACCAGCTCACCGTACAGCTCCTCGATGATGGCGCCCGGCCCCATGCCCTCGTGGACGCGCACCCCGTGGCGCTGCGCGAGGGCCAGGAGCTCCTCGAAATCTGTCTGCAGGTCGACGCGGCGGCCCAGCGCCTCCGAAAGGGCATCGCACACCGAAACCACGCGCCAGGGGCCCGAAACATCCGTCAGCACACGCTCCAACGAGGACTTGGGGCCAAGGGGCAGCTGAACCGTGCCGAACACGGCCAGCGCGGCGTCCTTGATGAGCCGCTCGGTCAGCTGGCGCATCTGCACGTAATCGGCGTGGGGGCGGTACGCCTCCAGCACCGTGAATTCGGGGTTGTGGGTTGCGTCCGCACCCTCGTTGCGGAAGTCTCGGCCCAGCTCGTACACCGGGCCGCTACCGCCAACCACCAGGCGCTTGAGGTACAGCTCGGGGGCGATGCGCAGCGTCAGATCCTCGCCGTAGGCGTTGATGTAGGTACGGAAGGGGCGTGCGCTCGCCCCGCCGTGCACCGTGTGCAGGATGGGGGTCTCAACCTCGAGGAAGCCTTCGGCGTCCAGGCGCGCGCGCAGTGCTTTGATAACTGCCGTGCGTAGGCGCAGGTTGTGCATCTGATCGGGATTCACGATTAGATCGGTCGAGCGTCGGCGCAGGCGGGCCTCGGGGTCGGTGAAGGAATCAAAGGGGATGGGGTGCAGGCTCTTAGCGGCCATACGCCATCCGGAGGCGATGAGCGAGGGGGTGCCCGTGTGGCTCGTGCCGTAGGTGCCGGTGGTTTCGATGAGGTCACCGGTATCGAGAGCTCGGGAGGCGAGGGTTAGGAGCTTCTCACCAACGAGCTCACGCTCTAGGATGACCTGCAGGGTCTTGCCAGCCTCAAAGAGCGTCACAAAGAGGACTCCACCGTGGTCACGCAGAGCGCGAACGCGACCCGAAACAGTATATTCTTTTCCGGGAATATTTTGGTGAGAGAATATATCGAGGGCCTCGGGCACGCTGAGCACCATAACAGAGCCATCCCAACCATGGGTTTTGGCGACATCCTCACCCTCGATGGGGTACGGGTTCATGCCGGCATCGCGCAGCTCCTGCAGGTGGCGCAGGCGGTGCTGCGTCTGCTGGCTACGGGGCACCTGCGGGTGCTCCTCAGCGCGCACCTGCTGCATCTCGCGCAGAAGAACCAACTCACCCTCGCTCAGCGTGCGATGCTCCTCCCGCGAGCGTCGGGCGGACAGATCCGGCAGGAAGCCCTCCGCCACGCCCGCCGCAACCGCAACGTTCACAAGCGCCAGCGTCGGCTCGCAAGCAAGGTAGCGGGGTACCCAGCGCGGGGAGAACTTCAGGTTGAAGCGATACAGGCGACGCAGCTGTAAGAAACGGTCCAGCACGCCCAGGGAACGGGAAGCGAAACGATTCCACGCCGAGGCACCCACCCGGTCGGCCGCGGCGAAAATCTGCCCAAACATCGCGAAATTCAGGGACACCCTGCGCACGCCAAGCGAAGCGGCCTGCTCCATGAGGGAGGCCACCATGAACTCCACCACCCCGTTGGGGGCCTCGGGGGAGCGGCGCATAATATCCAGAGAGAGCCCCGTGGGGCCCCAGGGCACGAAGGACAGTAGGGCCACCATGCGGCCCTCCCCGTCGTGGGCCGATACCAGAACCGTGGACTGATCCGCCGGATCATTGACGCGGTTCAGGGCCATGGAGAAGCCGCGCTCCACGCGACCGTGCCGCCACGCCTCGATATTGTGCTGGATCTGCCGCTTCTGGGTATCGTCAAGCTCGGAGTAGCGGCGAATCTGCACGCCGTACCCGCCGCGTCGCACACGCTGAACGGCCTGACGCACCGCGAGCATCGAGGTGTCGTTGAGGGTGAATCGGTCGGTTTCGAGCACCGCCTCCTCGCCCATCTGAAGCACGCTCAGGCCCGCCCGACTATAGGCGCGTGCACCGGCCTCGCTGACGCTCAGGGCCGCTGGAACCCAACCGTAGCTGCGGGCCTGCAGCATCCAACGTTCGATGACGTCCTGCCAGGCGTGCGGATCGCCCACGGGGTCGCTGGAAGCCAGGCACACCGAACCCACAGTGCGGTAAGTGATGGCCGCCCTGCGGTCGGAGGAGAAGATGACCTGCTTATCGCGACGGGTCGCAAAGTACGAGAGGGAGTCGTTTGCGCCGTAGTGCTGCAGCAGGGCACGAATCTGTAGCTCCTTCTCGCCGTCCCACTCGTCGGGGGCGCGGTACCCGCGGGCCAGCTGATAGAGGGCCAGCACGAGGAAGAGACCATCGCAGACGGAGGCGATAAAGCCCACGACATCGGCGGACCACAGTCCCGGATGCATACGCTCGATGCCCAGCCCGTGCAGCAGTAACTCCCACACTGAGACGTGGCGTAGCTCGGGCCACCAACCCACCTTGCAGAGGTACCACAGGGCGAGGGTCGTGAGGGCAATACCGCCCACCGCGGTCGCCAGGGCCCCGGCCCAGGAGAGGCGCCCCACGCGCGCGGGGAATGCCGAACGAATCGTCACGAGGAAGGGAACCAGCAGCGTGGCGCACAGAATCGAGAGCGTGTCGATGCTCGAGGAGAAGAGCCGGTCCTTGGGCATAATGCCGGCGGGAAAAAAGAGGGTGAAAGCGCTATGCGAGGCCAGGAGCGCGCCAAAAATCTGGAAGGCAATGACGACGTAGAGGGCGGCGCGCTTGCGCGCGATAAGCCCGGAAACCACCACAATCAGGGTGATGGCGCTGGGCAGGGTGTGCGTGGACGGGATATTGAGCAGGTCGGCGATGACCTCCCACCAGGTGAACCCGCGGCCGTGGCGCAACGGCGAGAGAAGCCACGCGAACGAGGTGAGAATCGCGGCAAACGAGTACACCCCGATAACCCAGCGTGCCGAAATTTCCGCGTACCGGGAGGGGACGGCGAGTTTCTGCCGCCTCCTGCCGGTTGAGCGGTGGCGAGCATGCCCATCCGATACGTATTCCCCGCAGGGAGCGTGGTTTTCGGTGGTTTCGATGCGGTGAGACATGGTTATATTCGGCTGGGAATCGGGGTGTAGCGGGTGAGCGTTTTAGGCCTTCGGCTCGGTCTTCGGGTCACGGTAGGTTCCCTCGAAGACGTCGGGGATGCCGTTGTCGTCAGCGTCCACGCTTTCCTTCTCAGCCAGGGCACGGTAGTGCTTGTTACGGCGAGACAGGATGATGGCACCAACAATTGCGGCGAGCACGGAGCCGACGAGAATCGCAATCTTGGCGTCCTCGGTGTGCGGAGAGCCGTGCGGGAAGGACAGCTCAGCCACCAGTAGGGACACGGTGAAGCCGATACCGCCGGTTGCAGCCAGACCGACCACGTCAATCCAGGCGACGTCCGGATCGAGGTTAGCGTTCTTGAAGCGAGTCACGAGCCAGGTGGTGCCGAAAATACCGATGGTCTTACCTGCAACCAGCGCAACCATGATGCCGACCGCCACAGAGTCGGTGAGGGCGCGTCCGAGGCCTTCAAAGCCGCCCACAGCCACACCCGCGCTGAAGAACGCGAAGATGGGCACGCAGATGCCGGTAGAGAGGGGGCGGAAGCGGTGCTCCAGTACCTCTGCCAGGCCGTGTTCTGCGTGCGCTGCCTCGGAGCGTGCGGACATCTTCACGGGCACCAGGAAGCCCAGAACCACGCCGGAAATGGTGGCGTGAATACCGGACTCGAGGAAGAGTGCCCAGGTGATGATGCCCAGGGGCAACAGCAGAACCCATGCGGCGAGAGGCTTCAGGTGCAGCATGGTCTCACCGCGGTAGGCGATGAACGCGAAAAGGGCGAGGGGAATCAGCGCGAAGAGCAGGTACTCGCCGTGGAAGTTATTGGTGTAGAAAATCGCGATAATGCAGATTGCGATGAGGTCGTCGACAACAGCCAGGGTCAGCAGGAAGACGCGCATCGCCGAGGGGAGGAAAGTACCCACGGCGGCGAGAACAGACACCGCGAACG
>ERZ1674245.141-NODE-141-length-24436-cov-18.205488_pt1 | contig 24436 bp, 19 predicted proteins | sample MGYA00581205_ERZ1674245 | MGnify/ENA primary metagenome ERZ1674245 (study PRJEB41354, sample SAMEA4873314) | human saliva metagenome | biome: human-associated habitat [ENVO:00009003]; feature: mouth environment [ENVO:08000002]; material: saliva material... | reverse complement strand
CTGCACCGCGCACCCGAGAAGGTGCACACCGTGCAGCAGCTGCAGCAGATTGTGCGCCGCACCATCGGCGCGTGGATCTCTCGCCGCCTGCGCCGCAAGCCCATGATCGTGCCCGTGGTCATCGAGAGCACCTCTCCGGACGCTAAGAACTAAATATCAGCGCGGCCGCCTCCCGCAGGTGGCATCGGCTTTCGGGCCGAGGCTGAAACGGGTTACCTGAAACGCAGGGGGCGGGGTCGATACCGAGTGTCGGCCCCGCCCCCTGCGCATCCGGCCGGGCTCGGCGGGTTTCGGCGGGCCCAGCACCCGCGTGCGACGCCCCATCGCAGCCGCTGCGCTCACTGATAACGAAGAAATCGTTAGATTAACGGGAAGGTTGATACTCTAAAAGGTATGGCTCCACGGACCACAAAGGGTCGTAGTACGACCGCTAAGTCAAAGAAAACCACCCGCAAGCGCACCACCTCCTCGAGGGGCGGTGCCCGTCGCGGTGCCGAGGCGACGAATCCTGTCGCCGGCGCCATCGCCTCCGTCTGGCTGAGCATCGCTCACGCTATCGGTGGCGCGGTGCGCTCGATTGGCACGGCGCGCACCGACCTGGAACCCGAACAGCGTCGTGATGGCGGCGCGCTCGTACTGCTGCTCTTCGGCCTCATCAGCGCCGGCGTTGAGTGGTACAACTGGCGCGCCCACACCTCTCTCGGCCTGCTGCGCGCGCCCCTGGACGCCTGGCACACGATGCTCGGCGGTATCTTCGGCCAGGGTGCCCTGCTGATTCCGGTGCTCAGCTTCGTGCTGGCCTGGTGCGTCTTCCGAGGCCCCGACCTGGTCAAACGCAATAACCGGGTGACCCTGGGCTCCCTGATTCTGCTGATTGCGACCTCCCTCTTCTTCGCCCGCCACGCCGGGCACCCGACCTTTGCGGACGGTTTCGAGGCCGTATGGGCCGGAGGCGGCGTCACGGGAGTAATCCTCGGCACCCCCATCGTTCGCCTGAGCGGGGGTATCGCGGCGGTGGAGATTCTGATTCACCTGCTGCTGGCGCTCGCAGGGTTGCTGGTCATGACCAACACCCCGATTCGCCAGATTGTGCCCCGCACCCGGCACCTGGTGGGCCTGGCCCTGGGCGAGAAGCCCAACGGCACCACCCGCGAGCGCTCCTCCTCGGATGATGCAACTCAGACCGTGGACCTGAACGCCGAGGAGCACGACCGCAGCTACCTGTACGGTGACGACGAGAAGCCGGCCCGAGCCTCTTCTTCGGGCGGTGGCCTGATGGCGCGCCTGCGCGGCTGGCTGGGCTTTGGCGTTTCCAAGGGCGATGACGGCCCCCTCGACGAGTACGCCGGTGACGAGGCCTTCGTGAACGCCGTGGTGGACGATGCCCACCCCGAGACCACCCAGATGCCCGTGCAGCCCGCCAACCCCGCTCCCGGCGCGCGCACCGGCGCCAAGCCGAATCGCCTGAGTCGCCTGCCCGGTCGCCTGAACCAGGCTCCCGCCGCGGCTTCAAGCGGCCCCGACCTCTTTGACGTGGAGGCCTCTCAGGCTCCCGCCGCCCGCCTGGATCAGGTGCAGCGCGCCGCGGTGGCGCACGGCCGCATCCCGGGGGAGGAGCCCCTCTTCGACGTGGAAGCCTACGATGGTTTCGGCGGCGACTCCTCGCAGCAGGCTCCCTCCGAGCCCGCCCCGCAGACCAGGCCCCGCGATGTGGTTCCGCCCGCGGGCGCACCCGCTCAGGAGGCCGGCCGAGGTGCCGCCGCGGGTCAGGCTCCGATTCCGACCCGCATACATTCGGCCGGCGCGCATCAGGGCGCAAACCAGAGTACGAACCAGGGCGCGTCCCAGCAGGCGGCACGCTCCGGCGGCGGCCTGTCCCGCCCCCTGCAGAACAACACCCAGACCGCGACCACCGAGCAGGCTCGCGGCGAGCAGGTTGTGCAGTCCTCCCGCGGGGCCTACGTGCTGCCCTCGGAGGAGATGCTGGTTTCCGGCCCGCCCGCCAAGGAATCCTCCGAGGTCAACGAGCACGTGGTCGAGGCCCTCACCAGCGTGCTGGAGCAGTTCAAGGTGGACGCCCACGTGACCGGTTTCTCGCGTGGCCCGACCGTGACCCGCTACGAAATTGAGCTGGGACCGGCCACGAAGGTGGAGCGCGTGACGGCGCTGAGCAAGAACATCGCCTACGCGGTGGCCAGCCCGGACGTGCGCATCCTTTCGCCCATTCCCGGCAAGTCCGCGATCGGCATTGAGATTCCGAATACCGACCGCGAGACCGTGGCCCTGGGCGACGTGCTGCGCTCCCCGCAGGCTCACGCGAACCACCACCCGATGGTCATGGGCGTGGGCAAGGACGTTGAGGGCGGCTTCGTGCTGGCCAACCTGGCCAAGATGCCGCACATGCTGGTCGCCGGTGCGACCGGTGCCGGTAAGTCCTCGTTCGTGAACTCGATGATTACCTCGATTCTGATGCGCGCAACCCCCGACCAAGTGCGCCTGGTGATGGTCGACCCCAAGCGCGTGGAGCTGACCGCCTACGAGGGTATTCCGCACCTGATTACGCCCATCATCACGAACCCGAAGAAGGCCGCCGAGGCCCTGCAGTGGGTGGTTCGCGAGATGGACGCCCGCTACGACGACCTCGCCCACTACGGCTACAAGCACGTGGACGACTTCAACAAGGCGGTGCGCGAGGGTAAGGTTCAGCCCGAGCCTGGCAGCAAGCGCACGATTCACGAGTACCCGTACCTGCTGGTGATCGTGGACGAGCTGGCCGACCTGATGATGGTCGCCCCGCGCGACGTGGAAGAGGCCATCGTGCGTATCACGCAGCTGGCCCGCGCCGCCGGTATCCACCTGGTGCTGGCTACCCAGCGTCCGTCGGTGGACGTGGTGACCGGTCTGATTAAGGCGAACGTTCCTTCCCGCATGGCGTTTGCGACCTCCTCGGTCACGGACTCCCGCGTGGTGCTGGATCAGCCCGGCGCCGAGAAGCTGATTGGTCAGGGTGACGCGCTCTTCCTGCCGATGGGCGCCTCGAAGCCGATGCGTGTTCAGGGCGCGTGGGTTTCCGAATCCGAGATTCACGCCGTGGTTGAACACGTGAAGAAGCAGGCCCCGACCATCTACCGTGAGGACGTGATGGTTTCGGCCGCGAAGAAGCAGATTGACGAGGAAATCGGCGACGACCTCGACGATCTGCTGCAGGCGGCCGAAATCGTGATTACCACGCAGTTCGGTTCGACCTCGATGCTGCAGCGTAAGCTGCGCATGGGCTTCGCGAAGGCTGGCCGCATCATGGACCTGCTGGAGTCGCAGGGCGTGGTGGGCCCCTCGGAGGGCTCGAAGGCCCGCGAGGTGCTGGTCCGCCCCGACGACCTGCAGGCCACCCTGGCCCGTATTCGCGGCGAGGAGCCCCCGGCAGCCGACCCGTACGCGAACGCGGTGGATCCGGGGGAGCCGGTTACCGATTATTACGACGAATCCGATGACGAGGGCTCGGAGGACGCCTGGCAGCTGACGGGCCGCTAAGCTCACGCGTTATCCACAAGCGCCCCGCACGTTCGGCGGTGCCCGATGAGGCACCCGTATAATGGACGTACGGGGCGTTTGTGCGTTCCCGATACCCTTCGGTGCCAATATTTGACGGTGGCTGTGCGCGTGCCTCGCGCGGTGTGCGGCCCGCATCGAAACTGCAACACCGGGCTCACCCGTCGAGCCCGCCGATTCTAAGGAGCACCCATGAGCGACGCTCACACCCCAGCCCCCACCGGTGAGGTCCGGGCGGTGCAGCCTCGCACGTCGAATTGGAACGTTCCCAACGTGCTGACGGTTCTGCGCATCATCGCGGTGCCCTTCTTCATCGTGGCGCTGGTCAGTGGCGGTACCTTTGGTGCCGACGACCCGACCCACCGCTGGCTTGCTTGGGTGATTTTCATCCTCGCGATGCTCACGGACTGGGCCGACGGCTACCTGGCGCGTTCCCGCAACCTCATCACGAGCTTCGGCAAGATTGCCGACCCGATTGCCGATAAGTTCCTGACCGGTGCCGCGTTCATTGTGCTCTCGGCCCTGGGCGAGCTGTGGTGGTGGGTGACCATCGTGATTCTGCTGCGCGAGTGGGGCATCACGGTGATGCGCCTGTTCGTCATCAAGTACGGCGTGATGGCGGCCAGCAAGGGCGGCAAAATCAAGACGGTACTGCAGACCGTGGCGCTGGTGCTGATGCTCTTGCCGCTGGGTCAGCTGGGCTTGGGCTGGCTGGTGCCGGGCTGGGTGCTGATGGGCGCGGTCACGGCGATTACCGTGTGGACCGGCCTGGTGTACGTGCGCGATGCCTACAACCTGCGTCGCACCTGGTTGCAGAACCAGGCTGCGCAGAAGCAGCGCGCTCAATAGACGTTGATGGGGGAGTGGCTCATGCCGCTCCCCCGAACTGTACCCGGGGTGAGCGTTAGCGGCGCTCGAGCACCGGGGCGCTCGCGGAAGGAGCGGGTGCGTGAACGGGCGGTCGGGTCGGCCCGGCCGCCGGGAAAGGATGAATCATGGTTCCTCTTCTGAACGAAGGCACCCAGTCGGCTTCGCCCGAGCTGGCGCGCGCTGAGGTTTTTTCGGGTACCCCGCAGGCGGCGGCCCTGCTGCTGCGCGATGTGGTGCGCTCGTGCGCATCCCAGGAGCGTCCGGTTCAGGTGGCCACTGCTGAGTCCTTGACCGGCGGGGACGTGGGCGGCGCGATCTGCACGGTGCCGGGCGCATCGGCCTACTATCGCGGCGGCGTGATTTCTTACGCCTACGAGGTGAAGGCGCGGGTGCTGGGCGTGGACGCTCAGCTGCTTGCGACTGAGGGCGCGGTGAATCCGGAGGTGGCGGCTCAGATGGCGGCCGGCGCGGCGCGGGTGTGCGGTGCCGATTACGCGGTGTCGACCACGGGTGTGGCGGGGCCCGACCCCGCGGATGGCCAGCCGGTGGGCACCGTGTTTATCGGGGTGTACGCCCCGGGCGGGTGTGAGGTGTTCGAGCGCCACTACGACGGGGATCGCGCCCGGGTTCGCGCGGCGGCGAGCGCGGATGCGATTGCACTGCTGGCCCGCGCGGTGCGGGGGAGCGCCTCCGGCTCTTTGAGGGAGAGCCTCTAGGACCCAGCCCCGCGGCGTGTCCCGGTGGCATGACCAGGCGGTGTGTGAGGCACGTGAGGCACGTGAGGCGGTGCTCGTGAAGCTTGGGGGAAGGCACAGGGGAAAGACTCGGGGAGGATATTTTACGCTTCAAAGAATTTCCCAGTCTTCTCCCAGCTTCAAGGGAATAAACACATAGCTTGGTCTGTTTGAATGGATACAAGTCTGAAGAAGATGACGAAAACAGCGAGTTTTGTAGCTCGCATCCCAAAAATCAGTTAGGCTTAACTCTGTACAGTCCCGCGCGTCGGGAGGAACTACTCAGGAAAGTGATAAAGAAGCTCATGGCTAAGCAGCGCGTATCAATCAACGGTATTACGAAGTGGAAGGAAATCGACGAGACCCCCAAGCAGGTGGCTCCGGTCGTTGAGGAAGCACGAGTTGTTCCCCTCCGCCAGGCCATTGGCGAGGTTCTTCGCGATGTCCGCCAGCGTCAGGGCCGCACCCTGCGAGAGGTTTCGCAGCGTGCCCGCGTTTCCCTCGGTTACCTGAGTGAAGTTGAGCGCGGTCAGAAGGAAGCTTCCTCCGAGCTGCTGGCTTGGATTTGCCAGGCTCTGGACATCCCGATGTCTCAGATGTTGCGCGAGGTCGCCGATCGTATGGCCGTCGCAGAGGGCGTTCAGATTCCGGATACCGTTCCGGCTGAGCTGTCCGAACGCTACAAGAACGACTACTACGTCTCTCTCTAAGACGTGAGGGTGCGGAAGCTCCGCACCGCTATTGGGCCGATGCCGTACACCCCGAACGGGTGTGCGGCATCGGTTCTTTGTCGAGCAATGGCGAGACGGAATTGTGAGAATGAAGAACTCGGGGTGGGTGCTCCGCCAATGGGCACGCTGCCGCCGGGTGCGGTGAAGGAGATTGCGATGAAGCTGAGCGAGTTTTGGGCGCTCATGGAGCACGAATTTGGCGCCGGGTACGCCCCGGTGCTGGCTCGGGATCTGGTGCTGGGTTCCCTGAATCACCGGACGGCGGCGGAGGCGCTGGATGCCGGTGTCAATCCGAAGACGGTCTGGTTTGCCATCTGCGAGGAACAGGAGATCCCGCAGGAGCGCCGCTGGGGCCCGGATAAGGAACCGTTGCGTTAGCTCGGCGCGTGCCTGGGCGGTGTGTCTAAATGCCGCGGGGATGCGCTACGGGGGAGCGTGGCGGCCGGGTTACGGTGCGCCCCAGGCCCCGAAAGGTGTGCGCGAACCGATTGAGGCATCCTCGGGCGGGTTTCGAATATTCGAAAATATTTGCCGAAATCTTATGCGAGGTATTCGAAAATGCCTCGTAATTTTGTTCGATTCGTGCTAGACTTTTCCACATCGAGAATTTTTCGAAAAATCCGCGGGATTTTTCCACAAATCGTGAAAATGGCCTTATCCTGTCAGGCCGTGACCCTAGAGTAGTCTCAGAAGGAACCGGCAGGCGAAAAGCTGGGGCGACGAGCCCCGCCGATTCCTAGAAACATTATTGACGTCATCACTGACACCACAAAGAACGAGGTACTAACGTGGCTAAGAGCACCAAGTCTCAGAGCGTAGCTCGCGTTCCCGAAGAGGGTCGCGCCAAGGCACTTGAAGCCGTCATGGCACAGATTGATAAGAACTACGGTAAGGGCGCCGTGATGCGCCTGGGTGATAAGGAAACCACCACCACCGAGGTTATCTCTACCGGTGCCATTGCCCTGGATGCCGCTCTCGGCATCGGCGGTCTGCCCCGCGGTCGCGTGATTGAGATTTACGGTCCCGAGTCTTCGGGTAAGACCACCGTGGCCCTGCACGCCGTCGCTAATGTGCAGAAGGCCGGCGGCGTGGCCGCGTTCATCGACGCCGAGCACGCCCTCGACCCGATTTACGCCGCTAAGCTGGGCGTGGACATCGACCAGCTGCTGGTCTCTCAGCCCGACACCGGCGAGCAGGCCCTGGAAATCATGGATATGCTGGTCGGCTCCGGCGCCGTGGATATCGTGGTGGTCGACTCCGTGGCCGCGCTGGTGCCCCGCGCCGAAATCGAGGGCGACATGGGCGACTCCCACGTTGGTCTGCAGGCTCGCCTGATGAGCCAGGCTCTGCGTAAGATTACCGGTCGCCTCTCCGCAACCGGCACCACCGCGATCTTCATCAACCAGCTACGCGAGAAGATTGGCGTGTTCTTCGGCTCGCCCGAGACCACCACCGGTGGTAAGGCCCTGAAGTTCTACGCTTCGGTGCGCATCGACATTCGCCGTATTGAGACTCTGAAGGACGGCGCGAACCCGATTGGTAACCGCACCCGCGCCAAGGTTGTGAAGAATAAGATGGCTCCGCCCTTCAAGCAGGCAGAGTTCGACATCCTCTACGGCGAGGGCATCTCGGTCGAAGGCGGTATTCTCGACCTGGCCGTGGAGAACGATATCGTCAAGAAGTCCGGTGCATGGTTCACCTATGACGGTGAGCAGCTGGGCCAGGGCCGCGAAAACGTTCGTAAGCTACTCAAGGACAACCCCGAGCTCACCGAGGAACTGCAGTACAAGGTTCTGGTGAAGCTGGGCATCATCGAGGAGGAGCCCGCCGAGGAGGCCGCAGAGGCCGAGGGCACCGAGAACGATCCGCTGGACGAGCTGGCTGAGGAGTTCTAAACCCTCGCCCGTGGGCCGTCCCCGATAGGATGTGCGGCCCGCTCGACAACGCGTGGTAATCGCCGTGCGCTGTGCTTTTCGCACGGTGCGCGGCGATTGCCGTTTAAGCCGGAACCGGCGGAGGTGCGGCTCGATACAATGGGGGAGCGCCTCCAACCGGAGGCACACGGGCTTCGGCGGATTAGAAAGAGAGGAGGGGACAGGCAGATGGAACGAGATGTATTCGGCCAAGACGAGAACGCGCGCGGCGGCGAGCGTGACGGTATGCGCGAGGACGACGCCGGTTTCGCCGCCCTGGACGCAACCGAACCTTTCTTCGGGTCCTCTCCGGCACAGAACCTCGGTGGCGCGGTGTCGAGCACCGACGGCTTTTCAGGTTTCGAATCGGTGGACGGCGATATCACGGCTCGCGGAGGCTTTGAACCCCTCACCTTTGAGGCACCCGCTGCCCCGGCCGAGCTGGGAGCTTTCGAGGCGCTGGCCTTTGAAGCACCCGCGCCCCTGGCCGAGCCCGTCCTCGGCTGGGGGGCTCCGCAGTCCGCATCCGCGGAGCCTGGCGCGCCCGCCGTGCCGCGCCAGGCATCGGAGGCACCGGAAGCGCCCGTATCGCAAAAGTTCGGGGCACAAAAATCCGGGGCACAAAAGCCGGTAGAGCAGAAGCCCGGGGCGAACAGGCCCGCGAAAACACCGCCGGAAGCATCTCCGAAGACCTCCGTGCCCCAAGCATCGCGGGCGGTAGGATCCGAGCCCAAAAAACTGGCGCAGGCAAAACCTGCGCAGGAAAACGTAACCCGGAAAAACGCAGCCCCGCGCAAGGTTTCCGGGGAAAAGACCTCCTGGAAGATGCCGGTCCCAGAGGCAACCGAAGAGTTCCCCGATTGGCATCCGGCGGCCCACGGCTTCCGCGAGGAGCCCATCGCCCGCGATCTCGGGGACGACTACCCAGGCTACTTTCCGGTGCCCGCGGCACCCCTCGAACCCGCACCGGGCGGGGGAGCAGGGCAAAGCTCCGAGGAATCTTCGGAGGGCTCGCCGCGCCGTAGCCTGCGGGTGGATCCGAACCTGCCGGCCGTCTCCATCGACGAGGCCCCCGTGCGGGCCTTCATGCCTGGAGGCGCGGAGCCCCGCCCCATGGCGGCCGGCCGCATGAGCCGGGCCGGGGCCGCATCCATCGGGTCGGGGCTCACCGCGGAGGAAAAAGAAGAGATTGAGCGCCAGGCACAGCAGCGGGAGAAACAGCAGAAGAAGCGCTCGAACCGGCAGAAGCCGAGCGAGTACAAACGCGGATTCCGTCGCATGAGCCCGGCGCAGCGGGAGAAGATGCAGAAGCGCTCGCCCTACGCGCCCGCATTCGGGGCCCGGAGCGAGGAAGAGGAAACCCGTAAGAGCCCCGCGGGTCGCGGCTCGGGGAGCAACCTATTCAGGGAGGGAAGCAGCTTGAACGAGAAGCTCACCGCGGCCGAGGAAGCCTTTATTCGGGGTATCGCCGAGGAGGAGGCTCAGGGTATCGGCAGCGGCAAGCGCCCGGCCGCGCCCCGAGCCTCTCAAGCCTCCGGGGTTCGCGCGCCGAGAAACGGCGGGAACGGCTCCGCCGGGATGGGCGGGCAGGGCCCCTCCTGGAAGCAGAAGGTGCGCGCCGACCGCGCCGCCGAGGAAGCCGACCCCTACACCCGCGCCAAGACCATCGTGTACAACCAGCTGGCCTACTCGGCAAAGACCAGGGGGCAGCTGCGCAAGAAGCTCCAGTCAGAAGGCTTCGAAGCCGAGCTCATCGAGCCGTTGCTCGATAAGTTCGAGGCTGCAAAACTCATTGACGACGCCGAATACGCCCAAACGTTCGTGGCGCAGAAGAGCCGCACCAAGAAGCTCTCCCGCGCCGCGCTGCGCCGTGAGCTTGCTGAACGCGGGGTGCGCGGTGAAGAGGCAGAGAACGCCCTGGCCCAGCGTACCGATGAGCAGGAACGCGAGGACGCCGCCGAGCTGGTACGTAAGAAGCTACGCCCCGGCATGGATCTGAGCGACCGCGCCGAGAAGGATAGGGTCACCCGTCGCCTGCTGGGGATGCTTGCGCGCCGCGGCTACTCCTCCTCGGTATCGATGTCGGTAATCCGCGAGGAGCTTGCCGCCTACGGCGCGGAGGACGACCTCTGGTAGGGGCCTGCGGTAGGAAATCGGCAGGAGGACTGCGCAGCTACGCTCGGCACTATGACGAGCAAAAGGGTGAGCCCGCTACAGAGATACTCTGTGGCGGGCTCACCCTTTTAAAACCCTATAAAGCCCCTGTCGAAGGCCTATGGCCGTTCCCTACTCGGGCGCCTCCAGACGCTCGGCACATTCGGCCAGGGTTGCATCCTGCGAACCCGAAATCTGCAGGAGCAGGCGCATCAGCTGCGCGCCCTCGCGGCGAATCATCGGGAGCAGAACCGCACGCGGGGAAGCGGAGTAGAGCTCCACGAGCACGCACACCGTGACCGCGGTGCACACCGCAAGATCCTCGGCCAGGTGCGCCTCGAGCGGAGCATCATCGAAGAGCGCGGAGTACAGCGCCGGCAGGGCCCGCTGGCGGTCCACCCGGTAGCGCGGGTACTCCGGCGAGGAGGGGAATCCCAGCATCGCCTCGACGAAGGGGAAGCCGCGGTGATGCAGGCAGGTGCCCTCAGCGTCCACGATGCGCACCGGCGCCTCCTCGGCCGGGCCGATGAGCACGTTCTGCGGCGAAAAATCACCCGAGGACAGCATGTAGACGCGCCCGCGGTTGAGCTTGAACTGCTCGGGAACGGGCGGACGCTTGGTGAAGAAGGGCTGCACCACGCGGCGGAAGCGGAAGGAGAGCTCCTCCACGGCGGGCGGCAGAGTACTGCGCGATTCGAGGTCCTCGGGAAGCTCAAAACCCTCGCGGTCCTCGAAGTGTTCCTGCTCGTCCACGCCGTAAATTCGCTTGAGGCCACGCTCGGCCAGCGCCGGGGATGCGATGGCCCCGGGGAATTGCGCCTTGCGGTCGGCGCGGGCCAGGTTCGCGCGGTAGCTTTCCACGGCCTCACCCATGATGCCGGCGCGCGCCAGCGAACGGTAGGCCCCCACGTAGTAGTCCAACGCGTTCAGGGCCTGCTCTTTGGTGCCCTCCGTCAGGGCGTGGGCGACAGAGTACTGCTCACCCTCGGCGGTTCCGGCGCTTACATCCTCGAGCGCGATGACCCGCAGCTCGGCATCGGCACCGTAGAACCGCGGGAAGAGCCCGGGCACCTGCTCGTTGAGGGCCGGTAGGCCGTAGCGTTCGCGCAGGTAGCCGAAGCCGCCGGCGTTCTGCGTGGAATCCTTGCGGCGGTAGCGCTTAAGAATCAGGGAGGATGGCAGGGCCTCGGCGGCCTCCGCGGGGTCGGCTGCCTCAAAGTTCACACGCACCACGACCGAGCGCATGCCGGTGCCCAGAATCCGTACGCTCGCAAGGTCGCGGCCGCCGGATTGCTCCAGGCCCTTCGCCCAGGCCAACATGCGCGAGAGGTTGCGGCGCATCGCGGCGGAGTCTGCGCTCGCCTGGGGCGGCACGGGGGTGTAGAGGGCGATGGCCTCCTCGATGAGAGCCTCGATGAGAGCATCGTCGGTAGAGCCGGCCTCGGCGCTAGGGGAGCGCTCGGCCTCGGGGGCGACCTCCTCCGGGTTTAGCGCCTCGGGAGCCTCCGCCTGCTGTGCGGGGGCATCGGAAGAGCCAGAGGAATCGTTCGGTGAAAAACGCGAAAAGTTACTACTAAGGGAAACCTGCATAGAGCCATTATCCCCCATCGGATACCCTATAGGGCATGACTTCGACCCTCAGCGATTCCGCCCAGACCCCCGAAACCAGCCCCCGCACCTACGAAGTGCGCACTTTCGGCTGCCAGATGAACGTGCACGACTCCGAACGAATGTCGGGTCTGCTCGAAGCTAACGGCTACGTTCGCGCTGAGGAGGGCGTCGAACCCGACCTGGTTGTTTTCAATACCTGCGCGGTGCGTGAAAACGCCGCTAACCGCCTCTACGGTAACCTCGGTCAGCTGGCCCCCGTCAAGCGCCGCCATGAGGGTATGCAGATTGCCGTGGGCGGCTGCCTGGCGCAGAAGGATCAGGACGCCATTATCGAGAAGGCGCCCTGGGTGGACGTCGTGTTCGGTACCCACAACATCGGCTCCCTGCCGGCCCTGCTGGAGCGTGCCCGCCACAACCACGAGGCGCAGGCCGAGCTACTCGAATCCCTCGAGGTGTTCCCCTCGACCCTGCCGACCAAGCGCGATCACGTGTACTCAGGCTGGGTTTCTATCTCCGTGGGCTGCAACAACACCTGCACCTTCTGCATCGTGCCCTCGCTGCGCGGTAAGGAGAAGGACCGCCGCCCCGGCGACGTGCTCGCCGAGGTTCAGGCGCTGGTCGACGACGGCGCTATCGAGGTGACCCTGCTGGGCCAGAACGTGAACTCCTACGGCGTGGAGTTCGGCGACCGTCAGGCATTCTCCAAGCTACTGCGCGCCTGCGGCGAAATTGAGGGCCTGGAGCGCGTGCGCTTCACCTCCCCGCACCCGGCCATGTTTACCGACGACGTGATCGACGCGATGGCCGAAACCCCGAACGTCATGCCCGTGCTGCACATGCCGCTGCAGTCCGGCTCCGACAAGGTGCTTAAGGACATGCGCCGTTCCTACCGCTCCAAGAAGTTCCTGAACATTCTGGACAAGGTGCGCGAGCGCATCCCGAACGCCGTGATTACCACCGACATCATCGTGGGCTTCCCCGGCGAGACCGAGGAGGACTTCCAGGAGACCCTGAAGGTTGTGGAACAGGCCCGCTTCTCCTCCGCGTTCACCTTCCAGTACTCGATTCGCCCCGGTACCCCGGCGGCGACCATGGAGAACCAGATTCCCAAGGAGGTCGTGCAGGAACGCTACGAGCGCCTGATTGCCCTGCAGGACCGCATCGCCGGCGAGGAAAACCGCAAGCAGCTCGGCAAGACCGTCGAGCTGATGGTCGTGGCGGAGGCCGGTCGTAAGGCCGAGCAGACCCACCGCCTCTCGGGTCGCGGCCCGGACCAGCGCCTCGTGCACTTCTCGGTGCCCGAGGGATGCGAGGCTCCCCGCCCCGGCGACATGGTGACCGTGCCGATTACCGAGGCCGGCTCCTTCCACCTGATTTCCGATCCGACCGCCGAGCAGTACAGCCTGCGCCGCACCCGCGCCGGCGACGCGTGGGACCGCTCCCAGGCGGATTCCTGCGGTACCGGCACCACCCAGGTTCCCGGTGCGCCGGTGGGCCTGGGCATGCCGACCATCGGCCTGCGCCCCTAATCTTTCATAGCGAGTCGTGCGCCCCGTTCTTCGGGTCCTCATCCTCACCGTGAGTGGGGCAGTGGGAACCGGTAGAATGGGGCGCATGACTATCTCCGAAACTCTGCCCGTTATCGCTATTGTGGGCCCGACCGGCACCGGTAAGAGTGCGCTCGCGATTGAGTTGGCTCTGCGCCTGAATGGCGAGTGCATTAACGCTGATTCTATGCAGTTCTACCGGGGTATGGATATTGGTACCGCGAAGGTCACCGCGGAGGAGATGCGCGGCGTTCCGCACCACCTGCTGGACATCATGGACGTGCGGGATGAGGCGTCCGTGGCGGAGTTTCAGGAGCGTAGCCGCGAGCTGATTGAGCAGATTCGCGGCCGTGGACGCTACCCGATTCTGGTGGGCGGTTCGGGCCTGTATGTGCGCGCCGCCCTGGATAAGCTGGAGTTTCCCGGCACGGATGCGCGGGTGCGCGAGCGCCTCGAGGAGCAGGCGCGCACCGAGGGTATTGGTGTTCTGCACGCCCGCCTGGCGGAGGTTGATCCTGAGTCGGCTGCGCGCGTGAAGGACGAGCGCCGCATTATTCGCGCCCTGGAGGTGTTCGAGGTGACGGGCCGCCCGTTTTCTGCGTTCATGCCGGTGCGCGAGTACGTGACCAAGAGTATTCAGATTGGTCTGGATATGGATCGTGCCCTGCTGCATGAGCGTCTGCACCGCCGTGTGGAGCTCATGCACGAGCGCGGCCTGCTGGACGAGGTGCGTGCCCTGAACGAGAAGGGACTGCAGGAGGGTAAGACTGCCTCCCGCGCGATTGGTTACGCGCAGTTTGCTCGCGCCCTTGAGGACGAAGACTACGGCGTGGAGCAGGCGATTGAGGACACGACCATTGCGACCCGCCAGTTCGCGCGCCGCCAGCTGACCTGGTTCAGGGGAGATGAGCGTGTGCACTGGTTGGATGCGCTCTCACCCACACTGGTCGATGAAGCGGAAGCCATCATCCGCGAAAGCACCCGATAAGCCACAATAACGAGCCGCCGCCGAACAGATACCCCCTCGAACCGGTCGGCGCGGTAAAATCATAGACGGACAGGCCCCCAACGTTTAAGGACAGCATATGAGCGAGAACCCCTCCACCTGGGGCGAGCTGGCAGGACTGACCCTCACCAAGGGTCACGGCACCGGCAACGATTTCATCTTTCTGACGGACGAGAACGCAGAGATTGCCCTCACCCCCGACCTGATTGCCCGCGCCTGCGACCGCCACTTCGGCATCGGCGCGGACGGCTTCATTCGCGCTGCCCGAAGCACCTCTTCCCGCGGCGGCCAGAAGCTCCTAGAGGAATACCCCGACGCCGTGTGGTTCATGGACTACCGCAACGGTGACGGCTCCATCGCCGAGATGTGTGGCAACGGCGTGCGCGCCTTCGTGGACTACCTGCGCACCGAGGGCTTAATCGAGCTTGAGGTCGGCCAGACCGTGCAGATTGCCACCCGCGCCGGCGTGAAGACCGTCGCCCGCACCGAGGAAGGCTACGCCGTCGACATGGGCCCCTGGAGCTTCATTCATGGTGACGCCGCCCGCGAGGGAGGCGAGGACTGCCTGGTGTCCGCCCGCGGCCTGAAGACCCCGCGCGCCGGCCTGTCCATCTCGATGGGCAACCCGCACACCGTGGTCATGCTCGGCTCCGAGGGCAAGCTGGACGGCCTGGACCTGTACAGCCAGCCGCAGGTTAACCCGGCACCCGCAGATGGCACGAACGTCGAATTCGTGGTTCCGGTCGACCTGGAAAATGACGGCAGCACCCACGTGGGCGCTATCCGGATGCGCGTGCACGAACGCGGCGTGGGCGAGACCCTCTCCTGCGGTACCGGCGCCTGCGCGGCCGCCGCAGCCACCCGATTCTGGGGCGGCGAGGAGGCGCCGGACGAATGGCTCGTGCACGTGCCCGGCGGTACCCTGGCCGTTACCTTCGTGCTCGGCCCGGACGACCTTGAGCATGTGGTGCTGGCCGGCCCGGCGCAGATGGTTTCGACCGTGGTGCTGCGCTAGGGTAATGCGCTAAGGTACTGCCCCGGAACCGGAGCGTGCAGAAATTTAATATAGAAAAGCGGCGGGTGTTTTCTGAGATCCTTTCAGAAAACACCCGCCGCCGCTATGTCTTAAACGGTTGGCGACCTCCGCCGGGCGGTTTTAGCCGGGCGGATTAGGCCCCGTAACGGTGCACCTGCAGAATACGGAAGCCCTTCGCCGTCGCGTAGCGCGACACCTCAAACTCGCCGGGGTACAGCTCCTCCAGCTTTGCATCCAGCCACTTCTGCAGCGAGTCGGAACCGAGGTTCTTCTGCACCACCAGGTACGCGTCCCCCTCGGGGGCCAGGCGCGGCAGCCAGGTCAGCAGAATTTCGTGCAGAACCTCCTTGCCCACGCGAATCGGCGGGTTCGACCAGATGGTGTCGAAGCGCAGTTCGGGATCCACCGAATCGGGGGTTCCCACGGTGACGTTCGGTAGCCCGAGCGCGGCGGCGTTGCGCTCGGTCAGGCTGATAGAGCGGGAGTTGACGTCCACCGCGTGTACCTGAGCCTGCGGGGCGAGCATCGCCAGGGTCAGGGCGATGGGGCCCCAACCGCAACCGATATCGAGGAGGCGCTCGCCGCGGGGTTCGGGGGCCTCCTGAAGCAGGATGGCCGTGCCCTTATCGATGCCGGAGGGGCTAAAAATGCCGTTGGCGGTGGTGACGGTGACCTTGCGGCCTGCCAGCTCCACCTGCACGGGGCGGGGCTTGAACTCCGTCTCGGGGGTCTCAGAAAAGTAATGCTGCTCGCTCATGCTATCCAGTGTACCGGGAGGCCCGCGCCCTCCGGCTTCCGGGGGCAGAACGGCGTCCCGATCCCGCCTGACGCTCCTGGTCCGAACGGCCCAGCGCTCCTGGCCCGAACGGTGCTGTGCCCGCCTGCTCGCCCTAAGCGCACAGGTGACCAAACCCCCTACCCGAGCGGGGCAACGGCGGTAGAATGGAGGGCGTATGACTTCTAAGAATAATTTCGTATCCGAGGCCGAGAAGCTGCCGAGCGATGAGCAGCTGCGCCGCACCGTGGACCGCGTTCTGGGCCGCTCCCAGTCCGCACCCTCACTGACCACCTACGATGCCGCGGGCACCGCGCATCACGAGAGCGCGCCGACGCGCGGTAGCCGCCGCGTACTCGACACCCGCGCGCGTGAAATTTCCGATGTTCAGCGCGAGCACTCCGAGTTCGATGGAGACCAGGAAGACCTCGCCGAGCGCCGCGCCCTGCGCCGAGTAGCTAACCTTTCCACCGAGCTGGAGGACGTCACCGAGGTCGAGTACCGCCAGCTGCGCCTGGAACGCGTGGTGCTGGCCGGCCTGTGGACCGAAGGCACCGTCGAGGACGCCGAAAACTCCCTGCGTGAGCTGGCCGCGCTGGCCGAGACCGCAGGGTCCGAGGTGCTGGACGGCCTGGTTCAGCGCCGCCTCAAGCCGGACCCGGGCACCTTCCTCGGCTCCGGCAAGGCCCTGGAGCTCAAGGACATCGTGGAGGCCACCGGCGCCGACACCGTCATTGTCGACTCCGAACTGGCTCCCTCGCAGCGCCGCGCCCTCGAGGATATCGTCAAGGTGAAGGTCATCGACCGCACCGCCCTGATTCTCGACATTTTCGCTCAGCACGCTAAGTCCCGCGAGGGTAAGGCTCAGGTCGAGCTGGCCCAGCTGGAGTACATGCTGCCGCGTCTGCGCGGTTGGGGCGCGTCCCTGTCCCGTCAGGCCGGTGGCCGTGCCGCCTCCGGTGAGGGTATCGGCTCGCGTGGTCCCGGTGAGACCAAGATCGAGATGGATCGCCGCCGCCTGCGCGCCCGCATGGCCAAGCTCAAGCGTGAAATTGCCGCGATGGCCCCGGCCCGCGAGACGAAGCGCCTGAACCGTCGCCGCAACCGCGTGCCCTCGGTGGCTATTGCCGGCTACACGAACGCCGGCAAGTCCTCCCTGCTGAACCGTCTGACCGACGCGGGCGTGCTCGTGGAGAACGCCCTGTTCGCAACCCTGGACCCGACCGTGCGCAAGGCGCAGACCCCCGACGGAATCGGCTACACCCTCTCCGACACGGTGGGTTTCGTGCGCTCGCTGCCGACCCAGCTGGTGGAGGCGTTCCGCTCCACCCTGGAGGAGGTTGCCGACGCCGACGTGATTCTGCACGTGGTAGATGCCTCCCACCCGGACCCGGAGGGCCAGATTCGCGCCGTCCGCGAGGTCTTTGCCGAGGTGGACGCCCGCCACATCCCCGAAATCATTGTGTTGAACAAGGCCGACGCCGCCGACCCCTTCGTGCTGGAGCGGATGCGCCAGCGCGAGCCCGAGCACGTCATCGTATCGGCACGCACCGGCGAGGGCATCGAGGAGCTCAAGCAGAAGATCGCGGACACGATTCCGCGCCCCTCGATTGAAGTCAAGCTGCTGATTCCCTACAACCACGGTGAGATTATTTCGCGCCTGCACGAGTGGGACGCAGAGATTAAGAGCACCGACTTCGTATCGGACGGCACCTTCGTGACGGCACTGGTCCGCGAGGACGTCGCCTCGGACCTGGCCGAGTACGTGTTGGAGGGCGACCTGCTGGAGGTTCTGGAAGAGGAACTGGCCGAGGCCCGCGCCCTCACCGCCGAGGCCGATAGCGCCGAGACTCGCTAGGATCCGGTTAACGTGACGCAGAAGATGACGGGACGCGCCGGCGTGCCCAAAAACGCCTCCGGGACTGTACCCGTAGCCGAGGGCACCCGATTCACCGGGCAGGAGCTTGAGACCCTGCCCGGTGCGAGGGATGCCCTGAACCTGCTCGACGAGGTTGTGGAGGCCACGGGCGGGCAGAAACGTGACGGTCAGCGCACGATGGCGGCGCACGTGGCGCAGGCCCTCGAACTGCAACGACATCTGCTCGTGCAGGCCGGCACCGGCACCGGTAAGTCTCTGGGCTACCTGGTTCCGGCTCTCGCTCGCGTGGGGGAGTCCGACCAGCCCATCGTGGTGGCTACCGCGACCCTGGCCCTGCAGGCGCAGATCGTGAACCGCGATATTCCGCGTCTTCTGCAAGCACTGGAGCCGCGCCCGGAGTCGCAGGCGCAGGTGGCCCTGCTCAAGGGCCGCAACAACTACCTGTGCCTGCACAAGCTCGAGGGCGGCTACCCCGAAGAGGAGCAGGACGCCCTCTTCGACATGCCTTCTTCGACCTCCCGCGTGGGCGAGGAAGTCGTGCGCCTGCGCGAGTGGGCTGACCGCACGGAGACCGGCGACCGCGACGAGCTCAAGCCCGGTGTGTCCGATCGCGCGTGGGCTCAGGTCTCGGTGAGCGCGGCCGAATGTCTGGGCCGCCGTTGCCCGCTGGTGGAGGAGTGCTTTAGCGAGATGGCGCGTAGTCGTGCCGCCGAGGCAGATATCGTCATCACGAATCACGCCCTGCTGGCCATTAACGCTTTCGAGGGCATGAAGGTTCTGCCCGAGCACGAGACCGTCATCATCGACGAGGCCCACGAGCTGGTGGACCGAGTGACCGGTGCGGTTTCCGGATCGCTGACCGTTGCGATGGTTCGCCGCGCCGCTCGAGGCGTGAAGAAACACTCTAAGGCCGATTCCGGGGCCCTGGAGATGGCCGCCGGAACCCTGGAAACCGCACTGGAGGGCCTGCCCGAAGGGCTGCTCAACGGCCTCGACGGTCGTCTGCTCACGGCCCTGTCCGCGGTGAACGATGCGGCCCGCGCCGCGCTCTCCGATACGAAACCGGACGGCCAGGAGGTCGACGCCGGCCTGCAGATGGCCCGTTCCCGCGTCTCGGAGGTGCACGAGGTGAGCAACCGCATCCTGGAGGCTTCGGCTGAGCAGGATGTGCTGTGGGTTTCGCGTCAGGGCGGCTGGGAGAACGGCCGCTACGTGGCCGCCTCCGATACCGACCCGGCGACCCTGAATATCGCCCCGCTGAGCGTTGGCCTGCAGCTGCGCGACGGTCTGTTTGCCGACCGCACCGTAATCCTAACGAGCGCGACCCTGACGGTGGGCGATTCCTTCGATGTGGCCGCCGGCGCCCTGGGTCTGCAGGGGGAGGGGGCTCCCCGCTGGACGAGCATCGATGTGGGTTCGCCCTTCGACTACCGCAAGCAGGGCATCATGTACGTGGCCGGGGATCTGAAGCCTCCGGGATTTGGCGTGCACGAGGGCCAGCTGGAGCGACTTCGCGAGCTGTGCGAGGCGTCCGAGGGAGGTGCCCTGGGGCTGTTCTCCTCGAAGCGTGCAGCCGAGCGCGCCGCAGAGTATATGCGTGAGCACAGCGATCTGAATATTCTTCTTCAGGGTGAATCCTCGCTGAAGGCCCTGGTGGAGGAGTTTAGCGAGGATGTTGACTCGTGCCTGTTCGGCACGATGAGCCTGTGGCAGGGCGTTGACGTCCCCGGGGACTCCTGCCGTCTGGTGGTGATGGACCGCATACCGTTCCCGCGCCCGGACGATCCGATTGCGCAGGCCCGCACAGAGTCGGTAAACCGTCACCGTGGTAACGGTTTCATGGCCGTCTCTGCGCATCACGCGGCTATCCGCATGGCGCAGGGCGCGGGTCGCCTGATTCGTTCGGTGAATGACCGCGGGGTCGTGGCGGTTCTGGATTCGCGACTCGCAACGAAACGCTACGGCGGCTACCTGATGAGGGCCATGCCGCCGATGTGGCCCACCCAGAATAAGCAGGCCGTGGTGGGTGCGCTGGCCCGTCTCTCGGAATCCATCGACAGGTAGCCCGTCTACCGTGTGCTGAGCGGGCCATTGTGTATTGAGCGGGCGGCGCGTTTTCCCCGCAGGGCTATTTCCCCGTAGAGTCAGAGAAAAGCCCCCGGCACTCGCAAACTTGCGAGTGCCGGGGGCTTTGTTCGTTATGGGCTTTGGAAGCGCTGAAGTCTCAAAGGACGTAGCTACCAGATCGGGGCGTTGGCGCCGGGAGGCATAGCACCCCATGATGCTCTCGCGAAGAGCGGGGATTAGAGGCTACGCAATACCGAAACAACCTTGCCCATGACGGTGGCGCGGTCACCCATAATCGGTTCGTAGCTTGCGTTGCGCGGCATGAGCCAGGTGTGGCCATCAACCTGGCGGAAGACCTTCACGGTGGCCTCATCGTCCAGCAGGGCGGCCACGATGTCGCCGTTGTCGGCGGTGTGCTGTTCACGCACGACGACCCAGTCGCCATCGCAGATAGCGGCGTCAATCATGGAATCGCCCTTGACCTTGAGCATAAAGAGCTTGCCGTTGCCGACCAGCTGGCGCGGCAGGGCGAGTACATCTTCCACAGACTGCTCGGCGGTGATGGGGCCGCCCGCGGCAATGCGACCGACGAGGGGGACGGGTACGAGGTCGTCCTCGCCAACCTCAAAGTTCGGAAGTTCAGGCAGGGGAGTGTGCATGCCGGCGCCGTTTTCGTCGAGCACCTCGATGGCGCGAGGGAGCTTGGGATCGCGGCGAATGTAGCCCATATTTTCGAGTCGGCCAAGCTGATGGGTGACCGAAGAGAGAGACGCAAGACCCACCATATCGCCAATCTGGCGCATGGACGGCGGATAGCCCTTCTGTTCAATCTCGGTGCGGATCGCGTCAAGAATCTTCTGCTGGCGCGCGGTCAGCGCCGGGCGGGGTGCTGTTGCCATATCTCTTCCTTTGGTCTGTGTCGCCGAAGGCTGCTGTACCTTCGGCGGAGCACGGATGGGTTGTCCACGTGTTCGTCATACGGTGACGTATATCGCACGGCTTAGGTGAAACATACCCCTTATCTCGTCAGGGGTGGATTAGATTCTAGATCCGTCGCGAGTCACGCCCCGCCATGATGGAAATCATCACGAGCGTGTGGAACATCTCTTGACACAAGTGTAGAACACTCTACCGACAAATTCAAACAAATATACTAGATTTTTTCTTCGAAACCGGAGGAATTTTTAGTATGTATCTGCTAGACTTTAGAACACGGATTCGGATACAGTAGAAAACCCTCCCGATTTTTGGGGTGTAAACGGGGTATTCTCCATGTAATTCGAATACTCGTTCTGCCTTGCGGGTCTGGAAGGGGGTCGTCGAATGTTCGAGAGTATTCGAACGAGAGACCGAACGACCTTCCTGAATCCGAAAGAGAGTTCTGGGGAACGCGTCTGCAAGACAAAACCCCGAACGTTCCTTGACCCGACGTGTCGGGTCCCGGGCAGAAAAACGAACAACCACACTCAACTCACCCGCCGAGTCTCGAGAGAGCCGGCACCGTTCACCCCGGCGGATTGCCGCGGGAGTGAGCTTGAGAGAAAGGAACCACAATTATGACCGCAGCTTCTTTGGCCCCTCACCGTGCCTCTGCGTCTGCTACCCTTCCGGAAGGTTTGGTGGTACTTCACCCCGCGCACGCACGGCAGTCCGCGCGCATCGCTCGAGGCTCCTCCCGTCGCGCATCCGCTCCTCAGTCTTCTGCCTCTCCGGCGCCCGTCCGCAGTGTCTCTCCCACCGCGGCGGCTGCTCGGCCTGTGGCCCCCTCCGCTCCGGTGAATGAACGCTCCGTTTCGGCGCACCTCTCCGGGCAGGGGAGGGAATCGTCTTCCCGCCGTGCGGGCCTTGTGCCCTCCGCTATCTCGGGTCTTCGCTCCCTATCGTCTCGCCTTGAACGCTTCAACCCCCTGCGCAATTTCAAGGGGCTGCCTCTGCTGACCCTGGCCGCGCTCGTGGTGCTGGGCGCCATTACCTTCCTCGGCCCTTCCTTCGGCCCCCGTGTTGAGAACGCATCGGCCACCCAAGCCACTGTGACCGTTAAGCACGGCGAGACACTGTGGGACATCGCCCAGTCGGTGAACCCCGGCGGTGATGTCCGTGATACCGTGGTGCGTATTATGGAGATGAACTCGCTGACGAGCACCGCTGTCGACGCCGGTCAGCGCCTCGAGGTTCCCAAGCCGCGCCACTAGGCAAAGCTGTCGAGGCGAGAGCTTCGGCTCACCCGTCAGCGGATTATGAATCGGCTACGAACCGCCTACCGCACTACTCAAGGAGCACGCGATGTCAACACCCTCTCAGTCCCATCAGGACGCGGTCTCCTCACCGCGCCCCGTGGTCGCCGTTCTGGGAGATCCCGGAACTCACGGCGCCATGGTAAAGCTTCTTCGGGATTCGGGTGCGGAGGTCATCGTCACCGCTGACCCGCATCAGCTCCGCGAGGCTGACGGCATGGTGGTTGCCGGTCCTGCCGGTTCCCTTGAGGCGTTCGACGAGCTAAAAGCCAAGGACGCTGAGCGCGTGATTGGGCGCCGCGTGGCCGGTGGCCGTCCGGTGCTCGCGGCCGGTGCCGCCCTGAGCTGCCTTTTTGAATCCGTCGCGGTGAACCACCCGCAGCTGGGCAGCGTGCAGGTTCAGGGTATGGGGGAGTGGCCCGGCGAGAGCGTGGAGCTTTCCACCCGGGGCCTGGTGCCCGGCTCCTCCGCTGTGTCCCCCTCGACCGGCAGTCGACTGCTCAAAGATATTGAGGGCGAGGCCCATTTCAAGTCCGAGCACGGTGTTTTTGAGTGGGCCTTTGACCAGAGCATTGACTATATCGCTCCTCCCGCGGTGAGCTGGACGGCAACCGAACCTCCCTATATTGCCGCGGTGGAGAACGGCCCGCTGACCGCTGTGCAGTTCTGCCCGGTCGTATCCGGTGAGCTGGGTGCGGAATTTATGCGCCGCTGGGTCGGGTCCCTCGCGGTGACCGGCCGGCTGTCGCCTGCCGCGGGTGAATCCGCTACCGGTGGGGGGAATCATAATGGCTAAACCCATCCTTGAACTTCTGCCGGCCGTCGATATTTCCGAGGGCTACGCGGTGCGCCCTGTGGGCGGCACCCTGTCCGGTGGCGAGCAGCGTCTCGATCCGGTCAAGGCGGCGCTCACCTGGGTGAAGGCTGGCGCCCGCTGGATTCATCTGGTTGATCTTGACCTAGCCTTTGGCCGCGGTGCGAATACGGATGTTCTGGCGGAGGTTGCCGCCGCCGTCCGTGCCGAGAATACCCGCGGCTCCGCTCCGGTTCGTATTCAGGTCAGTGGCGGTGTGCGTAGTGCTGAGAGCCTGGAGCGCGCCCTGAGCCTCAACCCGGACCGCGTGAACGTGACCAGCGCGGCGCTGGCGGATTCTGCCTGGCTTGAAAGTATCCTGGCTCGTTACGCGGATTCTGATCTTCTAGCCCTGGGGCTCGACGCCCGTTACGACCCCGAGCGGGGTTGGGTGACGGTGGCTCGGGGAACCGACTGGTCGGGCCCCGAGGTGGCGGAGGCTCTGGCCTGGCTAGAAAGCGTGGGCGTGCGTCGCTACATTGTCACCGACGTGAGTAAGGATGGCTCGCTGGCTGGTCCCAGCGCGGAACTGCTCGATGAGGTGCTGGCCCAGACCGTCTGTCGGGTGGTGGCGTCCGGTGGCGTGGCGTCGCTGGCGGACCTTGAGAAGCTGCGCGCCATGGTGCCTTACGGATTGGAGGGCGTGGTGCTGGGCAAGGCGCTGTACGTGGGGAACTTTAGCTTTGAGCAGGCACTCGAGGTCGCTGGCTCCCGCTGAATCTCTCCTTTCTGATAAGGCTGTCGGCTCCCGCCAGTCCGCGCAGAACATATGCGGAATACATACGGCAAAGCCCCGTCTCCTTCAGCCGAGGGAGACGGGGCTTTACCGTGAATAGATTGGGGGCGACATGGTAGGCCGGCCGGTTCGAGAGATCGGTTTAGTACACCGGGCCGGTCAGCTTCTCGCCGGGGCCCTTGCCCGGCTCGTCCGGGAAGGGGGAAGCCTCACGGAATGCCAACTGCAGGGTGCGCAGGCCGTCGCGCAGGGGTGCTGCGTGCTGGGAGCCGATTTCGGGTGCTGCGGCGGTGACGAGGCCTGCCAGTGCGGTGATGAGCTTGCGTGCTTCGTCGAGGTCCTTGAGGTCGTCGGCGTTTTCGTCTGCTGCCAGGCCGCACTTGACGGCTGCGGCGCTCATCATGTGGATGGCCGCGGAGCTAATGATTTCGATGGCGGGAACGTCTGCAATATCGCGCAGCTGCTCATTAACGGCCTCGACCTGCTCCTCGGTGAGCTCGGTGTGGCCGTGGACGGGGGTTTCTTCTCCCGCGGTAAAGCGGAAGTTATTGTTTTCAGTGCTCATAACCCTAGAATCTCACATTTCGTTTAATTCGGTAAATGCGTCCTTAAGAGTGGGTGCTTCTGTGGACTTTCTGAGGGAGTCCCCGCAATTTTTATGGTGTTTTGCGTCTATTTCCTTGCGCCTGTCGGGGATTCTGCGGTATGGTTGTAGGCAGTTTGCAAGTGGAGCATGCCTCC
>ERZ1674245.128-NODE-128-length-25865-cov-13.961682_pt1 | contig 25865 bp, 24 predicted proteins | sample MGYA00581205_ERZ1674245 | MGnify/ENA primary metagenome ERZ1674245 (study PRJEB41354, sample SAMEA4873314) | human saliva metagenome | biome: human-associated habitat [ENVO:00009003]; feature: mouth environment [ENVO:08000002]; material: saliva material... | reverse complement strand
GGCGTAGGAGTTGTGGCGCTGCCATTCAGTGAGGAAGGAGACGACGCGCGCGGGGCCACCGCCCTCGCTCCACCCGTGGTTCTTGTGCCGGAGCAGGATCTTGCGGGTACCCAGCGACGGCAGGGGGGTGATCCGCATACCAGTCCTGTGGGCACCGGCGAGCGCCATTGCCGGCAGGATCGTCGAACCCGCGCGGGCACGCACGAGGGAGCGGGCGGCCTCGTAGGTGGTGTACAGGTGGGGTGCCCAGCTGGTGTCCGGGAACGCCTTGGTGATGCGGCGCATGACGTGGTCTCCGCTGGAACCCGGGCTGACGCGCAGCCACGTCAGGTCTGCGAGGTCCTCAATGGAACGGATCGGGGGAGCGGAATCAGGGGTGACCAACACCCACGGTTCGTCAATGAATGGGATGTCCGTGTATCCGCGCGGGGGCAAACCGGGGTCCTCGTCGCGTTCGATGACGAGGATGTCGAAGCGGCCCGTGCGCAGGGCTGCCATGCCGGGTGTCTCCTCCGTTTCCTCGATGCGCAGGTCGATGCCGGGCAGAGCCTCCTCCAGGTCAGGCAGTGCCGGGATCAGGGTGGAGCGGCAGATCGTCAGGAATGCCCCCAGTGTGACCGTGCCCGTCACCTGGCCGGTCAGTGGCCTCAGGGCCTTGAGAGCTTCGGCGATGTCGGCGTTGATGCGTTCGCCGGCCTCGGCGACGATGGTGCCGGCGGGGGTCAGGATCGCCCCGGACGTCGTGCGCTCGACGAGCTTGAGGCCCACTTCTTCCTCAAGTTTTTGGATCTGCTGAGAGACCGCCGAGGGGGAGACCATGAGGATGTCCGCGGCAGCCACGATGCCGCCTTCGCGTGCGACCGACAGGAGGAACGGCAGGCGGCGAGGATCAATGTCCATGAGCTCTCCATCGTTAAGTGAAACTGCAAGATAACTATAGAACCATTCAATTGTGCTTGAGTACTGGAAGGTGGACAATGAGTGCCATGACCATCTCGCACCTGGCAATCGTGATCCTCGGCTGGGTTGGTGCCGCCGCCTCCATCGCCGCCTATTACCTCGTCTCCACCAAGCGCTTCGCTCCCGACTCTCTGCGCTACCACACGTTGAATGCCTCCAGCTGCATCCTCCTGGCCCTGGCCTGCGCATCCACGGGTGCGTGGCCGTCCTTCCTGACCAACGCCATCTTCATCGGCGTCGGATTCACCATGATCTGGCGTGTGCGCGACCGCCTTGTACGCCGTCTTCTTCAGGCCGTGCGCTTCTTCGACGTGCGGCGGTTCCTTCCCCGGCGTCAGCACCTGGCGCGCGCACGCTGACGCGGAGTGTGTGGGGGCGGGCTGGGGTCGCCCCCACACGCGTATGTTCCTTCCGGATTAATTAAGAACTGGATGGGTGAACAGTCAATACTGTGTCAACGTATCCCAAGGAAAAGTCTGTAAGAAACGCTTCACTGAAAAATTAGAGAGAATCGATGGAAAGAGACGAGAAAAAGGGGGATCATAGGAGCACGATGCGGTGACAGATCCACCGCACGGTACTCAAAGAGGAGCACACAATGTCTCGTTTCGTCACATCACTCCTTCAACGCCTCGCCCATCACAGCAGAATGCGCCAACAGCGCAACCCGCTGCAGTACTCGATGGACCGCCCCTTCTTCGGGAACCTCGTCGCCCGCTGATGGAGCGCCCGCCGGGCGTACACAAGTGCCGGACACCCCTTGGGTGCCCGGCACAATCATGTTGGGGGCTAGCCGCGCAGGTACTCCACGATGTGGGGCATGAGCGCACGGAAGGCGATGCCGCGGTGGCTGATCGCATTCTTCTGTTCGGCGCTCATCTGTGCGGTTGTGACCTCGAAGCCCTCGGGGACGAAGATCGGGTCGTAGCCGAATCCGCCCTCGCCGCGGGGGGAGCGCGTCAGCGTGCCGCGCACCTCGCCGCGCTCGACGAACTCGCGCCCATCCGGCGTTACCAGGACAGCCGCCGACACGAAGGCGGCACCGCGGTGGCGGTCGGGCACATCGGAGAGCTGATCAAGGAGCAGGCGCAGGTTCGCCTCGTCATCCCCGTGGGAGCCGGACCAACGCGCGGAGAAGATGCCGGGTGCACCACCCAGTACATCCACCGTGATACCGGAGTCGTCGGCGATGGCCGCCAGGCCGGTGGCACGCGCCAACGCGCGGGCCTTGATCAGGGAGTTCTCCTCGAAGGTCACTCCGTCCTCGACCGGGGAAGCCACGTCGAAATCGCTCATGCGCGCCACGCAGCCGGCCTCGAAGCCCTCCCATGCGGGGGCCAGGATGGCCTCGAGTTCGCTGACCTTGTGCGCGTTGGAGGTCGCGAAGACCAAGCGCGCGCTCACGGGCGCACCTCGATGCGTTCCATAAGGGGAGCCTCGAGCGCCAGCTTCTGGGCCGCGGCGAGCCGGGCGTTACCCAGCGTCGCCAGGTCGAGGAGCTCGTTCAGCTCATCGCGGTTGAAGGGGGCATGCTCGGCGGTGCCCTGAACCTCGATGAAGCGACCGTCGCCGGTCTGAACGACGTTCATATCCGTCTGCGCGCGCACGTCCTCGACGTAGGGGAGGTCCAGCATCGGGGTGCCGTCGATGACGCCCACGGAGATCGCGGAGATCGAGTCAGTGAGGACCTTGGCGGAGGGCTTGAGGATGTCCTGTTCCTTCGCCCAAGACACGGCGTCGGCGAGGGCCACATAGGCACCGGTGATCGCCGCGGTGCGGGTGCCGCCGTCGGCGCGCAGGACGTCACAGTCTAGGATGATGGTGTTCTCACCGAGGGCGGACACGTCGACGATGCCACGCAGGGAGCGTCCAATGAGGCGTGAAATCTCCTGGGTGCGCCCGCCCACCTTGCCCTTGACGGATTCGCGGGAGGAACGCTGTTCGGTGGCGCGCGGGAGCATCGAGTACTCGCCGGTGACCCAGCCCTCGCCGGAGTCGCGCTTCCAACGCGGCACACCTTCGGTGAAAGAGGCAACACACAGGACGCGGGTGTTGCCGAACTCAATGAGGACGGAGCCCTCGCCGGTACCCGACCAGCCGCGGGTAATGGAGACGGGACGGAGCTGGGACGGGGTGCGCCCATCGGCGCGCAGGGGAGTATTTGTCATAGTGCCTAGGGTAGCCCACCGCGTTACCGTGGAGTTATGAGTCTTGATCTACCTCTCGTCCGCGGTCACGTCGATCCGGCGGTCGCGCTGCGCGATTCCGTGGCTCCGGCCGCCCTCGTGCGCGCCGGTGAGGCCGATGTCATCGTTGTTGACTCCTCCGGTTTCGTCCTCCTTGACGAGGCCGTGGCATCGTCCTCGGATACGCCGACTTTGCGACGCCTGAGTGGGGACGAGGCCACGCGTGCGCTCGAGGGATCCACGGCCTCGTTCATTGGGGTGGCGGGCGACCGCCCGATTGTTGCGCTCGAGACGAGCCGGGATGAGGCAGAGGGCGCCTGGGAGCACCTGCGTGCGGTCGGGTGGAGGCTCGACGGCGACGAAGCCGCCGTGGCCCTGACTGCGGTCGCGCTGGCCGGATGGCATGCCACCTACCATTTTTGCGGGCGATGCGGCTCGCCCGTGTCCCTGGAGTCGGGCGGCTGGGCGGCCCGCTGCGCGGCCTGTGACCGCGTCGAGTACCCCCGCCAGGACCCGGCGATCATCGTCCTCGTCCAGGACCACGACGGGCGCGTGCTGCTGGCGCACAACGCCCTGTGGAAGCCGGGTTTCGTCTCGATCATCGCCGGCTACGTCGAGGCTGGGGAATCCCCGGACGTGACGGTCGCGCGTGAGGTCGCCGAGGAGGTCGGCATCGAGATTGAGACGCCCACCTACGTCGCGACCCAGCCCTGGCCCTTCGGGCGCTCGCAGATGATGGGGTACCGTGCCCGCACGCGTCAGCCGCGCCCCACCCCGCAGGCGGACGGCGTCGAGATCGAGTGGGCACGCTTCTACAGCCGCGAGGAGCTGACGCGCACGCTCGAATCCGGGGAGATCAGCGCGCCCGGACGCGCGTCCATCGCCTACGCGCTCCTCGCCGACTGGTATGGCACCGATCTGCCGAGCGGACCGGACGGCGCGGGACGCAACTGAGGGCGGGCAATGGAAGAATGGGGAGCATGAACCCCGAGGAACTGCTCGACGCCCTGGACCCCGATCAGCGCGCCGTCGCCACGCAGGTGGCCGGCCCGCTCGCCGTGCTGGCCGGCGCGGGCACAGGTAAAACGCGGGCGATCACGTACCGCATCGCCTACGGGGCTACCGTCGGGGCTTTTGACCCATCCAACGTGCTGGCCGTGACCTTCACGCAGCGCGCCGCCTTCGAGATGCGACACCGCCTGTCCCAGCTGGGGGTTCCCAAGGCGCAGGCACGCACCTTCCACTCCGCGGCGCTGCGCCAGCTGCGCCATTTCTGGCCCACCGTCGTGGGCGGTCCCCTGCCCGACGTCGTGCCGCACAAAGCCTCCCTTGTCGCCGCCGCCGCCGCCCGCCTCGGCATTGCGTTTGACCGCACGAACGTGCGCGACATCGCCGCCGAGGTCGAATGGGCGAAAGTCTCGATGATCGACGCCGCGCACTACGCCTCGCGCGTGGAACGCCTGGGACGAGACGTACCCGCCGGGCTGGACGCGCTCGACATGGCACGCCTCCTCGACGTGTATGAGGACGCGAAAAACGAACGCGGAGTCATCGACTTCGAGGACATCCTCATCTACCTGTGTGGCATGCTGCAGGAACGCGCCGACGTCGCCTCCATCGTGCGCAAGCAGTACCGATCCTTCGTGGTCGATGAGTTTCAGGACGTCAACCTCCTCCAGGCACGCCTCCTCGACCTGTGGCTGGGTGGTCGCCACGACGTGTGCGTCGTCGGCGATGTCGCGCAGACGATCTACTCCTTCACGGGCGCGTCCCCGGACTATCTGACGGGGTTCGGACGCAAACACCCCGGTGCTCGCATCGTCGAACTGACGCGCGACTACCGCTCCACTCCGCAGATCGTGACCCTGGCCAACGACGTCCTTGCCCGCGCCACCCAGCGCGACGGCACAGTGCGCCTGTCTAGCCAGCGAGACGGGGGAGCGCACGTCGGATACTGCACCTACGAGGACGACCACGCCGAGGCCGAGGGAGTCGCCGCACAGATCGCCGATCTCATCGTCGGCGGCACCCAGCCCCACAACATTGCTGTCCTCATGCGCACCAACGGCCAATCTCAAGCCTTCGAGGAAGCCTTGGGCGCGCGCGGTATTCCCGTGGCCGTCGCCGGAGGAAAACCCTTCTTTGCCCGCGACGACGTGCGCACCGCGATCTCGCGCCTGCGCGCCGCGGCCACAGCCTCGGAAGAGGGAACCGTGGGAGAGGTCGTACGCGAGGTTCTCTCCGGCGTCGGCTGGTCTCCCGAGGCCCCCTCGGCCCAAGCGGGTTCTGAGCGCTGGTCGAACATGAATGCCATCGTCGGGTGGGCCGACGACTCACAGGCACCCACGCTGGCCGCCTTCGTCGCCGAACTCGACGAGAGGATCGCTTACCAGGTCGAACCCGACAAGGAAGGTGTCGAGCTGGCCACAATCCACGCCGCCAAGGGCCTCGAGTGGGATGCAGTCTTCCTGGTTGGCCTCTCAGAGGGCCTGCTGCCCATCTCGTACGCGAAAACCCCCGAAGCCCGTGAGGAGGAACGACGCCTGCTGTACGTGGCCGTCACCCGAGCCCGCGACCTACTCACCCTGTCGTGGGCGTGCTCGCGGGGCGCGGACGGGCGGGGCAAGCGTAAGCGCAGTCGTCTCCTGGACGGCATCTGGCCCAAAGAACGGCGCTCCGGATCATCGGCGCAGGGCGTCGGCGCGCCGAAGAAGAAGGCGCGTCCCTCCACCCGTGCGCTCAACCAGGCTTTCGAGGAGGAGGCCTCGCCCCAGGCCATCGAGCTATTCGGGCGGCTCAAGGCGTGGCGCCTCGAAGTGGCCCGCCTGGCGAGCGTGCCGCCGTACACGGTCTTTACCGATCAGACGCTGCGCGACATCGCCGTGGCGATGCCGAAGAACACGACGCAGCTGCGCGTTATCCGCGGTATCGGAGACGTCAAAGTGCAGCGCTTCGCGGCCCCCGTCCTCGCTCTCGTGCGCGGCGAAGAGGTCATCGTCGAGGAGGAAGCCTGATCTAGCAGGCCAGCCCGCAGATTCCGCACACGCATTCGGGCGCGGGCACGGTGCGCTCGACGGTGATGGTCCCGTCCTCGTCGATGGTGGCGACCTCGGCGCACAGCTGCGCGGTGAGGTCGCCTGAGGCGAAGTCGCGTACCAGGCGCGCTATGCGCAGGGCGGCGGCGTAGTGGGCGAGCATGGATAGGGGTCCGAGGGGCCAATTCATGAGTTCACGCAGATGTGAGAGCCGATAGGGGTCGGCCTCGGCCCGCGCGTGTTCACAACACTGGAAGCAGGGGGTGACGCCCGGGATGACGAAGGGGCCGATCTCATAGGAGTGCTCACCGCGCGTCACTATGAGGTGCGGGACGTCGCGGACTGTCAGGTCGAAGGGGATGCCGGGGTCGACGACGCGGTCGGCGGACACGAGCGCCACGTCGACGTCGCCTTGGAGGTGCAGGTGGGGCAGGGGGATTAGGGGCGCTAGATCGCGTCGTAGCGCGCGGGCGCGGGGCGTGCCGGTGAAGGACCCGCCGAAGACCCTGTCCCAGTCCTCGTCCACCTGCTGTTCGGCATCGACCGCCAGGGAGAGGCGCAGCGTATCTACGAGGGAACGCAGCGCGAGGACGGTCCCGGGTGTCGCACCGAGGACCCCCACGCGCAGGAGCACGCGACGGTCCTCATCGTCGATGAGATGAGCGCGGCTGAGCCTGGCGATGAGTTCCGGCGAGGCCTGGGCGGGTTCGGGGGATCGGGGAGAGCGAGCCTGGTTGCTCAGCCAGATCTGGTCGCTTGCGTGCAGGTTCTCCATGAGGACGTGGTGGGTTCGGTCCCCGCCGACTTGGGCGACTCCGGGGCCGCGCCACAGGACCGCCGTATTGGGTGCCAGATTCATGACGATCTCCTTTGTTTCATGTCTGTTGAGATCATCATGAACCTGTGGGCACCACTGGCGCAGCGTTTTAAAAAATCTGTGGAAAACTTGTCAGATTATTCCGCTTCGCGCTTGTCTGAATCGTCCGGAGAAGTGTCTTCGGACTGGTGCTCCTGATCGCTCGAACCAGCCACGGCCTCGTCCCCGGGTTCCAGTCCTTCGGCCCAGCCGAGCGTGCCGTCAAGCAACGAGGTGAGGGCGGCATCGATATCCGCGTCCTCCTCTGCTGCGGCTCGGCGCAGCGTCAGGAACGTGTCGGGCGTCGCCAGCTCAGTCTCGGAGGGCACCATGTCCGGGTGAGACCACAGGGCCTCACGGGCGTCACGCCCACCGTCAGCTTCGACGAGCGAGAAGATCTGCGCGGCTCCGCGTGCCTGGCGCGGGCGCATCTGCAGGCCCATCAGGGTTCCGAGAATTTCCTCCGCGGGACCGCCCGACGCGCGGCGCCGACGCATCATCTCGCGCAGCGCGTCCGCGTGAGGCAGGTAAGGCAGTGTTGCGCGGGCAGTGACGACCTCGACCCAGCCCTCGATGAGAGCCAACATGGTTTCCAAGCGCGTGAGAGCACGGCGCTGATCGGGCGTCATCGACAACGCAAACACGCCGCCGCTGAGCGCCGACTCAACGGACGCGGGGTCCGAGGGATCCACCGAGCGGGCCGCTTCAGAAATGGCCTCCGTGTCGATCGCGATCTGCGACGCGTAGCGCTTGACCGCGCGCACGAGGTCACCTTCCAGCCACGGCACGGATGCAAAGAGTCGCCGGTGGGCAGCCTCGCGCACAGCCAGGAACTGGCGCACCTCATCGAAGGGCGCGTCCAGGCCGTCGGCGAACTGTGCGACGTTGTGGGGCAGCAGGGCAGCGTGCGAGGTGTCCGACAGGGGGATGCCCGTGTCGTAGGTGCCGAACGACTCGCCGGCCAGGGCACCCAGGGCGCGCGCGAGCTGCGCGGAGAACATCATCGCCGACAGGCGGGGCATCATCTCCTGCGTCTTGCCCAGCATCGCCGCCATCCCGTCGGGCAAGGGCACGTCACTATCGACGCCGCCCTCGCCGAACTGCTCGGAGAGCGCGCTGGACAGGGCGCGCGACACGTTGAGTGCTATGGGTTCGCAGATGCGCTTCCACGTGGGGATCGTGTGCTCAACCCACGCGACCTTGCTCCACACGTCGCGGGTGACGGGACCGGACGCGAAGTCCGTGACGGCGTCCAGCCACAGGTCAGCGATCGTCATCGCCTGGCGCGCTGCTTCGGCCTCGGTCGCCGTAGGGGCCTGGTCGCCGCTCATGTAGGCGGCCTGCTTGGCGCTGTCTTCCACGACGCGCCAGTTCACCGGCCCGGCCGTCGTGTTCATGAGGAACTGCAACTGACCCAGGGCCGCCTGCATGCGAGCGGGGTCGGAAAACTCGGGAGGCAAGTTCGTCGGATCGAAGCCCTGGGCCTCAAGAGCGCGGGCGGCCTCGGCGGCCGCCTCGTCTCCCAGGATGGAGCGCAGGAAATCCTCAAAGGGGGTGCCAGACTCGTTCTCATTCATGGCCACAGACTAGCGGGCGGGCGTTGATCCGGGCTGACAAAACCCTGCGAAAACGCTAAGAGCATAAGGGGTGGGCGTGCGCGTCAAACGCCGGTGCGACACAATTGCACGGTGAACGAAACCGAGATGACCTCGACACATGACGACGCGCTCGCCCTTCAGGAGGGTGACCGGGAAGAACGCGCCCCGCTTGTGAGCTGGCGGCTGGCGACAGCCTTCATCGCTCTGGTTGCGATGGCGGTGATACTCTTCTGGGTGCCCGTCCCCTTCGTGGTCTCCAGCCCCGGGCCGACCTTTAACGTGTTGGGTTCCGCCAATGGTGAACCGATGATCGCCATCGAGGGCACTGACCCCACGACGGGGGAGGAAGTACAGCTCGACGACGCCCAGTCGGCGTCGGTCACCGCCAAGGCGAAGCCCGGCCAGGGCCAGCTGCGCATGGTCACGGTCTCCGAGGCGGGTGGCCCCGGAAACCGTCTGAACTTCGCTCAGCTGGTGGGCGCTTACTTCGACCCCCACTCCAAGATCACCGACTACGAGTCGGTCTATCCCGCTGGAACCACCCAGGACAAGGTGAGCGACGCGCAGTCCACCATGATGCGTAACTCGCAGACGACCTCCCAGGTCGCGGCCCTCGAGTACCTCGGCTGGGACGTCCCGGCGACTGTGACGATTGCGGGCACGACGGAAGGCTCCAACGCGGAGGGCATCGTCCAGGAAGGCGATATCCTGTTGGCGATCACGACCCCCGACGGCACGCGCCACGACATTACACGCGCCTCCACGCCCTTCACACTCATGCGAACCGTGCCCGCGGGGAGCCTCATGACGGTCACGGTCGAGCGCGATGGCGTCACCCAGGACTTGTCTTTCGACTCGATCGCCGTCTCTGCGACCGAGCCGGGTTCGAAGCTCGGCATCTACCTGACCGTCGACCCCTCCCTGCCCGTTGACATCTCCTTCAACCTGGAGGGTGTGGGCGGTCCGAGCGCCGGCATGATGTTCTCCCTTGGCATCATTGACCGCCTGACCCCGGGCGACATGACCGGGGGCAACGCGATCGCGGGCACCGGCACGATGTCCTTCGACGGCCAGGTCGGCGCAATCGGCGGCATTCAACAGAAACTGTGGGGTGCGCACGACGACGGTGCCCAGTGGTTCCTGGCCCCTGCTGAGAACTGCTCCGAGGTCGTCGGGCACGTCCCGGATGGCCTGAACGTCGTGAAGGTCTCCAACCTGTCCGAGGCCGCCACGGCCGTCGCTACAATCGCGGAAGGCAACGGCTCAGCCCTGCCGACCTGCCAGTAACGCTTCCTTCGCTCCCGCCACGTGCGCTGAGGGTAGAACTGAGCCCCGACCTCGTCCCTGTCACTCAAGGAACGAGGCCGGGGCCGCTCTGTGGTCAGGCCTGCTCGTCCGTCACCGGCTCGAGGGACGCGCGCAGAGCGTCGACCAGTGCGGGAACCAGGACGGAGCCCTGCCCGACCTTATCGTCGGAGTCGAAAGCGCGCGTGCGCAGTGCGCACCACGACTCGCCTGTGCGCATGACGCCTACGGCCAGGCGCACGTCCGTACGCGCGGGGTGGTTCGAAATGAACTCGAGGGCCTCCTCGGGATCCTCGGGGGCCTCATCCTCGACCTCCGGGGGAACCACGATGCGCTCAACCGTGAGCGCGGCACCCGGGACGGCCTCGGGCCACGCCAGATGAGCGAGCACCTGCTCGATGTCGTCGGTGTCCAGATCCTCCTGAATAATCGCGCTCAGGTGATCCTCCGAGCCATCCCACCCGCCGCGGAGCTGCTCCGCGATGTCTGCGGGCAGATTCGGGTCGGCGAGCAGCATCGCCGTGGGAACCAGCGCGTAAATCGACGGCGCATGATCCCACCCGACCCGGGCGGCACCCTTCTCAATATCAACAACCACGTTGGCCAGCGCAATCTGTCGCGCACTCGGCATCATTTCAACTGTCATAAGCCCATAATCTCACGGAGAGCGGACAAAACAGCAACGAAGAACAACGTGCTCGCCGGTAGACTGGGACATAGCTTTCGGTTTAACAGAGAGGATTGCTGTGAGCTTCCCATTTTCGGTCTTCGGATCCGATGAGCCACGCCACCCACGAGGGCCGCGAACGCCACACGTCGAGGTGAAGCTGCGCAAGCCCGGCCCCGGCACGATCACGGTTGGTGCGCTCATCGCCATCATCGGCGTTATCTACGGTGCCTCCATCGTCTGGACGGAGATCCTGTGGTTCCGTCAGATGAGCGCGACTCGCGTCATTCTCACCCAGTGGGGGGCTCACATCGGCCTCTTCGTACTCGGCCTGCTGGTTGCGACCGGCCTGCTGTACTTCTCCATGGCCTACGCCTATCGCCACCGTGCATCCTCCACGCGCGGGCAGGCCTCGGCGTCGCTGCGTGCCTACCAGGAGGCCCTCGAACCCGTGCGGCGCGTGGCCTTTTGGGGGGTCGCCCTCTTCTTCGGCTTTACGAATGGCGCACGCCTGGCCACCGAGTGGCGCACGCTTCTGCAATTCCTCAACGCCTCCTCCTTCCATCAGGTCGACCCCCAGTTCGGCTTGGACATTTCCTTCTTCGTGTTCGTCCTGCCCGCGATCAAGGTGCTCGTCTCCTTCCTGATGAGCGTCACCGGCATTGGTCTGGCCGCCGCCCTGGTCGTCAACTACCTGTACGGGACGATCCGCCTGGCCCCGCGCCCCCACGCCTCCAAGCATGCGCGCTTGCAGACCGGCCTCATGGCGGCCACCCTGTCCATTTTCATTGGGATCAACTACTGGCTGGGCCGCTACGAGCTGCTCACCCAGGACTCCGGCTCCATCCACGGTGCCATGTACTCCGACATCAACGCCAAGATGCCCGCCCACTCCATCCTGGCGGTCATCTCCTTCCTGGTCGCTGTCCTCTTCGTCGTCGCAGCCTTCCGCGGCACGTGGCGCCTGCCCGTCACCGGCGTGGCCGTCACCGTTGTTGCCGCGCTCATCCTAGGCGGTGCCTATCCCGCCCTCATCGAGCAGTTCCGCGTGCGCCCCAACCAACGCACCCTCGAATCCCCCTACATCCAGCGCAACATTGACGCGACCCTGGCTGCCTACGGCCTCGACGACGTCGACTACCAGACGAACTACGACGCGGCCACCACGGCCTCGGCCGGCCAATTCGACAACGACACCCTGACCTCCCAGGTGCGCCTGCTCGACCCCAAGGTCATCACGAAAACCGTCCAGCAGCTCCAGCAATCCCGCCTGTACTACGGCTTCAACTCCGGCATGAAGGTCGACCGCTACAACGTGGGCGGCGAGCGCCGTGACACCGTCATCTCGGTGCGCGAACTCAACCTGAACGGCTTGTCCGCCGAGCAGCAGACGTGGGTCAACCAGCACACCGTCTACACGCACGGCTTCGGCGCGGTCGCCGCCTACGGCAACCAGCTGACCAGCGACGGACTGCCCTCCTACTGGGAGCAGTCCGTGCCCTCCGTCGGTGAGATGGGACAATACGAGGAGCGCGTCTACTTCAGCCCGGGTTCTCCCAACTACTCGATCGTCGGTGCGCCCGAAGGTGCGGCTCCCCAGGAACTCGACTACCCGGATGACACTGCCGTCGGCGGCCAGGTCTCCACGACCTTCACCGGCAACGGCGGCCCCTCCGTGGGCAATACCTGGAACAAGCTCCTGTACGCGATCAAGTTCGGCTCCACCGACCTGTTCTTCTCCTCCCAGACGAACGAGGCCTCGCAGATCCTCTACGACCGCGACCCGCTGCTGCGCGTAGCCAAGGTTGCTCCCTACCTGACGCTCGAGCAGTCCGCCTACCCGGCGGTCGTCGATATGGACGGGGACCCCTCGACCGACAAACGCCTCGTGTGGGTGGTCGACGCTTATACGACCACGAACAACTACCCCTACGCCCAGCACGAGTCCCTCTCGGACGCGACCGTGGACTCCCAGTCCACGCAAATGGGCCAGTACGTGCAGAACAACAAGATTAACTACATGCGTAACTCCGTCAAGGCCGTCGTCGACGCCTACGACGGTTCCGTACGTCTGTTCCGCTGGGACGAGACGGATCCGATCCTGCGTACCTGGGAGAAGATCTACCCCGGCAGCGTCGAACCTATGTCCGCTATCTCCGGCGATCTTATGAGCCACCTGCGTTACCCCGAGGACATGTTCAAGGTCCAGCGCAACCTGCTGGCTACCTACCATGTGACCGACGCGTCCGGCTTCTATTCGGGCGGTGACCGTTGGCGCCTGGCCGAGGAAACCTCGACGTACGGGGATGCCTCTGCTTCCTCGTCCTCGCAGCGCGTGGACGCCAACGGCAACCCCGTGTCCGCACCGACCTCGCTGCAACCCCCGTACTACCTGACCATGCAGATGCCCGGACAGGAGAGCGCCGAGTTCTCGCTAACCTCCGTGTTCGTGCCCGGTGGCGGCGGCGAGGGCCGTCGCGAGGCCATGGCTGGCTTCCTCGCGGTCGACTCCGAGACGGGCAACACGCCGGGTCAGGTCCGCGAGGGCTACGGCAAGCTACGCCTGCTCGCGCTGCCCTCGTCGACGACCGTGCCCGGCCCCGGTCAGGTGCAGAACAAGTACGACTCCGACGAGAAGATCGCCACCCAGCTGAACCTGCTTAACCAGGCCGACTCGACCGTTATTCGAGGCAACCTCCTGACCCTGCCGGTGGGCGGCGGCCTGCTCTACGTCCAGCCCGTCTACGTCCAGGGCACCGGATCGGCGTCCTACCCCGTGCTTCGCTCGGTGCTGACAGCGTTCGGCGACAAGGTCGGCTTCGCACCCACCCTCGAGGAATCGCTGCGCCAGCTGGTCGCCGACGATGGGACTTCCACGACGCCCGCGCCCTCCACGCCGACGGGCGGCGGTGGGGGACAGTCCAGTGCGCCCGCTTCGGGCGATCCTGCGGTGCAACTGAGCCAGGCCGTCACCGATGCTGCGCAGGCGATGCGTGACGCTGACGCCGCGATGAGCAAGTCGGACTGGACCGCCTACGGTGAGGCACAGACTCGCCTGCACGATGCGCTCACGCGCGCTGAAGCCGCGCAGACGGCGCTCGGCACCACTTCGTCCGGTGCCGCGGCGACGCCGAGTCCGACTCCGTCGCCCACAGATGGTGCCGCGACGCCGTCGCCGTCTCCCTCCGCGGAGGCACAGAGCGGCTCATAGGCCCACGTCCCCTCACCGGCGCGCCCGGCTTCGCACCCTCAAGGGCTGCGGGCCGGGCGCTTGCCGTCGCTAGGATGGAGACGCGCGCTCCGGAGCGTGCAGTGTCGCTCGAGCAATCGGGCGTGGCAGAATTGCACGCTGAGGGATGCTCGATGAGCGTCCCTCAGGTGACGCTCAGTGTCGCCGCGTCTGGAGACCTAGCTCACGGCTGCTTTGCTTGACCTCGGTTAAATCAGGTGGTAAAGTTTTAATCACCGACGCGGGGTGGAGCAGTTCGGTAGCTCGCCGGGCTCATAACCCGGAGGTCGCAGGTTCAAATCCTGTCCCCGCTACCACCACAGACCCGGTCCCGTAAGGGGCCGGGTCTCGTCGTATCTGAGCGGTCCCGGCGGGCACATACGGCGCGGGCACCCACCCACCCGATCCATCCGGAGCGGGCATGAGAGCATCGACGGGGATGCCAAAGTGAGTTGCAAGTAGTGCCAGTTCTTCCGCGCTCCACTTCGCCTTGTCGTAGAGGCGGTTTGAGACCGATTGAGGCAAGGTTCCGAGGAGGGTGCCGACGCTCGCTCTAGAGAGTCCGTGTGCCATGAAGTACTGCGAAAGTGTGAGGCTCACAGCTCCATTGAACGTGAGCTGCGCAGCGGCACTAACTGTCGAATGATCAAGCATGCAATAAGTGTCACAGATGAAAGACAAGATTGCAAGTGTAATAGCTTGCCTGCATCTGAAATGTGTCATAGTCTTGACGTATGAAAGAAAAGCTTTCGCATGAGTCGCAAACGCTCACCGCCAAGGAGGCGGCGGCGTTGCTTCCAGGGATGACCTATGCGCGGCTGATGCGTCTTGCCAAGCAGGGCGAGATTCCCTCGATCCAGTACGGGGCGGGCGCGCGTCGATTCTTTCGCATCGTGGATCTTGCCGAGTACGCACGTGCGTCAGGTGTCGAGTTGTCTGATTCGATTGGGCAGGCGCGAGATGTCCCGATTCCTGGTCTTGGGAGGGCCGGGCGATGAAGCTGAGACTCTCCAGGCCGGTAGATACGTTGCTGCGGCATGCGGATGAGGACCTCATGGATCTGGTTGATGCCTTGGGCGTTGAGGGGACGAACCTGGGGGAGAGTCTGGAGAGCGTGCGTCGCATGCTTGCCCAGGCCACGCGAGAGTATGCCGCTGACCGAGAGGCGCGCGGCGTTGCGTATGGTCAGTGCATCGCCGCGCTGACGAAAGCGCGCACGGCGCTCATCGTCGGCGACCGTGACGCGTGTACTGATTCCCTGAGCGCTCTCGATACTCGCCTGCGCAATTTCCTTGCAGAGAAGGGGAGTGAGGGGCAATGAGCGTCAAGGTCTCTAGCTGGGTGTGGGGCTTGGAAAGCCTCACAGACAATGCCCCGTTGCTTGTTCTGCTGGCACTAGCGGACGCCGCAAACGATGAGGGCTACTGCTGGCACAACCAAAAGACGTTGTGCAAGAAGTCGAGGCAAAGCACCTCGACAGCGCGCCGGGCGTTGCGCAAGCTCGAAGCAATGGGGCTTGTCACGACATTTCGTCGCATGACCTCGAAGGGCCTGGCATCGAACCTGTACCTGCTCAACGTGGGAGCGGAACCTGACCATACTCTCCAGTCCGACCAGAGCGTCACGCTCAACGTGCCCGACGGTGCAACCATCGACGAGGTTATCGCCGAGGTGGAGCGGTATCGACTTTTCCGCATGATTCCGCGACCGGTCAAAATGACCGGAGGGGGGTCCGGTCAAAATGACCGTGGGGTCCCCACCGATGAGACTTTTCCGCATGATTCCGCGACCGGTCAAAATGACCGGGGGGGTCACGATGACGGGAGGGGTGCGGTCACCCGTGACGGGACCCCCCGGTCACAGGTGACCGATCCCTATAAGGAAGAACCGTCATATGAACCGTCATTAATGAACCCGACCCTACCCAACCCTTCCCGGGCTCAAAGCGATCCGGTCGGGTCTGGTGCCATCCAGGATGATCTCTCGGCTCAAGGCGCGGTGCCCGGCTCGGCTGACGCCGAGGCGGCCACGGCTCGCGGCGAGGTAGCAGCCGAAATGCTCGCCGCAGGAGAGAACCCCGCGAGCCTGGTAGCTGACGGCTGGTGGAACGCTGGCCAGCTCGCCGAGGCCCTGGCGTGGGCAGCCGAGCATCCCGCACCGGCGCGGGCGTCGGAAATAGCCCAGCAACGCCAGGAGGTTGGCCCCCAGGCCGCCCGTCAGGAATCCGGCCACGTCGACGAGGCGAGCGCGCTCATCGGGGCGTGCCTGCCCGAGTGGATGCAGGCCATGGACCGCACCGGTGCCCGCCAGGTCGCAGACATGCTGGCTGAGCGCATCGCTGCGGGATGGACACCCGCTCAGATTCGGGGACTCATGGGCGAAAAACCCGCCAATGGCGTGCGCCGTATGAGTTCGCTTGTGGCCTACCGCCTCGACCAGAACGCGGGAATCGCGGACGCGCCCCAAGCTCGCACGGCTGCGGCGCGCCAGGCGCAAGCAGCCGCAATCGACGCCGCGCGCCAGGCGCAAGCAGCCGCGATCACCGCCGCCGCCGAAGCTGCCAAAACCCCCGAAGAACGCGCCCGAGAAGAGGCTCACAAGCGGCTGTGGGAACACATGCGCGCAGCCCATCCCCAGGCCAGCAACGCCGAACTCGCTGGCCTCGTGCACGAGGCCATGAAACAGGTGAACGACCTCTCAGCAGTGCGTAGCGCCTGAACTCTTTTTCCGCTGGTCAGTCCAGATCCCCAAACCAAAACCACACAGAAAGGTTCGAAATCATGACTACCCACACGTTTGTCGGTAATCTCACCGCTGATCCTGAGTACCGTCCCGCTTCGGATGGGCGCGCGAGCGTCCACCTACGGATTGCATGCTCGGAACGCTACTACAGCATCAAAGCACGCGAGTGGCGATCAAAGGACCCGACTTTTTGGGATAGTTATGCCTGGGGCGATCGCGCCGAGGCCATCGCGGCAGCCGGGTTCCGCAAGGGCAACCCCGTTGTGCTCGTGGGCGAGCTCGTCGCTAACTCCTGGATGGATGAATCTGGGCAGACACGCCACCGCACGACGGTCGCAATCGAGGCCGTTGGTCTCAACGTCGCGATCCCGCGCCGCAAGAGCGCTTCCGCCCCGGCCACACAGACACCGCCTGAATGGTCTGAACCCCAGCCAGAGGTTGAAGATCCTTCGGGCGTGGTCGATGCGGCTGCGGAGGCAGGACTGTGAGCCTGCCGTCAACGCCTCCGACGGGCGAGAGGGTCGCGGGGATCCCCGCGCCCCCTCACCATGCTCCCGATCCCGACCCGACCGTATCCCAGCCCACCGCTGTCGAGCCCACCGACAGCGAGGGGGGAGTGAGCGAGACGGAGGATAAGAGCTCGCGGCGGCGGGTGCTGCCGTGGGAAGTGGCAACCCCGTCACGTCGACAGCGCGTGGCGCGCGCTGTCGTGATCGCATCGGTAGGGTTCTTCGCATTCGTGGGCGCGTGGCGCGTGTTCGTTGCGCCCCCGCGCGCCCCCGAGGCCCAGGCTCCCACAGAGGTGCCCCAGTCATGGGGGATCGACATGACGGCCGCCGCGTCGGTGGCCGAACGTGCCGCCCGCGATTACGTGGCGGTGGGTGAGGGCCCTGCCCGCACGGAGGCCCTGTCGCAGACGTGGGCGGGTGCGGGTAATGCCGGATGGGACGGAGCAGGCAAACTCTTGGTTACTGATTCATACGTCGCTTCGACTACCGTTGAGGGAGAACGCGTCAACGTCCTGGTAGCCGTCGAGGTTGCAACTCCACCAGAGGCGAAGACAGCAACAACCGGGTGGGTGGGTGTCTTGGTGCCGATCACCAACCCCACCACGACCCCATCGGTGGCCGGGGCTCCGGCACTGGTGGGACTCCCGACGGCCCCGACATCGAGTAGCGCCGCGATCGCTCACGAAACCGATCAAGAGCTCACGGAAACCACCCGCGCCGACATCGAGGCGTTCGCGCGCGCGTGGCCGGGCGGGGACGTCGACGCCTTGGTCGCTCCAGGCGGCAGCGTGGATGCCCCCGCCCTGACGGGAGCGAGTGCCAAAATCACCTCCTGGCGTGTCTACGCCGGGAGTGAGGAGAGCCGCCAGGCAGAGATGAGTGTCGCCTGGAAGCTCGGGGACGCAACCCTCACAAGCCAGTACACCGTCACGATCGTACCGGTGAAGGCCCATGACGCCACACGCTGGCAAATCTTCTCAATCACCACAACCAACTAAGGAGACTCTCATGTTCGGTGGCCTCAAAGACTGGACCCTTACGGGTGCAGGCAACATCTTCGTCATCATTCTCGCGGTGGGAGGCCTGTATTTTTGGGCATCCGATCGCCACGGCAAACTCGCGGCATACGTTCTTTCGGGGGCGGTTGTTGCAGCGATCATCTTCAACTACGACACCGTTTTCACGTTTTTGGAGAACCTGGCTAACAGGATCTTCAATGTCTGAAGCACGCATCCATACGCGGAGCTTTGAGTTTCCGCGCAAGCTCTACCAGATTGGCCCGATGGGCCTCAAAGATGGTCTAGAGGTCGACTTCCTCAAGATCGGCGGGCTCTTTCTGGTGGCCTGGTTCGCGGCCCTCACGCTCGTCTTTGGTCTGCCCACGCAGGCAACGTTCCCTCTGTACGTGACCATCCCCGTGGTCATCGTGTACTGGGGGTTCACCCCCGACCCCAAACATGCGCGTCGCCGTCGCCTGGTGGCATGGATGCTCGCCGCCCGCTACGCGTTGGTTGGCCACATCCCGATTGTGGCCGGGAGACGAGTGGGAGAGCGCGGAGGTGTTCTCACTCCCCGTGAGCGCATCGACGTGGCCACCTGGTGGCGTACTCGCGTCCTCCACAAGGACGACGAACACCTGTGGGAATCCGCGACCAAGGGCGCGCGCCGCCCCTTCCCCGCAGGTCAGCCGATCACGCCACGCGTTGAGGTGCGCCTGTACAGCTTCGAGCACATGCAGACAGTTAGGAACCGCCGTCATGTTTGACTCACTCAAACGGGCCGTTGGCCTGTATCCGCAGATGGGGCGCTCATTCCCGACCTATCGTGCGATCGCTGACGGCATCATCGTCACTGCTGATCGTGCGACGGTCTGGATGGAGATCACGCCAGCGTCGACACAAACGGCGACGACCGCTGACCTGGACGACGAGGTTATGAGCGCGATCGCCCAAGCGCAAGGAGCGCTGGCTGATTACGATTGCCAGCTCAAAATCGTGTGGGGCGCCATAACATCGGACACCTACAGAGAGGACGCCCCCACGTTCACGCAACCACAGGCCATGGCGTGGGCGCAGGCGCGAGCGGATTCGATCGACTCCTGGGAACTGCCCGAACGCCACGTGTTCATCGGGGTGGACGTGGAAGACCGCACCACGCCCGGCGCGGTCGCCACGATTAACGCAGCCGCCGACTGGATCAGCGGAAATCGCAACGCGATTCCCGTCAAGGAACTGGAATACCTCGACGGAAAAATGCGCTCAATCATCGGACGCATGACCGGAAAACCCTTCCAGGCCCTGCCCGTCCCAGCGGAAACCCTGGCATGGCTGGTGGGCCGCGAGACCTTCCGAACGAGTGAAGCCAAGCCTCGGGAGGGAACGATCACCGGCGCGCCCCTGGCCAGGCTCGGGCGCGGCCGCGTCGTGCCTTTCCGGGATCACCTGCGCTTCTACGACGCCCAAGGCACAGAAGTGGCCTACACCGCGTGCCTGATGATCACCGAGTTCCCCGAGACCGTCGACACCCTGAGCAACGGGCAATGGCTCCTCGCGCTGTCGAACATAGCGCGACCCACGATGGACGGCGCACAAGCCGTGCTCCCAGAAGCGTCCATCAGGTTTAGCTTCATGAGCCAGGCTAGTGCGCTGAAACGCGTCGCTAAGACACAAAAGCGGGCCAAGCACCAGCGCCGGGACGCCGAAGAATCTCACGTCGAGGAAGCCGACGAAGACATCTTGCTGGCCGAGGAAGAGATGCGCTCACTCAGTCTGGAGATCAAGCGTGGCCGCACGTCCCTGGTGGAGGCATGGCCGATCCTCACGGTCACCGAGACGACGCTCGACGACCTCTACCTAGCCGTTGATGCGGTGGTTGAGGCCTACGCGCAAGCAGGAATCACGGTAGACGTATGCGCCGACGAACAAGATGCAGCATGGCTCTCTAGCCTGCCTGGTGACACGGTGCGGATCGAGGACATGAACCACGTCATGGACGCCACAGCATTCTTTGGGTCCTGGTTCTGGGGTGGATCCATCACCGGCGACCGCGAAGGGCCGGTAATCGGGTACACCACGGGCGCCACACGCTCCCTCGTCCATTTCCACCCCACCGAAGCACCCTTGCGAGGCGACACGACCACCATCGCTCTCATTGGGAAAAGCGGGCGCGGGAAAACCACAGGCGCGCAGCTCATCGCACTAGATGCAGGAGCGGAGGGAGCAATGACGATCGTTTTCGATCTCAAAGGCGACCTTAACAACGAACACGGCGGGCTAGTTGCAGCCGCCACTAGCATGGGTATCAATGCGCGCCGCATCGACATGTCGGCCCGCTACGCGGGCACCTGCGACCTCCTGGCCACAATGGACCCCGAGGACGCGCGCACGCATGCGCACAGCCAGCTCATGCTCCTGATTTCGGACAGCCTGCGGCTGGCGGCTCATCCTGTGCTCATGGAGCACATCGCCGCCCTCCTTGATTCCGGTGACGAACGATCGAGCCACCGGCTCATCGAACGCATGGAGGCAGGAGATGAAATTGCCCAGCGCGTGGCCCGAGAACTGCGCTCGTATGAGGGAGATGCGATCGGTCGCATGATCATCGGCCAGCGCACAGAAGAAACGCTGACAGCAGAACCTGGCATCACGTTGATTCAGTTCCCCAAGCTCGACCTGCCACAAGTGGGCACCGCACCCGCCGAGTGGACCACCACCCAGCGCGTGGGTGCGGCCGTGGCACGCGGGGCGCTCGCGTGGGTTATGACGGTGGCAAAAACGCAAGCTATGCGCAGCCTGCGCAAGCTCGTGGTCATTCCCGAAGCGCACCTTCTTACGGCAAACCAGGACGGTGCGACATTCCTTAACCAGATTGCGCGACTAGGGCGCGCTCTGGGCGTCTCGCTTGTGATTGATAGCCAAGATCCATCTTCGATTGCCGATCACGACGGAATCATGGAACAGATTGTAACCACCTTCGTGTTCAGTCAGAGTACAGAGAAGCAGCAGGACGCGGCCGCACGCCTACTCGGGTTGGAACCCTCACCCGACGTGCGAGCCATGATCGACACTGTCTCTGTCGATCCCGCCAGCGGCGACGTGTGGCACGGGCACTGCCTCATGCGCGACGCCCGCCGCCGCGTGGCCACCATCCAAATCGCTATCCCCAATGACCGAGTGCGCCAAGCTCTCGACACCACGCCACCTAGGAAGGAGACTCGACATGACCTCGACACCGCCGCCTAAACGCCGAGCGCTCGGCATCGTGTGGGCAGCCGTTGTAGGAGTGATCATCGTGGCGGCCGTTGTGTATGGGATTGGACGAATGGCCACGCAAACGCCAGCCCCCGTGCCCTCGCCAGCGGCACAGGTGACCACCTCCCACGACGAAGCTGGCGCGCAAACGGCAGCTCGCGCCGCATGGGACTACATCCACGCCTCCTACAGGACGGCCGACATGGTACGTCAGTACTGCGACACGCTCATCACCCGCCGTTTCGCTAGCACGTATGGGATGCAGCGCACGTGCGCCAATCCCGTCGACGCCCATGGAGACAGCCCAGGCACTTTCATCGACACGGACACCGTGAGCTACAACGAAACCACGGCCGTGATCCGTATCCGATACATCAACGCCAAGCAAAAGACCGTAGAAGACCGCTACACGATGATCTGGGAGGAAGGCTCATGGCGCTTCGACACCGACGAATGGTGAAGACCGCTCGTCTGATTCTGGCAGCCGTCGTGGTTGCGATCGCTGTCATGTGGTCGGGATCTGCTGCATGGGCAGACGACGAGGACGCACAGAGCGGGCAGTACGAGGTTGACGGGATTGGGAGCCTGATCACCGTCCCCGACCTCAAAGACAGCGACGAACCAACCCTGTTCGAGACCTATCCCGTGTGGGCCTACCAGTGGGACTACGTCGATAAGAGCGGCGTCACCCAAGTCGTAGATAACACCGTTGATCGCAACACAAACACGCTGGCGAACTCAACGTTCATGCAAGCTCAGTCCTGGACACTCGCCGCGATTGCCATGAGCTGGCAGACCATGAGCTTCGATTCATACACGGCGCTTGGAACCCAGCTCACCGGCTCGATCGGCTCCGTCTCAAACGCGTTCGTCCAATGGCTTTTGCCCTCCACTCTCGCCATTGGAGCGCTGGTGGCATGGGTACGGGGATCCTCATCCCCGTCCCAGCTCGCCACCCAACTGGGGTGTTGCCTGGCCGCTGGCGTCGTGGCGATCAGTCTCGCGAATACGCCAGAGCAATACGTCAACGGTATTAATGCCTTCCGTGACGCTGGAACACAAACAGCGGCGGCCGCCGCCGTCGGAGCCAGCGAGGGGCTAACCGAACCCATCGAGGCCGCCACCCCGACCTTCACCGGCACCGAGCAGAACAACGCCATGCGCCAAATGGGCGACGCGATCTGGCGCACCTTCGTCGTCACCCCCTGGTGCCAAGGCGAGTTCGGAAGCATCGAGGGCTGTAAGAAACACGGGGAAACCGTGCTGAGTAAACCCCTATTCTCCAGCGACGCGGAGACCAGAAGCGCTTACCTTGACAGCGCCGCGTTCAAGAGCGCCGTAGGCGAAGACTCTGAAGCATACGCAACGATTACCGGCCACAACGCCCCCATACGGCTTGTGACAGCAATTACCGCCCTAATCGCCGCGTTTGTATTTGCCGTCATGGTCCTGGTCCTGAACTGTCTCGTGGCCTTCAACCTCATGCTGGCACTCATGATGCTGGTCGTCGGAGGACTCTTTGCCTGCCTATGGGCAATCCCCGGAGCACCACGACAATGGGCCAACAATTGGCTGACACTACTGTTCAATTTCACGGTCATGAGCTTCCTCGTTCAGCTGGTCCTCACCATCGTTCTTGCTGTAGCGATGGCAGCTATGAGGCTCACCTCATCCATGGGATGGTTCACCTCACTGATCCTGACAATCACAGCCATGATCGCTTCGCTCGTTCTCCTCGCCCACCTTAAACGCATCTTCCAAGCCAGCGATACGGGGCTTGCGTCCAAGGCGCGAGGATTACTCGGGGCCGCGTTCGCCGTCCGATACCTGCTGCGGGGCCTGGGGCGCAAACGCCCGCGCCCCCGCGCCCCCAAGCAACCACGTGACAAGACGCAAGGAGCGACGCTACCCGACGCGCCCGACGGAGGTATTGTGCGCCCACGCGGCATGGGTGGAGCGAACAAGCCGCGCCGCCTAGGACCAGCTCCCACAGGCGGTACCACCGGTGCAACCGCCGCACCCACGCCCGAGCACACCACCGAGCAAGCCACACCCGAGCACACGCCCCGAGGCCGTTACACGCGAGCGAGCGGCGAGGTGCCCAAAGAGGCCAAGGCCCCCACGGAACGACAGAAAAAGCCAACGGGCGCGCCCACCGCTCCTGAGCGCACCACACCCACGACTCCCGCTCCCGAACGCGACAGCCGCCTGGGACACGTTGACCCCACCGCGATGCGGCCCCAAAATACCGGGCGTACCCTTCCGCCGCGCACCTACCAGATGCCCCGCACAGGGAATGCGGGACGACCCGAATCGGCACGCCCCGCGCCTCGCGTTGGATCAGGTGTCGGTAACGCACACCTGCGACGTAACGCGCCGCGTCGACGCACCATCGACGTTACCGCCAAGAGGGGAGCACGCGCATGACGCCAAGCAAGTGGGATGGGCTCCTCGACGAGGCCGGAACGCACAAACCCTACCAGTGTGCCCCGGCCCCCAGGCGTGGCCCTACCATCATCGCCCTGACGCTCCTTGCTGTGATTGCGGCGGGGGCGGCCGTCCTCGTATGGAGACAGTGGACTACCGCCCCCACGCCCGAGCTTGCGGCATCACCGTCAAGCACACCAGCCATGGATCCGACAACACCCCCCATGCCAGCACCTGCCTCATCAGCACCGAGTACGCCTGAGACACCAAGCGCCTCGCCAGACGTGTTCGAACCCGCCCGCAACACCGCTGAAGCATGGATGCACGCATTCATGGACAACCGAACGGTCGACACCCCATGGGCGAATATCGAAGAAGCGATCAGCCCATACACCGCCAAACCCCTGGCCGTATATCTCGTGAACACGCCCGAGGCACAAACCGCGGGTGTCACCCCCGGCACACGGCTCGTGTCAGTCGAGTTCTCCCAGATCGAGGAAGACCCAGCACACCCGTCGACATGGAGCGCCACCGTGAGCTACACGCGCACAGACAACACGACCGGAACCGGCCACATCACCCTAGAACCAGCCCAAGGAGGCTGGCGGGTCACGAGATGGAGCGCCCAATGAACGACAACGCGCGCGGAGCCCTCGCCTTGGGAGCACGCCTCATTAGCATCAAGGCGTGGGCGTTAGGCGCCCTGGTCGCCTTCATCGCCCTGATATTCCTCATGGCCCCGGCCGCCCTCGTAGCTCTGACAAACACCGGATCAGGGACCGGATTAGGCGCTGCGGCTGCCACCGGCGTCAGCGACGCCGTACCAGCCACCTACCGCGACGACGTCCTCAAAGCAGGAAACATATGTGAAGGAATAACACCCGCACTTATTGCTGCACAAATTGCAGCCGAATCCAACTGGAATGAATCAGCCGGTTCGGAAGCGGGCGCGCAGGGCATCAGCCAGTTCATGCCTGCCACCTGGAATAGTGGCGCAGGAATGGACGGAGACGGAGACGGAAAAGCAGACATCAATAATCCGCATGACGCTATCTACAGTCAAGGGCACTATATGTGCGCGAAACTCAAAGAAGTAGACGCCCTGCTTACCGCTCAAAGTGTAGCCGGGAACCGCATTGAACTGGCGCTTGCCGCGTACAATGCAGGCACGGGAGCCGTCGAAAGCGCGGGCGGGATCCCTATCAACGGCGAAACCGAAAAATACGTGCCTAAAATTATCAATGCAATTCCCATGTACCAAGGAGCTGATGGAAGTCTGCTTCTCGCCTCCCAAAGCGGCATTGGAAGCGGAGATGATGCAGAAGCAATCGCATGGGCACAATCAATAGCCAACGATGACTCCCACGGATACGTATGGGGAGCAGAAGGCCCCGAACACTACGATTGTTCAGGCTTTACCATGCAATTCATGGCTCGCAGAGGAATAACTCTCCCACACTATGCAGACACACAAGCCAGAATGGGGGTCGAAATACCGGAATTTCAAGCAAAGCCCGGTGACCTCATTTTCTGGTCTAATGACAATGGTCGCTCGTATTACCATACCGCGATCTACATCGGAAATGGTCAAATGATATCCGCCGATTCGCCCACCCAAGGGATCAATGTTGAACCCATTTGGGGTCGCGATCAACACGTTATATTCCGAACCTACGCAAACAACTGAAAGGACCATCATGGCTGATGCACGACGAGAATATAAGCCCTATCGAGACCAGATTACCCGCGCTCTGAGCGCCGATGTTTCAGAGCGCTGCTACTACATTCTCAGATGGAAAAAACTCACCACCGGTACCGCCCTATACAGGCTCATTGAGGAGGCCGTTGAACAAGCCTGGGGCAACGAATACGATAGCGCAGAACATATTCACCTCCCCAAACAATAAGTCCCGCACCGGCGAGTGTTTCGCCACCAGTGTCAAGCATCCCCGTCGCCACTTCCCTCCTCACTACCACACCAAGACCCATGACAACCCAGATGACAACAGAGTGACAATCTGAGTTGTCATCACACCCACGAAACCCCAAGGGGGATCCTGCCCTCCCGACGCTCGACCCCCCTCACCCAACGACAAGCATT
>ERZ1674245.124-NODE-124-length-26584-cov-18.379698_pt1 | contig 26584 bp, 7 predicted proteins | sample MGYA00581205_ERZ1674245 | MGnify/ENA primary metagenome ERZ1674245 (study PRJEB41354, sample SAMEA4873314) | human saliva metagenome | biome: human-associated habitat [ENVO:00009003]; feature: mouth environment [ENVO:08000002]; material: saliva material... | reverse complement strand
AGAACGTCGGCCTGGTGCGCCTGACCCGCGTGAAGTCTCGCTGGGTCGTGACCGCGGCGGGTGTCTTCATGATCTTCCTGGGCCTGCTGCCCAAGGCGGCTGCCATCGTCGCAGCAATCCCGCAGCCCGTCATCGGCGGCGCCTCCCTGGCGATGTTCGCCAACGTTGCCGTCGTCGGCATCCAGACCCTGGCAAAGGTTGATCTGCGCGACAACCGCAACGCCGTCATCGTCTCCACGTCGATCGGCCTGGCCCTCCTCGTCACCTTCAGGAAAGAGGACATCCTCACGGCCATGCCCTCCTGGCTGCAGATCATCTTCGGCTCCGGCGTGACCATCGGCTCGCTGACGGCCATCATCCTGAACATCCTGTTCTTCCACATCGGACGCCAGGCCTCGCCGGACGTGGCCGTGGTGGACGGCAAGAAGATCAACCTGGACGACGTCAACGCGATGGATCGCGACCAGTTCGTCGCGACCTTCTCCTCGATGTTCTCCGCTCACACGTGGCCGGTCGAGCGCGCCTGGGAGTCCCGTCCCTTCGCCTCTGTGTCCGAGCTGCGTTCCTCCTTCGAGAACGCCGTGCTGGCGGCAACGCAGCAGGAGGCCGAAGAACTCATTGCGTCGTACTCGGATATCGTGTCGCTGGTCCTCGATGGCCAGGGTGACGAGCAGTCCCTGGCAGATACGGCGAACCTGTCCGTCGGTGATCTGACGGACAAGGAAGCCGAGGAGCTGCGCGCCCTAGCCAGTGCGTACCGCGAGAAGTTTGGCCGTCCGCTGGTGATCTGCGTGGATAACGTGGTGGACCGCAAGCACCTGCTGGAATCCGGTTGGCGCCGCGTCGAGCATTCCCCGGCCCGCGAGGCTCGTTTCGCCCTCGGCGAGGTCATCGATATCGCCGACCTGCGCTTCGATCAGCTGGTCGCCGACGCGAACCCCATGCGCGCCGCGTGGGACGCGGGGGTTGAGCGCCTCTAGAGTCGTTCGCCCTGTCAGTGACGAGGCCGGGGCGCGTTGGGCTTTTTCGTAGAGTCCCGGCGCGCCCCGGCGTTACGCTGCCCGAGTGTCCCAACAGCCACTATGCACGACATCTCGGGTGGCGCATGTTGCTCCTGACTATGCGGGAGGGGCGACCGGGTTGGCCGCCCCTCCCGCATGCGCTCGGATTGTCAGCGATGCGTCACCGATCCCACGAGAAGCCGCACAGCTCGTTGAGCTTCTCGCCGTGCGCCGAGAGTTCTGTGGTGAGGTCCAGGACCTCGTTGGATTCGTAGAAGTCGGCACCGTTGTTCATGGCGTCAGCGAGCTTGTCCATATCGGTGATGACGTCCGCGTACGCAGCCTTCACGTCATCGTTGGTGACCTTCTTGGCAGCTTCCTTGTGGATGGCGAGGAACACATCCAGTTTGTTCTTGAAGTCCTCGGAACCAGAGAACGCGGACAGCGCGTCCACTTGCTCCAGGGCCTTATCGCGGGCGTTGTTGATTTCTTTGCAGGCATCGGCCTTGGACTGGGATCCGCAGGCAGCCATGCCGAGCGGGAACAGAAGGACGAGGCCGGCGGCGACGAGACGGCGCTTCATGAGGTTTCTCCTTGATTGAGTTCGTGATGCCGCGAAAGTCTACCGCTTTTCCACTTGGTAAGCACGGACCGGTGGTCCCCGTCCCCACGCTCCACTAGGAAACGTCGGTTAACCTTCAGCTCACGCACGAAGCGTGATGAGAAACGACGTGTCGCGGAACGCTTCAGGGCGCATCCGCACGCAAACCCTCTATCCCACACGTGAACCCGCTGCTCCGCACGTGGGCAGCCCCGCCGACGCTCCGATGAGCGGGTTTACGTGCGCAAGAGACGTCCCCGCCTCCGACTAGTGCACGCAGCGACCTATAAACCTCACCCTGTTCACTCGCTCATCGAGCGCGCGCAGATATGCCGAGGGGCCGACCTTTCGGTCGGCCCCTCGGCGTATCCCATCAACACAGTGCGAGTTCTCCCAGATGACTCCTCAAACGTAGCTCGTCGGCATTATTCGGACCCGTGTGGCCCGCGCCGTATTCCCATGCGATGACGCCTACTGTATGGAGACAACCTTGTGGGACCCCACAGGCAACCTGGGAAAAGCCTGGGACTTTATGTGCTCGCGTCCCGACGCGGTGTTCGGGGCGCGAGCGAGGCGCGAGCCTTAGCACCATGGCAGGGACGCTACAGGAGCTGGCCCGTGTCGGAGAAGTGGTACCACTTCCACCCGATGCGTACCCATCCCGTCGCCATAGCTCCGGTGCCGGGTTGCAGGTAGTACCAGGCACCTCCGTCTGTGATCCAGCCGGTGGCCATCGCACCAGTTGTGGGATCCAGATAGTACGTATCCGTGCCCAGCGTCAGCCATCCGCTCTGCTGAGCACCCGTCGAGGAGTGGTAGTACCACGAGTCCCCGTCAAGCACCCACCCGGTCTTCGCACACCCATTCGCGTCGAATCGGTATACCTGCGCGTCGATGGTGAGCGTCGAACTGCGTTCAACAGTGCCATCCGCGTACCGGTAGCTCCAGCAGCTCCCGTTGTGCGACCACGATCCTACCTGCGGGGTCGGATCCGGCTGAGGGCTGCCCGCGAGCGCCACCGTCACCGGGTGACGCAGATGCGTGGCGTCGCGCACCTCGATACGCAGCGTCGTATCGCTGCTTGACGGGTTCCACGACAGAAGCGCAGAGGCAGAGTCGGCGTTGGCCGTCATGTCCGCCCAGTCGAGCACGGGTGTTTCGGTTCCGTCCGCGCTGACCTGCGTGGCTCGCATCTGGTATCCGCCCGGAATGCCACCGGTCACGGAGGCGGTGATCTGGGTCGGGGTACCGACGGATGCCGACAGCTCGTACCCGTTATCGGCCTCGGTGATTCCCGCGCCGGACACGGTCACAGTTGCGGGGATGTACCGATGGATGCGCGCGGTATCGAGGCGTGCTTGCCGCAGCGTCTTCTCAGCCGTGGCCCATGCGGGCGATCCCTGCGCGTCGGCGACATACACGTCGATGTCGTCGGGTCTACCCCCAAGCAGGTAGGAGTACAGGGCGAATTGTGTGGTTGTGGACGGCAGGACGACGACTCTCGGGAAGCTCCCCGAGAGGGTGATGTCCGTTATCCCTTCGCCGAAGAATGCACTCATCAGAGATGTATCCGAGGCGCTCTCTTCGTAATCCACGACGCCCTGGACCCCACCTCGCACGATGAGGTGCTGGGGAGCCGTGAGGCTTGTGCCCCTCGACGAGATCTTCCTGATCTGCGTTCCAAACTCGACCGTCTCGAGTCCCGTATTCGCCAGTCCGCCCGAGTATTGCACGGAGTCGGGAATCTCCAGTTCCGTCAACGACATGGCACCGTCAAATGCGCGGGCACCGATGGTCGTCACCGCACCAGGCAGGACAATCGACGTCAGGGCAGTCGACGCGAACGCCCTCTCCCCCACCGTTGTCAGCTGCGAAGGATAGTCTCGCGTGTCGTCGAATGTCACCGAGGTCAAAGCGGTCGACGCAAACGCGTCTGCTTGAATCTCTCGGACGCTCGCGGGAATACGAACGCTGCGAATCACCCGACGTGCCTTATCAAAAGCGGAGGGTGCGATCACCGTGACCGTATCCGGAATCGTCACGTCGGGCGAGGACCCCTCGTAGCTGGTCAAGACACCCGACGCATCGATCACGAAGTCCCTGGATGCTTCGCCTTCGATCGTGACCGGGATGGACACGCTTCTCGCTCGCCCATACCGATTGCTCACCGTCGCACGCAACGTACCGCTTCCTTCCGTGCTCGACGCCGTCACCGTCGCCGACAGCGTGTCACGGCTGGGCGTGACCGTTCCAAGAGAGGCAGGCACCAGCTTCCACGTCACCGTGCGCCCCTTGAAGGTTGATGCAAGGAACGCCTCAACTGTCGCCGCTTGCCCCGTCTGGAGAGTAAGCGAGGAAGTCGACAGCTCGATACCCGTCCATGATGAGACCGCGCGGACGTTGACCTGCGCGCTCGCGGACACGCTCGATTGCGTCGTGTCGGCCGCGGTGATCGTCGCGCTTCCGGTTCCCACCGCCCGCACGTGTCCTTGATCGTCAACGGTCGCCACGGCCTCGTTCGAGGAGGACCACACGAGGCCGGTGACGGTCGCGTTGGCGGGTTCGTAGTCCGCGCGCAGGGTCGTCGTCTGCCCGACGATAAGCGAGGAGGACTGCGGGGTCAGGGACAGCGCGGTCATCGGGATCCCCGCCAGGTTCACGTGTGCCGTCGTCCGATTCTTGCCCGCGTCCCAGGCGTACAGGGTCAGGGCGGCCGGGTTGGTCGCCGTCAGGGACTCGGGCAGGTCCTTCCACGCGATCTCGTAGTGGCTCGTGTATGTGCCGTCGTCCTGATGTGCGTCCGTCAAGCCTTCCGTCACCGAGTAGGCGGGTTCGTTCTCGGTTATCGCGGAGAACCCGTACCCGGCCAGCGGCGAGGAGTCAGTGATGTCGATGACCAGTGTGCGCTCCCCTGCGTCATCCCTGACGTCGAGCGTGGTCACAACGGGAGCTTGGGTGTCCAGCATCAGCTCGTAGCTCTGCCGGTGCGTGGTCGAAGACGGGCCGTCCGATGCTGCTTCAATCGTGAGGGTGTAGGGTCCGTCGGGCAGCTCTGTACCCGACGCGTCGAATCCGTCAAAGACGGCCGCGTCCGTGTGAGGGGTTTCGGCAGTGTCAGCCTGGGCGTCGACGGTGTCAGGAACTTGCGCCTTCCCGTCGAAGGGGTACTTTCGTGCGCGGTAGCGCGTGTACGAGCGCACAACTGTACCGGCCTCGTTCTTGTAGGTGTAGGTCACCACCGGCACGTTTCGCAGCAGGACAGTACGAGGTGCAATCGACGTCGGCGCTCCGGGCAGGGGCGAGCGCGAAACGACGTAGCGGGCACCGTCGAGTCCCACGCGCGGCTCATCGAGCGGAGCGTGCGTCGCCAGGTTGATCAGGGAAGATCGGTCGGCGTGGAAGTCGCTTCCCTGCGCGTCGAAGACGCTGGGGTCTCCCCAGGAGCCGTAGAACCCCATGTAGGGAACCGTCAGGTCGGGTGCCCCGTCGGTGCTCGCGAAGGTGACGGCGCCGTCAATAAAGGTTCCCTTAAGCGCGTTCGCGGCGGCGTACGAGGCAAACTCAGCCTGAGGGGTCACCGTGACGGTCACAGTGGCGCTCGATCTGGCGGGCACGCGCAACGCGTTCGCCGAGAAGATCAGGGAAATACCCTGATTCGCCCAGTTCTTGGAGTGCTGGGTGAAGTACCCGTTTTCGGTGATCTCGGAGAGAGCTTGGCCTCCGAGCGTGTAGGTGTGGTCGTCGCCGGACAGGTTGGTCAGCCTCACCGTGAAGCTCCAGCCCTGCGTTCCATCTCCGAGGTCTGCCTTCGGGCGAGATGGGTCGGACGCTCCTTCCACGGTCGGGTAGACGGCCGTGGTAGTTGCCGCGACCGCGTCGACGAGGCCGGCACCGACTCTGCGCGGCGAGTAATAGGTTCCGTTGCGTTGCTCAACGTCTTGGAGCGGATGAGCGGTGCCCATCAGGATATTCGCGACGACAGCGTCCTTATTTGCGTGGCTCATGCGCGCGAACAACGGATCGTTTGCGATGCGCTCACGCACGAGGGCGGCCACGCCGGCGACGTGCGGGCTTGCCTGCGAGGTGCCGGTCATTCGCACGTACTGGTCAAGATATCCAGCGGAGACGACATTGCCGCCGGGTGCGGTGATCTCGGGCTTGAGTGTGAGGTCGGGTGACACACCCCAGGAGGAAGTGGGATAGACCATCGGCATATCGGTCACGGGAACCTGGTCGGAATACGTGAGGGTGATCGTCACGCTCCCGGAGGCAGAGGATCGTAGCGCCTCGGCGAGGGTGTCGTGGTCTTTGTTCGTGATGGTGACGGTCGGCAACGTTGCGTGCTCGTCGATTATTGCCGCGTAGGGAACCACACCCTGATCGGGGTCTCCGAGCATGAGCGCTGCTGGGCGCGCTGACAGGGACTCAGCCGCACTCACTTGCCGCCAGGCACTGATCTTGTTGTTGTATTCCCCGTTCCCGCCGCCGTTTTCCAGGAGAATGACATCGGAGAGATCGCCCTGGTTGTCGGCGACGAGTCGCTCGAGCGTGCTTGCATCACCCGCGCCGGCGTCAATGACGCGGTAGGTTCCCTCTGGGATGGCACGCAGGTCAGCCTTCGCCTGATCATCCCAATCAACGGCGGCGCGGTAGAAGATCCGCTGGCCCTCGTACGTCAGATAGGGCAGGGCCAACACGTTGTCGACCGACGCGACGGTCAACGACGGTTTGAAGGAACCCGGCTCGGTCACCGTGGAAGTATCCGGTTCGGTCGCGTAGGGTGCAGCGCTGCCATTGAGGGTCCCGTACGCGGCAGACCCCTCATTCCCCGCGCACACGTTGACGGTGATACCTTCATCTGTCAGGGCTTTGAGCACACCATCGTAGACGCTGCCGGCCTCGCTGCTCATGCCACCGCCTCGCACAAGAGACAGGTTGATGATGTCCGGTTTGAGGATGAGGGCGTCATCGAGCGCATCCAGCACTGCCCTGTCCTGAATACCGCTCCCATCTCCGGCCACTTTTGCAGCGATGATCTGAGCGTTCGGCGCAACGCCCCGCAGCTCGGGCGCGTTGGCGGCGGCGATACCGGCGACGTGCGTCCCGTGCAGGCTGTTGAAGATATATCCAGGATTCGGATTGTCATCCTCGTCGGCATAATCGTAGACAAAGGGGATCTTTTTGCTCACGTAACGTCCCCCTTTCCCGTGCGGGAGTTTACTGGTCAAGGCCTCGACGTCCGCTTGACTCATGCGCACGTCAACGCCGTCCATGGAGCCGGCAAAGGCGGCATGCCCTATCACCAGTCCTGTGTCGATGATTTCGATAACCTGGCGGTCGCCCTTCAGGCTGGTCTGGTTGGCGCGAATCATCTCGAGCGTGGAGGAATTGAGCACGCTGGGGTCAATGGCGGTGAGGACGGCGTCGTCTGCCTCCTCACTGATCGTCGTAGGATCGTAGGTTTGCTCGACGAATGCTGCCTTAACGCCTTCGGTGGCACGAATGGCCTCCAGGGAGGAGGCCGGGGCTTCGAGCGCGAAGCCGTCGAGCGCGTGGCTGTATTCGCGCAGGACAGTGACGGCTGAGCCGGGTGCTACCCGGTCAACCTCTGACTCGATGCGGGCTTTCATCTCTGCGTGTTTGGTATCCGTGCTCAGCCCAAAGACGCGCTTATCCCAGGGGATTCCGACGTCTCCTTCCTCAAGTTGGACGATGATCGTGGTCGGCGTGTCGTCGCTGGCATGCCCATCAACGTCCGAGGCCGTGGCAGGGTCCTGTGGGATGCGCGGCTGTGCGTCGCCGCCGGACTGCGCGTCGTCGCGCTGAGCAGCGAGGGTGCGCGGCTGGGCGTCGTCGGTGACGGCAGCCGCGCGTGTCGATGGGATTGTGACCGGGGTAAAAACGAGGGCACCTGCCGCTATCAGCGCCAGTGCCGTGACTTTTCGTCGGGACATCTGTGGCTCACTTGGTCGACAAAAGGGGTGGAGGTGAGGGTCGCGTCGCTGCTTCCCTCACCTGTCAATCATAAACCGATGGAGCTTAGTCGATAATTGATAATGTTTGACAGACAATCCTTCCAATAGTAGGCCTCCGCTATTTTAGCTGACATAACAACCCATTCCGACAGCCTTTAATGTTCCAACAGCACCTGACACCCCAGCATTTTACAAGGCTATATGGGGGACATGGAGACGCACTGTAATAAACTGACAAACTTTCATCCACGCCGATAATGGTGACCAGCACTGTAGCTGCGGACAGGTGTGCGCCCCTGGGTGGTGTCCCGGGGCGCACACTCGGGCGCTCACGCCCGCATCAATCACTCAAGTCAACTCCACCGGCCCGAATCAGAAAAGAAATACCACGTCCCTCCAATCCACACCCAACCGGTAGCCATCGCGCCCGAAGGCTGCAGGTAGTACCAGGAGTCGCCGATCTGCAGCCAGCCGGTGACCATCGCACCATCGGCCGGGTTCAGGTAGTACCAGGTGCCGCGGATCATCATCCAACCCGTGGCCATCGCACCACTACCCGGATCCAAGAAAAACCACGACGAGCCATCCTTGACCCAACCGGTTGTCATGACACCTTCGGGACTCATGTAGAACCACGATGAGCCAAGGTGCAGCCAGCCGGTGGCCATCGCTCCGGTGATCTCATCGAGGTAGAACCACGACATACCTTGCCTCACCCAACCAACAGCCTGAGCACCCGAAACCTGGTGATAAAACCACGATCCCTGATCCTTGACCCAACCGGTGCGCATGTAACCGAACTCGTCAAAGCGATAGACGGATCCGCCAATCACAAGCGTGGCGTCCTTCGGAAAGGACCCATCGGCCCGGCGATACCACCAACCACGCGCGTCACTCATCCACTCACCCTCCGCGGGACCCGGATCCGGGTTCGGCGCGGGACCCGGGTTCGGTGCCGGATCCGGATTCGGATTCGGTGCCGGGTCCGGTGCCGCCGAGCCATCCAGGTGCACGGCCTGCTGGGCCGGGTTCAGTCCCCAGTCCCACGCGACCAGGTATGAGGACACGGGGGCCTCGCCTTCGTTACCTTTCTCGGCCCACGCGCGATTCAGGTCCGTGACCGGAACCTCGACGTGGTAGCGGTGCGTTCCGTCGGCCTGAACCTCACCGTCACCTTCGAGGAGCTGGCGGTAGTACCAGGTGCCCTCCGCATCGGCACGCAGCTCGACGCCGGCCAGCGGCGAGGAGTCGGCAACGTCGAAGGAGAGTGTGCGTGCCTCGCCCTCGCCCGCGACCGCCGCAGAAGAGATGACGGGCGCTCGGGTGTCGAGGGTGAAGTCGTAGCTCATCCGCTGAGTGGTGGACGAAGGTCCATCCGTGGCTGCCTCGAGGGTTAGCCTGTAGCGTCCGTCCGGCAGTTCCTTCCCGGCCTCGTCCAGCCCGTCGAAGATGGGATCGTCGCCGGTGAACTCGCCCGGCTTCGTGTACCCGGTTTCCAGGTCGTAGAGGGACTTGCGCACCCGGCTCAGCGTGTATGAGCGGACGGTGTCCCCGGCCTCGTTCGTGTAGGTGGCGCTCATCTGTGGGACGGCGCGCAGCATGCCCGTGCGTGGGGCGATGGTGTTGGGGGCTCCGGGGGCCTGCGACCGCGAGGCGATGAGCCGGGTCGGATCGACCGTGACGACCGCATTGTAGTCCTGCTTATCGGCCAGCGGGTTCAGGCCACCCAGCGGGATTTCGGTCTCGGTGTCCATCAGCGCGGAGCGGTAGACGTGCGCGGGATGTGTGTCCTCGTCGGACCACTTCTCGTCAAAGATCGCGGGCGCGCCCCACGAGCCGTAGAAGCCTACGTAGGGAACGGTCAGGTCGGGTGCCCCGTCGGTGCTCGTGAAGGTGATAGCGCCGTCGATGAACGTCCCCTTGGGGGCTTTTTCGGCGGCGTACGAGGCAAACTCGGCTTCGGGGGTCACGGTGACGGTGACGGTGACGCTGGAGGACGCGGGAACGGTCACGGAGTCGGAGGAGAAGGTCAGGGAAATACCCTGCCCCGCCCAGTTCTGCGAGTGTTCCAGGAACACGCCTTCTTCGACGACCTCGGACAAGGCCTGTCCGCCGAGCGTGTAGGTGCGCGCCTCGGACGCGAGGTTCGTCAGCTGCACCTGGAAGGTCCAGCCCTTCGTGCCGTCGCCCAGGTCGGCCTTGGGCCGCGAGGGGTCGGAGGCCCCGATCACGGTCGGGTACACGGACGAGGTCGTGGCGGCGACCGCGTCAACCTGTCCTGCGCCGACCTTGCGCGGGGAGTAGAAGGTGCCGTCACCCAGCTCAACGTCGATGAGCGGGTGGGCGGTCCCCATGAGGAAGTTCGTGACGACCGCATTCTTCTGCGCAGCGTCCATGCCGCTCAAGAGCAGGTCGGAGGCGATGCGCTCGCGCACGAGGGCGCTGATGCCCGCGACGTGCGGGGAGGCCATGGAGGTGCCCGACAAACTCGCGTACTCGCCGTTCAAGATCGCCGAGGTGATGTTGCCGCCGGGGGCCGCGACCTCGGGCTTGAGGCGCAGGTCGGGGGTGACGCCCCACGCGGAGAATTCGGAGGCGGTCGGGTTGCTCGAGGACAGGACGATGCCGGAGTGGGTGACAGTCAGGTAGACGTCTTCTCCCCCAGCGTCGCGTATCGCGTCATGGATCGCGTCGCTGTCCTTCTTCGTGATGGTCACCGTCGGCATCTCGCGGGTGGACTCCAGAATGGCCTGGTACGGCGCGCCCGCGTCATCGGTGTCGGCGATGATGAGGGCGGCGGGCGGCGGGGTGGCCTGCGTCAGGTAGCTGGCCTTGAGGTCGTCGGTCATCGGGATGTCGAGACGGGTATCCATGCCACCCTTGTCCTCGAGGACGATGGCGTCCGACAGGTCGTAGCGGTTTGTGCTCCAGTAGCGTTGCACCTCATCACTGCCTCCGGAGTGCTCATACACGATCCGGTAGGTCTTTTCGGGGATGTCGCGCAGGCTGGGCACCGGGTCGCCCTTGCCGTCGATGGCGATCCCGTAGGGGATCTTACGGTCGCCGAGCAGGACGTAGGGCGAGGTGTCCTGCGCGTCGACCGAGGCGACCGCCAGGGTGGATCGATAGGAAGCCGGCTCGCCAAGAGTGCCCGTGTCGGGGTCGGAGGCAAAGGGCTTGTTCTGCCCGGAGTTGTTACCGTACGCGGTGGAGAAGGCGTTGCCGGACGCGGCGTTGACGGTGATGCCCGCGTCCACGAGCGCCTTATAGACGTCGGCGAAGATGGTCCCGGCCTCGCTGCTCATGCCGGAGTCGTCGCCCAGCGAGATGTTGATGACGTCGGGCTTGATGACCAGGGCATCGTCGAGGGCGGCGAGCATGGCGGCGTCGGACATGACGCCGTCAGCATCCTGGATGACCTTGGCAACGACGATCTGCGCGTTCGGGGCGCTGCCGCGTACCTCGCCACCGTTAGCGGCTGCGATGGCGGTGACGTGCGTGCCGTGGTTCAGGTCTTTTTCGGAAGCGGGGACGACGTCGGCATCGTTGTCGGCGTAGTCGTAGGCGAAGGGGATTTTGTCGCTGACCCACGTGCCCCCTGTGGCGTGGGGCAGGCTCGGCGCGAGTGCGGCGACGTCCGCCCGCGTCATGCGCAGGGAGGCGGCATCGAGGGCACCGGAGAAGGCGGGGTGGCTCGTGTCGAGGCCGGAGTCGATGACTTCGATGACCTGGTGGTCGCCTTTCTGGGCGGCCTGGTTGGCGCGGGTCATTTCGAGCGCGGACGCGTTCTTCAGGACGGGCGCACCTGCGGGGGCAGCATCGTTCTCGGCCATGGGCGTGACGCTGCGCGCAACGGCGGCGGTCTTGACGCCCTCCGTGCGTTGGATAGCAGCAAGCGCGGCCGCGGGTGCCTCGATCGCGAAGCCCTGGAGCGCGTGGGTGTACTCACGCAGCGTCGTGACGCTCGCGGAGGGGACGGCTTCGGCGACGGAGGCGGCGATCCTCTCCCGGGTCTGCGCGCGTTCAGCCCCGGCCTCGAGCTGGATGATGATCGTGGTTGGCTCGTCACTCGACGAGGCTGGGGCGGGGTTCGCGGGCTGCCCCGAGCTGGGAGGGGTGGGGCCGGAGCGGGGATGCGCTCCCCCGTTAGCTGCGAACGCAGCCGGAACGGCGAGTGTTGTCACGCCAAGGGTGCCGGCGACCACCAGGGCGAGTGCCGACGTTCTGCGGTGGGTCATCTGAGTCTCACTTCGTTAACGACTGTGTTTGACAAGCTTGGCACTAAGAGCGCCTCCACAATTATGGGGAGCTTTTCCCACGTGCGCAGTATGCGTTGTCGGCAACCGAGACGCGGCTTGTCACGCTCCTGTCGTCCTCCCACACCAAGCGCCCCACGAACGCGCGCAGATACGCCGAGGGGCCGACCTTTCGGTCGGCCCCTCGGCACATCCCATCAACACAGTGCGAGTTCTCTCAGATGACTCCTCAAACGTAGCTCGTCGGCATATCCCGGACCCGTGTGGCCCGCGCCATATTCCCATGCGATGACACCTACTGTAGGTGCCGAGTCTGTGGAGACAGCCGGAGCATCCTGTGAAAACGCTGGGATTATGCGCCGGATCCTAGTGAATCCACTTGCCACTGTCGGAGAACTGGTACCAGGTCCACCCGATCTGGATCCAGCCGGTGGCCATCGCACCGCTGGGGCGCAGGTAGTACCACCCGTCGTCACCGCGCAGCCAGCCTGTGGTCATGCGTCCGGTATTGACGCTCAGGTGGTACCAGGTTCCACCGTCCTTGAGCCAGCCCTTGGCCATCGCGCCACTTCCCGGCGTCAGGTAGTACCAACCTCCCTCGACATTCACCCAGCCGGTCTGCATGGCACCGGAGGAGTCGTGGTAGCGCCATGCGCCCTCGTCGTAGATCCACCCCGTGCGCATGAAGCCATCCGAGCCGAATCGGTAGATCTTGCCGTCGATCATGATGGTTTGGCTCTTGACATACGTGCCGTTCGGATAGACGTAGCGCCAGCCGAAGAGCGTGCGGCTCCATTCTCCCGTCACGCGCGCGGGCGAGAGTTGAGCTTCCGTCGTCTGCTCGACGCTCACGTGCGTGATGTCGCGCGTCTGAACGCGCAAGGACGGCGCGCCCTCGGTGGGCGTCCACGAGAATGCCAGGGTCGAGGCGTCCCCGTCACCCGCGTTCATTGCCGTCCAGTCCTGGACGAGGGTCTCAGTCCCGTCCGCGCCGACCTGGGTGACGCGCAGCTCTCGGCCCTCGGGCACGCCACCGTTCACGGTGGCGGTAACACTCACCGACGCGTCCTTCCACGCAAGCGCGCCCCCGGCCTCGTCATTGGTAGCGTCGAGGCCCTTCAGCGTGAGCTGGGCGGGAGTGTAGACGTGCAGGTGGGACAGGTCGATGTCTTCCTTGACGAGTTCGGCCTTTGCGACCTCCCATGCGGGCGATCCTTCGGCTGCTGCCACGTAGACCTGCGCGTCGGTCTTGTAGCCAGGCGAGGAGAAGGGGTCGAGTTGGAAGGAGGTGATGGTCGAGGGCAGGACGATGACCTTGGGACCCTTGCTGCGCACGTCCACCTTCGTCATACCTTCGCCGAAGAAAGCGCTCTCGATGCGGCCGTTGGAGGGTTCTCCGTCGGTGTAGTATTTGCCATTCACGCCGCCGCGCACAATGAGGTGGCGAGGTGCCAGGTTCTCGCGCGTGGGCATGAAGAGTTCACGCACCTTCGATCCGAGGATGACGGTGTCTAGGCCGGTGTTCTGGATGCCGCGAACGACTTCAAGCGACTCGGGGAAGGTCATGTCTACCAGGTTGGTGCACCCCTCGAAGGCCGAGTAGTCGATGGTCGTCAGCCCCTCGGGCAGGATGACCCGGGTAAGCGATCTGGCCCTGTCGAACGCTTGGTACCCAATCGCAGTGGTCCCGGCGGGCACCTCGTACTCGTTGCCAGCTCGGGACGCCGGGTAAAGGATCAGGCTGGCCCCGTCCTTGGTGTAGAGGACGCCGTCTACCTCAGAGAACGAGGCATTGGCTGGGTTCACGGTCACGGTTGCCAAGGCGGTGTCACCGCTGAGAGCACCGGAGCCAATGGATGACAGGCCCGCTCCCAGGTGCAGCTGTGTGAGGGAGGTGTTGCTCGCAAGAGACCACTGCCCGATGGACGTGACACTATCGGGCAGGGTCAGAGAGGTCAGGGCGGTCCCCATCAGGGCACTCCCGTCAAGCATCGTGAGCCTGCCGAGGTCCGGACGCAGGTTCACACTGGCCAGGCTGCGAGCGTATATGAAGGCACCGTCGGGCAGGGACGTGGCACCTCCAATATCGACGCTCGTCAGCTTCTCCGCGTACGCGAATGCCCAATACCCCGCGCTCTCGAAGCCGTCGGGCAATGTCAGCGAGGTCAGGTGTGAATGCGTAAATGCCTGCGAGCCGATCGTCCGCAACGTAGAAGGCATCGTCACGGTAGCAACCTGTGCGTTCTCGAAAGCGGACTGTTCGATGGTGGTCGTCCCCTCGAGGACGGCGTAGCTCCCTCCAGGGTTTTTGGCCGTCGGGTACGCGATGAGGCTCGAGTGGTCCTTCGTGTACAAAACGCCCTCGTCACTGGTGTAGTTCGCGTTGTCCGGATCCACGTCGATGGTCGTCAGCCTCGGCGTGTACTGGAAGTCCCCAACTAGGAGACCCGGGCCGATATTGGGTCCCAGGTGGAGCGTCTTCAGGCCCGCCATGCCCTTGAAGGCACCGACGACCGTCTGCACAGAGCGAGGCAACGTCAGCGTCTCGATAGGGGTGTTGGAGAACGCTTCGTCGTAGATTGCTGTGAGCTGGGAGGGGTGAGCCGAGTCATCCTGGAAGGTAATTTCCTGCAGGTTGGTGCCTTTGAAGGCTTCATAGTCGATGGTGCGCACACTGGCGGGCACCCACACCTTGGTCAGCTGGGACGGGAAAGCACCGGAAGAGATGCCCGTGACACCCTCGGGGATTTCAACGTCCTGACTCTTTCCCTGGTACTGGACGAGGACGCCGTCATCGTCCGTAATGAAGTCACCGCGAGGATCGGGCTGGACCGTCACGGGCACAGTCACAGTCTTAGTCACCCCCGCCTCGCTCGTGACGGTCGCGGTTAGCGTGCCGGTTCCCGCCTGCTCAGCACCCTGAAAGTCGATCGACGATGCATCGTCACGGCTATAGAACTGTCCGAGAGTGGAGGGGTCCATGCTCCAGGTGACTGCGCTTCCCTGGAGGGAGGGGGCGAGGAGCGCGTGCAGGTAGACCTGCCGATTGAAGATGGCCGACACCTCGGGGACGGACAGCTCCATGCCCACGTCCTCGGGGACCTCACGGACCTGAACCGTGGACGTGGAGGTCAGGCTCGAATCATCCTTGTCGGTCACAGTGATCGTCGCCTCACCGACACCGACCGCGCTGACGTGTCCTTCCTGGTCGACGGTAAGAACCGACTCATCCGAAGACTTCCAGACGATGATGCCGGGGTCGAAGTTTCCTGAATCGTAGGAGGCGTCGAAGATGACGTTCTGGCCCAGTGCCAGGTCGGTAGCAGTCGGCCACACGTCCAGCCTCGTCGTCGGCACACCGATGCTGGGTGCTTCAACTGTTGCGGGCTGGAGAGCTCCGGTCACACCGGTACCCGCGGCGGTGGCCGCAGGCACGCTCAGCGCGGTCAGGGCCAGGACGCCGGTCGTTGCCAGCGCGACCGCTGAAAATGTTCGATGGGACATGTACACCTCGCTTGGTTGAGAACTAGTGGAGGGGAACGCCCACTGCTATGTGGCGTAATCCGTGCTCAAGCCTAGTATGTTAACCCCTTGATAGACGCTCTTTTTGTCATATTTTCTCAGCATATGTCAAACATGTGACACGTTAGGTTATAGGCTTTTTCACCCAGCTGTTCAGAATGCACATACGCACAACTAAGCCCGCGAGAAAACACCGCTCGATACACGTGAAACACTGAAGAACATAGGATGAAAGTAACGCGAGGGCGCAGCCAACCACTCGGTCGACCACGCCCTCGCGCTAGGTCACTCGACTACTCGACCCACTGACCTGAGTCGGCAAACCGATACCAGGCCCATCCGTCGCTCACCCACCCGGTGGACATCGCTCCGCTGCCGGGCGTCAGGTAGTACCACGAGCCGCCACTGCTCACCCACCCACTGGCCTGCACGCCCGAACGCAGGTGGTAGTACCAGGCACCATTGTCACGAACCCAGCCGACGCGCATATAGCCAGCCACATCGAAGCGGTAAACCCGACCACCGATAGTCACAGCTGTACCGACCGGATAGGAGCCGTCGGCGTAGCGATACCACCAGCCACGAGCACCCCAGACCCACTCCCCTGTCTGCTGTTGGGGTATCGACGTCTGGATCGGCGCGGGACCCGGTGCCTGGCTCGGCACGGGACCCGGCGCCTGACTCGGCGCGGGAACAGGCGGCTGGCTCGGCGCGGGAGCGGGCTTGGGATCATCGTCGGTGACCGGCGAGGGCTTGGCACCGGCGTGATCCGGGTCCTCCACCGGCGCAGGAGCAGGATCGTCGTTCGGATCGGGCAGGGGCAGCGGGGGCAGGACACGGTTCACGGTCACACTCACTGTGACCGACTGTTGAATACCTGATGCGTCGCGGACGTCGACGCGCAGCCCGCTGTCAGCCAGAGACGGCGTGAACGTGTAGGTGAGCGTCGATGCTTCCCCTTCCGCCGTGTCCGTCATGGCAGTCCAGTCCTGCAGGAGCGTCTCGGTTGTGTTCGCTCCGACCCGCACGACGCGGGCTTCGCGCCCCGTCGCCACGCCGCCGCCTGCGGCGATCTCCACGGTCGCAGGTACCCCCGGGGACACCGTGAGCGCGTACCCAACCTCGGCCTCGGCGATGCCGGTGCCAGACACGCCCAGCGTCGGGGCCTCGTACACCGACAAGCGCGAGGCGTCGTAGCCCGCGCTCTCCATCGCGGCCGTCGCGATAGTCCACGCGGAGGTCCCCTCGGCGGAGGCCACGTAGATGCTCGTGTCCGCTTTGAGCTCAGGGGCCATTCCCTCGGCGAGGGTGACCTGCGTGGCGGTAGCGGGAAGCACCAGGACGCGCGGCATCTCGCCCCAGAAGGTGAAGCTGGTCATCCCTTCTCCGAAGAAGGCGCTCTCGGGACGTCCGCCCTCCGATGTTCCTTCACTGTAGAAGGTGCCGTCGATGCCTCCGCGCACGATGAGGTGACGGACGCTGCGGGCACCTCGCGGGGTAAGCGACAGGTCGCGCACCTGCGTCCCCAGTTCAATGGTGTCCAGGCCGGTGCCTGTCAGCCCTCGGGCGACCTCGACGGAAGCCGGGATCGCCATGTCGACGAGGTTCGCGCAGCCGTCGAAGGCCTCGTCGCTGATAGTGGTCAGCCCCTCGGGCAGGATGACGCGCCGCAGCGACGTGGCATTCTCGAAGGCTCCGGCCCCGACCGCCGTCGTCCCCGCGGCCACGGTCGCCTCGCTGGCGGAACTCGCGGGCGCATAGCGGACCAGGGTCCGCACGGACAAGTCGTTGTGGTAGAGCGCGCCGTCATCGACAACGAACGAGGCGTTGGCGGGGCTGACGCTGAGGGTGGCGAGGTTATCGTTCTCTCCCAAGGCGTAGTCTCCGAGGGAGTTCAGGGATGCACCGACGTGGAACGAGGTCAGGGCTGGGTTCTTCGAGAAGGCTTCCTCGGCGATGGTTGACACTGTGTCCGGTATAGTGATTGTCGTCGCTGAAATACCAACGAATGCACCCTCACCGATGGAGGTCAGACGACCCAGGTCGTGCCGGAAGGTGACCTCGCTGAGCGCGGCATCGTAGCGGAAAGCATTGGTGGACACGCCCGTGGCCCCACCCAGGTCGACGGAGACGAGCGCGGGCATCTGCCAGAACGCCGAGGCCCCCATGGTCTCGAAGCCGTCGGGAAGCGTGAGGGTTGTGAGGGCTGCTCCCTCGAAAGACTGGTCACCGACGCGACGCAGGGTGTCGGGGAACGTCACAGATTCGACCTGTGCTCCCAGGAAGGCGAGGTCGTCGATGTCCGTCGTCCCACTCGCGACCGTGTAGGCCCCTCCCGCGTTCTTGGCCGCCGGGTAGGCGATCAGGTGCGTGTGATCGCGTGTATACAGCACACCGTCGAGGCTCTCGTAGTTGGGGTTGCCAGCGTCGACCTGGATACGCGTGAGTTCGGGGGTGTTCGCGAAGGAGCCGACGAGCTGGTCCGCGGCGACCTTCGGCCCCAGGTGGACGGAGGTCAGCTTGCTCATGTCAGCGAAGGCGTCGCGGTTGATGGTGACGAGGGAGCGCGGCAGAGTGAGCGTCTGGACGTTGGTGTTGGAGAAAACGCGGCTGCCCAGCTCTGCGAGTTCGGAGGGAGCGGCCTCATCATCCTGGAAAGTGATCTCCTCCAGGCCGGTTCCGTAGAACGCTTCATCGTCGATGCGGCGGACGCTTGCGGGGATACGGACCGTACGCAGGGTCGTGTCGGAGAAAGCGCGCGAATCGATTGCGCTCACGCCCGCAGGGATGTCTACCTCGGCGTCAGCTCCCCGGTACGCAATGAGGACGCCACTGTCGTCCATGACGAAGTCGCCCGTATCGTCTGCTAGGACATCGACTGTCACGGTGACGGCCTTGACAACGCCCGCGGGAGTCGTCACGGTTGCGGTCAGCGTGCCGACGCCCGCCTGCATGGAAGGAGTGAATATGGCCGTGGACTCCCCCTCGTCGGGAGCAATGGAACCCAGCGATGCGGAGCTAAGCGCCCACTCGACGCGGCTGCCCCGCAGAGAGGGAGCCAGGAGCGCGTTGAGGAACATGGGTCTGCCGACGGTGGACACCATCGACGAGGCAGACAGCTCAATTCCGGTTTCCTCGGAAACAGCGTGGACCCGAATGGGAACGGAGGCGACGTCAGTTGGCTCGGCGCGACGCTTCACACTAATCGTGGCCTCACCCTCACCGATGGCCGTCACGAAGCCTTTGCCGTCAACGGTAAGGATCGAGGTATCCGACGACGTCCATGTGAGTTCGGAGTGATTGACCGGTGACATGTCAGACAGCGCCTCAAACATGATGGCTTGTCCGGGAACGAGCGCGGTACTTCCCGGCCACAATCGCAGATGTCGCGTCGGGACATCCCGGCTCGGGCTGACAAATGCTGAGGCCCGCACGTTGCCCTGATGGGCGGCCACGGCCGTCTCCGCCGCGAGTGCGGCGGGGGCGCTTAGTGCGCCAGCGGCCAGGGCACCGGCCAGCGCAAACGACAGGGCTACGCGAGTTCGATGGGACACTAGTTCTCCGTGTATTGACAAGCATGCGTGAGGCTACCGTGTCGAATGATGACACCGCAGTCTGTCACACATAATCCCAGGAAGTCTAAGCGTGTACCTGCTGGAAGATATCTCCGCACCGCCATCACATTGCTCAACGCCACCTTTCTAATCGATCATTACCTGCAATAACAATGAAAAACGCGGAACTGTTGACTGTCACACTTACCCCGTCTCCTGCCGACAAAATGGGCCCGCGCCTCCCGATAATCTGACCGGGAGGCGCGGGCGCGGGGTTCAGCGATTCAGCTCAGGCACCTAGCTGATCAACTGACCGTTATCGGCGAAGTGGTACCAGGTACCCCAAATCTTCAGCCACCCAGTGGCCATCGCGCCACTGCCAGGCTGCAGGTAGTACCAGTAGCCACCCTCCTTCAGCCACCCAGTGGCCATCGCACCACTGTCAGGACTCAGGTAGTACCAGGTGGACCCCACCTGCACCCACCCCGTCGCCATCACACCGCTGTTAGGACTCAGGTAGTACCAACGCGCACCAGAAAACACCCAGCCGCTGGCCTGAGCACCCGACGCCTCGTGGTAATACCAGGCACCCTGATCCTTCACCCACCCGGTGCGCATGTACCCGGCCGCATCAAAACGATACGTGGAACCATCAATCACCAGGGCCGCGTTAGACGGGTAAGAACCATCCTCGTATCGGTACCACCAGCCGTGCGCCCCGCGCTTCCACACGCCAGCCTTCGGCGCGGGAACAGGCGCATTGACGTGAATGGTCGCACTGGCCATCACAGAAGGCTGGGTCGGGTCAGCAACCGTAATAGTCGCATCCCCCGCACCCACCGCACTCACGACACCATCCGCACTCACCGTCGCCACGGCCTCGTCCGACGACGACCACACCACGGACGTCACCGTCGCATCCACAGGCTCATGCGAAACACTCAGCGTCACGCTCTCCCCCACTACCAGCGACACCAACGCAGGCGACACCGACAGCTTCGTCATGGGAACGAGGGAGGAGGGCAGCTTCGTCGTCCCCTTGTTCTTGGCCCAGTCCCACACATCCAGGGACAGCGTCGACGGTTCGTCGCCCTTGTCCTTGACCGCGGTGAACGGCACGTCCTTCAGGTCGTAGTGGGCGTGGAACAGCCCGTCCTCACCCCGCGCAGCGGGTTCCTCCTCGTACTCCCGCTGGACATAGCCCTTACCCGAGTCCATGGAGATACCGCATCCGGCGATAGGCGCGGAGTCAGTGACGTCGAACGACAGCGAGTAGGCGTTCTCGCCCGTGGGCACCATCGTCATGTTGCTCACGACGGGAGCCTTCGTGTCCAGTGTGAAATCCCACGTCAGCTGCTGCTTCGCGTTGGAGGGGGCGTAGGTCTCGGCCTCGATGACCAACTTGTAGGACCCGTCGGGCAGCTCATTGCCCGCCTCGTCGTAGCCATCGAAGGAGGGTTCGTGGGTCCAGTCCTCGACGTTGGCACCCAGCAAACCGTAGAGGAGTTCGTGATCATGCAGGGACGCGCGCACGTGCGAGCGGGTGTAGGAACGCACGACCGTTCCTGCCTCGTTGAGATAGCTGTAGGTCAGGGTACGAGCGGGGCGCAGCGTGTACGTCGAGGGGCCGACGCGTGAGGGGGCGAGGTACTCCTCGGACCGGGACACGTAGAACAGGTTCGGGTCCGATTGTTGCGCTTCACGAATGTCATCGTGATTGTAGAGCGGGTTGACGTCGCCCAGCGGCATGCTTGACATCAGGTTCTTGAGGGTGGATCCGTACAGGTGCACACCGGCGTTCTCGTTGCCGTCCCACTTGCTGTCGAAGACGGACGGGTCGCCCCAGGAGCCGTAGAAGCCCATGTAGGGAACCGTCAGGTCGGGCTGCCCCTCCCTACTCGTGAAGGTGACCACGCCGTCGATGAACGTGCCCTTCGGCGCATTGGCATTCGCGTACGAGGCAAACTCGCCCTTCGGGGTCACCGTGACGGTCACGGTGGCGCTCGACTTCGCGGGAACGGTCACGGAGTCGGTCGAGAAGGCCAGACCGATACCCGTGTTCGTCCAGTTGGTGGAGCGGAATGTGAAAGAGTTTCCTTCAATGGTCGGCGAGAGCGCCTGGCCTCCGAGCGTGTAGGTGCGGTCGGTGTCAGAGACGTTGGTCAGCTGTACCTGGAAGCTCCATCCGTCGGTTCCGTCGCCCAGGTCAGCCTTGGGACGCGACGGATTCGCGGCTCCCACCACGCTCGGGTACACCGGCGAGGTCGTGGCCGCCACCGCGTCCACCAGGCCGGAGCCGACCTGACGCGGAGAGTAGAACGCGCCATCCGCCTGCGTCGCGTCCACCACCGGGTGGGCGGTGCCCATCAGGAAGTTCGCGACCACCGCATCCTTGTCAGCCGCGCTCATCCCCGCGAAAGCCGGATCGGCGGCGACACGCTGACGCACGAGGGCAGCAATACCCGCAACCTGAGCCGAGGCCTCGGCTGTGCCCGCCCTGCGACCGTAGGTCCCTGCGGGCAGTGCGGACATAACGTCGCCACCGGGGGCGGCGATCTCGGGCTTGAGACGCAGATCCGGGGTTACGCCCCAAGACGAAAAGTACGACGGGGAAGCGTCAGGCAGGGGCTGACCATCGGTCCTCTTCACCTCATCGAGGGAGGCGGTTGCCAGGGCGTTCGAGTCGAGCGCGGGCCAGATGATCGCGCCAAAGTCAGCGTCGGTGGCAAAAGGCAGATTGTCGCTGTTCCAGTTGCCCCACGCTGAGGACGTGTAGTCACCGGCGGGGGCGTTGATAGCGATACCCTTGTCCGCCAGGGCGGCGTAGACGTCGGCATAGACAGCCAAGGCGTCGCCATTTTGTCCGGAATCATCTCCGACGGACACGACAAGAACGTCGGGGGTCAGGACGGCCGCGTCGTCGAGGGCGGCCAACAAAACGCTATCGTTAATGTTCTGATCATCATTGCCAAGAACCTTCGCCATGATGAGCTGCGCGTCGGGCGCGGCACCCCGGAACTCCGAGCCGTTGGCGGCTGCAAGGGCCGCGACGTGCGTGCCGTGGGTGTATCGAGCGTCATCGGTTTGGTCGGGGAATTCGCCGGGGGCGGGGTACGTCACATCCGCGTCGCCGTCGGCGTAGTCGTAGGCGAAGGGGATCTTCGCACTCACCCAGCCGCCGCCCCGCCCCTCACCGAGCGTGGCCGCCAGGGAGGTCACGTCCGCTTGAGACAGGCGCGTGCCCTCCACGGAACCCGCGAATGCGCTGTGGCTCGTATCGAAGCCGGTGTCGATGATCTCGATGACCTGCCCCGAGCCTCTGTGGGTGGCCTGGGCGGCCGCCGTCATATCCATCGCGGTCGAGTGCGAGGGATCGTTGTCCTTACCCTGATCCTCATCATCGGAACTGTTGGGCTGGTACACGTTATAGATCGTGGCGCTGTGGCGATCCACGAAGGCGGCCTTCACGCCCGGCGTCGCCCTAATCGCTGCGAGGGATGAGGCTGGCGCTTTGATGGCAAAGCCGTGCAGGGCGTGCGTGTACTCGCGCAGGCCCGTGGCGCTCGCCCCGGGAACAGCAGCCGCCACGGCAGCGTTCACGCGTTCCTTCATGTCTGCGAGCGCTGGGGCGTCGTCCGTCAGCTGGACGACGATCGTCACGACGCTGTTTTCGTATTGGTCGGCGGACGAGGCCTGGGTGGTCTCCGTGGCCCCGGTGTCCTCCGCGACGGAGGCCGGTGTGTTGATTGCCGTCATGGCGAGCACACCGGCGGTTGTCAATGCCAGTGTCAAGAGTTTTCGATGGGACATGTGCGGCTCACTTCGTTGAGAGTATGACCATGGATGAGACCTCACTCATGCGAGGTGCCTCACAACCAACACTAGTCCGTCATCACACTGACAAACACTGGTGGGCCGCGACTGCACAACAATTGATACATCTACAAGCGCTCTCTCGGATGTTCTCCCCTGTCGATATGTTCAGAAATGACGTGCAATAGGGAGGGAGGGCGCTGATCCTCCGACCCAGCACACCGTCATCGCCACACGTCACGCGGATACGGGCCCGCGCCTCCCGATGATCTGACCGGGAGGCGCGGGCGCAGGGTTCAGTGATTCGGCTCAGGCACCTAGCTGATCAACTGACCGTTATCGGCGAAGTGGTACCAGGTACCCCAAATCTTCAGCCACCCAGTGGCCATCGCGCCACTGCCAGGCTGCAGGTAGTACCAGTAGCCACCCTCCTTCAGCCACCCAGTGGCCATCGCACCACTGTCAGGACTCAGGTAGTACCAGGTGGACCCCACCTGCACCCACCCCGTCGCCATCACACCGCTGTTAGGACTCAGGTAGTACCAACGCGCACCAGAAAACACCCAGCCGCTGGCCTGAGCACCCGACGCCTCGTGGTAATACCAGGCACCCTGATCCTTCACCCACCCGGTGCGCATGTACCCGGCCGCATCAAAACGATACGTGGAACCATCAATCACCAGGGCCGTGCTCGACGGGTAAGAACCATCCTCGTAGCGATACCACCACCCACGAGCACCCCACTTCCACTCCCCGGTCTTCGGGGCGGCCTTGAGGTCTACCTTCACGGTTCCCTTGTTGAGCGGCCAGTCCCACACCTGCAGGTAGACGGTTGACGGGTCGCCGCCCGACCGCTGGGCAATCGTCGAGATCGGCACGTCGTAGTGGTAGTGGATCAGCCCGTCCTCCCCTTGCTCGCCCCAGTGGTACTCCTTCTCCTGCATGAAGGGCGCTCCGTCAGCCGTCGACGAGAATCCGTACCCCGCGATATAGGAGGAGTCGGTGACGTCGAAGGACAGCGTACGCTCGTTGCCCTCGCCCGTGATCGTCAGGTTCGAGACGACGGGTGCCTGCGTGTCGAGGCGAATCACGTGCGTCAGCTGCTGTGTCGTCGGAGTCGCATCAGTCGACGTGCCTTCGATGGTGAGGGTGTAGGCACCGTCCGGCAGCTCGTTACCCGCCGCATCATATCCTTCAAATATAGGGGTGCTGTCGAAATGCTCTTCCGCGGTGGTCACCTCAGTAAAGCGCCCGTTAAAGTACGAGTGGCTCTTGGGCACACTCCCGTACTCGTACGAGCGCACGACTTCCCCTGTCTCGTTGGTGTAGGTGTACGTCAACTTGTCGACGTCTCGCAGCAGAATCGTCGCCGGGATTGCGTACGTCCTGGCATTTTCTTCCGTCGAGCGGGAGATGATGTACAGGTCGCGGTCATTCGTGCTGATCGCCATGGACTCTTCCGGATCGAAGGGGTTCAATTGCCCGAGGGTCAGCCTATGGAAGGTCATTGTGGACGTGCCGATCTTTCCCTCCGCGTACACGGGGCTATCGAAGATCGTCGGCTGTTCCTCGGCACCGTAGAAGCCCAGGTAGGGAACGGTCAGGTCGGGTTGTCCGTCTGTGCTCGTGAAGGTTACGGCACCGTCGATAAACGTGCCCTGGGGAGTGTGTTCTGCCGCGAACGAAGCAAATTCGGCTGTCGGGGTCACCGTGATGGTCACGGTGGCGCTCGACTTCGCGGGAACGGTCACGGAGTCGGAGGAGAAGGTCAGGTCGATCCCCTTGCCCGTCCAGTTCGTCGCGTGCCCTGTGTAGAGGAGGAAGTTCACGTCCTCGGACAGGGCCTGACCGCCGAGCGTGTACGTGTGGGCGGCGTCGGACACGTTGGTCAGCTGTACCTGGAAGGTCCACCCGTCGGTTCCGTCTCCGAGCTCCGCCTTGGGACGCGAGGAGTCCGCGGCTCCCACGACGCTCGGGTACACCGGCGAGGTCGTGGCCCCCACCGCGTCCACGAGGCCCGCGCCGACGCGGCGCGGCGAATAGAAGGCTCCGTCCGCCTTCGTCGCATCCACAATCGGGTGGGCCGTGCCCATGAGGAGGTTGGTGACCACCGCGTTCTTCTCCGCCGCGCTCATCGCCGCGAAGGCCGGGTCGGTCGCAATGCGCTGGCGCACGAGGGCGGCGACGCCCGCCACCTGTGCCGAGGCCTCGGCCGTGCCTGTTTCGTCGTCGTACTCGTTGCCCGGCTCAGACGATGTCACACTGCCACCGGGCGCGGCGATTTCAGGCTTCAGCCTGAGATCAGGATTCACGCCCCACGAGGAGGAATTCCACGGGGCCAGGCCCCCCTCCCCCTGATCGTTAGATCTGAGAACGGCTGCCACCGACAGGACGGACGAATATGTAGCAGGCGCACCAACCGAACTCATCTGGGGGGAGAGAGTCCGCCATTCAGCGCGTCCGTAATCACCAGCCGGCGCTACAACCGTCATTCCCGCGTTGGAGAGCCTGTCATAGGCCCGCTCGTAGAGTCTTACCGCATCGCCACTAATATCGCGGTCCGACATGAAAGACACGGCGACAGTGTCTGGCCTGATCACCATCGCATCGTCCAGGGCTGCCAGCAGGTCGCTGTCACGCGCGACGTTCCAGGAGTCAGAGACAACCTTCGCGACAACGAGCTGAGCCTGCGGCGCAGCGCCCCTATACGCTTTGTCGTTGGCGGCGGCGAGGCCAGCCATACGAGTGCCATGCACGTGCCGCGTATAGCTTTCACGGTCATGCTCGTAACCGACCAGTACGTCCGTGTCGCCGTCCGCATAGTCATAGACGAAGGGGATCTTGTCGCTGACCCACGCGCCCCCCTTGCCAGCCCCAAGGCTCGCTGTCAGGGATGTCATGTCCGTCTGGGTGAGGCGCAGTGACGTGCTATCCATAGAACCCGCGAAGGCCTCGTGCGAGGTGTCCAGGCCCGTGTCGATCACCTCGATGACGAGTCCCTGCCCCTGCTGGACTGCCTGATCAGCGCGCGTCACCCCCGCTGGATTGGTGATCTTGGCGCTACCGCCCCACAGGAATTCCGGATACATGATCGGCTCGCGCGTGCCCTCCGCGAACGCGGCCGCAACACCGCGCACGCCCTTGATGGCCTTGAGGGCAGACCTGGGTGCCTTGAGCGCGAAGCCCTCGAACACGTGGTGGTAGTCCCGCACGTACTCGATGGTTGCCCCAGGCGTCGCGGCAGCTACCGCTTGCCCGAGGCGCTCTCTCACTCCCTCGAGATCCGCAGCGCCATCTTCGAGCTGAACGATGAACGTTTGCTGCGCGTCGTCCGCAGCGTCGGCACCCTGCGACACCTCGCCGTGATCTACATCGATCGCGTACGAGGCCGGGATACTCATGGTCGTGATGGTCAGGGCACCGGTCGCGACGAGCGCCAGTGCCGTCATTTTGCAGTGGGACATGTGTGGTTCCCTTTCTTAACAACTGCGTTATGGGGGCGCACATTGCCGCGCCGATCCATCCCTTTAAGAGTAACTGAAAGCAGGCCAGGCAGGGACAGTTATCTCGAATTCTTATCATCATTGTCAAACTGCCATTCATTGAATCTGTCCGACAAACTCATCACATGAATAACGCAGTGCCCGAATTCTCAACAGAAAACCTGACACGTTATGCAGGCTCACCGTCACATACGCACAGACAGCTTGTCGCAGCTTCGACCTTCCCGGGCCAATCATTACCCATAAAAGCCCGCGCCTCCCGATAATCTGACCGGGAGGTGCGGGCGCAGGGTTCAGTGATTCAGCTCAGGCACCTAGCTGATCAACTGACCGTTATCGGCGAAGTGGTACCAGGTACC
>ERZ1674245.123-NODE-123-length-26673-cov-18.685664_pt1 | contig 26673 bp, 22 predicted proteins | sample MGYA00581205_ERZ1674245 | MGnify/ENA primary metagenome ERZ1674245 (study PRJEB41354, sample SAMEA4873314) | human saliva metagenome | biome: human-associated habitat [ENVO:00009003]; feature: mouth environment [ENVO:08000002]; material: saliva material... | reverse complement strand
CCCTGGATGAGTACGCCGGTGATGAAGCATTCGTGAGCGCCGTGGTGGATGAGACTCATCCGGAGACCACGCAGATGCCGGTACAGTCGGAGGACTCTGCACAGGATTCTGCGCAGGGATCCGTTCAGCAGGCGCGCCCGGCGGCTAAGCCGAACCGTCTGTCCCGTCTGCCCGGTCGCCTCAACCAGGCACCGGCCGCGCAGGGTGCGTCCGCCCAGGGTACGTCTGCGCAGAACGGTGCTTATTCGAGTAGCCCTGACCTCTTCGACGTTGAGGCGTCGGATGCGCCCGCAGCCCGCCTGGATCAGGTGCAGCGTGCCGCCGTGGCGAACGGCCGCGTGAACCGTATTCCTGGCGAGGAGCCCCTCTTTGACGTTGAGGCATATGACGGCTTCGGCGCTTCTGAGGAAGCTGCACCGCAGACTAAGCCGCACCAGGTGGTGAACTCTGCACAGTCTGCCGCACCAGCGGCGCAGCCGCCGATTCCGACCCGCATGCACTCGCCGGGTGCGCACCCGAAGAACGCGGCTCCCGCGGCTTCGCGAGCGCCCGAGGCTGGCGCATCCCGCCCGCTGCAGAACAATACTCAGGTGGCAACCACCGAGCAGGCGCGCGGCGAGCAGGTTGTGCAGTCCTCCCGCGGCACCTACGTGCTGCCCTCGGAGGAGATGCTGGTTGCTGGTCCTCCCGCCAAGGAGTCTTCCGAGGTGAACCAGCACGTGGTTGAGGCTCTGACGAATGTGCTGGAGCAGTTCAAGGTGGATGCGCAGGTCACCGGCTTCTCGCGCGGCCCGACCGTGACCCGCTACGAAATTGAGCTGGGCCCCGCCACGAAGGTGGAGCGTGTGACCGCGCTGAGCAAGAACATTGCGTACGCTGTGGCGAGCCCGGATGTTCGTATTCTGTCCCCGATTCCGGGTAAGTCCGCAATCGGTATTGAGATTCCGAATACGGACCGTGAGACCGTTGCCCTGGGTGATGTGCTGCGTTCTCCGCAGGCTCACGCGAACCACCACCCGATGGTCATGGGTGTGGGCAAGGATGTTGAGGGCGGTTTCGTGCTGGCGAACCTCGCGAAGATGCCGCATATGCTGGTCGCTGGTGCGACCGGTGCCGGTAAGTCTTCGTTCGTGAACTCGATGATTACCTCGATTCTGATGCGCGCAACCCCGGACCAGGTGCGCCTGGTAATGGTCGACCCGAAGCGTGTGGAGCTGACCGCCTATGAGGGTATTCCGCACCTGATTACGCCCATCATTACGAACCCGAAGAAGGCCGCCGAGGCCCTGCAGTGGGTGGTTCGTGAGATGGACGCCCGTTACGACGACCTCGCCCACTACGGCTACAAGCACGTGGACGACTTCAACAAGGCGGTGCGTGAGGGTAAGGTTCAGCCTGATCCCGGCAGCAAGCGCACGATTCACGAGTACCCGTACCTGCTGGTGATTGTTGACGAGCTCGCCGACCTGATGATGGTCGCCCCGCGTGACGTGGAAGAGGCGATTGTTCGTATTACGCAGCTGGCGCGTGCGGCGGGTATTCACCTGGTGCTGGCGACCCAGCGTCCGTCGGTGGATGTGGTGACCGGTCTGATTAAGGCGAACGTTCCGTCTCGTATGGCGTTTGCGACTTCCTCGGTTACTGACTCTCGCGTGGTGCTGGATCAGCCCGGCGCTGAGAAGCTGATTGGTCAGGGTGACGCGCTCTTCCTGCCGATGGGTGCCTCGAAACCGATGCGTGTTCAGGGTGCGTGGGTGTCTGAGTCTGAGATTCACGCCGTGGTTGAGCACGTGAAGAAGCAGGCGCCGACCATCTACCGTGAGGACGTGATGGTCTCTGCCGCGAAGAAGCAGATTGATGAGGAAATTGGCGATGACCTCGATGATTTGCTGCAGGCGGCGGAGATTGTGATTACGACCCAGTTCGGTTCGACCTCGATGCTGCAGCGTAAGCTGCGCATGGGCTTCGCGAAGGCTGGCCGCATCATGGACCTGCTGGAGTCGCAGGGCGTGGTGGGCCCCTCGGAGGGCTCGAAGGCACGTGAGGTGCTCATCCGCCCGGATGACCTGCAGGCGACCCTGGCGCGTATTCGCGGTGAGGAACCTCCGGCTGCCGACCCGTACGCGAATGCGGTGGACCCGGGCGAGGCGGTCACCGACTATTTTGATGAGCCCGATGATGAGGGCTCGGAGGACGCCTGGCAGCTGACCGGCCGCTAGTCCTTCAGCGCCCTATCCATTCGGCTGAGTCCACTCGGCTGAGTGAACTCGCGACATGCACCCCGTATCGTCCCTGTGATGTCTGCTACGGCACACGTATAATGGACGGTACGGGGTGTTTGCGTATCCCCGATACGTTTAGGTGTCGGTGCGTACGCGGTCTCTCACCGTCGAAAGCCATCTACCCGTAAGGAGCCGTTATGAGTGAAGCTCGCAATTCCGCATCCGCCGGTGCGGTCAGCACAGCGAAGCCTTCGAACTGGAATGTGCCGAATGTGTTGACGGTTCTGCGTATTATTGCGGTTCCTTTCTTCATTGTTGCCTTGGTTGCGGGCGGTACTTTTGGTGCCGCTGATCCGACGCACCGCTGGCTGGCGTGGATTATTTTCATTCTTGCCATGCTCACGGACTGGGCGGATGGCTACCTGGCGCGCTCGCGTAACCTGATTACGAGCTTCGGTAAGATTGCTGACCCGATTGCCGATAAGTTCCTCACTGGCGCGGCGTTCATTGTGCTGTCGGCGCTGGGTGAGCTGTGGTGGTGGGTCACGATTGTGATTCTGCTGCGCGAGTGGGGCATTACGATCATGCGTCTGTTCGTCATTAAGTACGGTGTGATGGCTGCTAGTAAGGGCGGCAAGATTAAGACCGTGCTGCAGACGGTGGCGCTGGTGCTGATGCTTCTGCCGCTGGGCCAGCTGGGTCTTGGCTGGCTGATTCCTGGTTGGGTTCTGATGGGCGCGGTCACCGCGATTACCGTGTGGACCGGCCTGGTGTATGTGCGTGATGCGTATATTTTGCGTCGTAACTGGTTGCAGGCTCAGGCCTCCCAGGGCGGCGGTCATTAGAGGCGAGGGGAGTGGCGTGTGCTGCTCCCCTTCGCTGTACCTGCGGCGCGTTGTGTGCCGCGTGAGGTTTTGTGCGGCGGTTCGCCGCTGAAAGGAGAGAATGATGGTTCCCCTCGTACTTGAAGATGCTCTGTCCCTTGAGCTTTCCTCCGCTGAGGTTTTCTCCGGTACCCCGGAGGCGGCGGCGCTACTGCTGCGTGATGCGGTGCGGTTGCGCGCCTCTCGGGAGGGCCCGGTGCAGGTGGCGACGGCTGAGTCGCTGACCGGCGGGGATGTTGGCGGCGCGATTTGTACGGTGCCGGGCGCATCCGCGTATTACCGTGGCGGCGTGATTTCGTACGCCTACGAGGTGAAGTCTCAGGTGCTGGGTGTGGACGCTCAGCTACTGGCGCGTGAGGGTGCGGTGCATCCTGCGGTGGCGGTGCAGATGGCGGTCGGTGCGGCGCGTGTGTGCGGTGCCGATTATGCGGTGTCGACCACGGGTGTTGCCGGTCCTGATCCTGCGGATGGTCAGCCGGTGGGTACGGTCTATATCGGTGTGTGTTCCCCTGGCGGTTCTGAGGTGTTTGAGCGCCACTATTCGGGGGATCGGGCGCAGATTCGTGCGGCGGCGAGCGCGGATGCGATTGCTCTGCTGGCGCGTGCGGTGCGCGGCGGCGCCGATGGGGTTCTGAAGAATGAGCTGGCGTAGCGTACTGGGCTAGACTGTGCTGTGCTGTGCTGTGCGGCGCCTGGAGTGGCTGTGTAGTCGTCTGCGCGGCGCCTACCTGAGAAAAAATTTTACGGTTCAAATATATTCACAGGGTTTTTTCAGCTCCGCAGGAATAAAGGCATAGGTTCGTCTGTTTGAATAGATACAAGCCGTAAGAAGAAGACAAAAATGGCGGGGCTCCTAGCTCACGCTCCAAAAATCAGTTAGGCTTAACTATGTACAGTCCCGCGCGTCGGGAATACCTACTCAGGAAAGTGATATAGAAGCTCATGGCTAAGCAGCGCGTATCGATTAATGGCATTACTAAGTGGAAGGAAATCGAGGAGACCCCCCGACAGGTCGCCCCGGTCGTTGAGGAAGCTAAGGTTGTTCCCCTGCGACAGGCAATCGGTGAGGTTCTTCGCGACGTTCGCCAGCGTCAGGGCCGCACCCTGCGCGAGGTTTCCCAGCGTGCCCGTGTTTCCCTCGGTTACCTGAGCGAAGTTGAGCGCGGTCAGAAGGAAGCATCCTCCGAACTGCTGGCGTGGATTTGCCAGGCTCTGGACATTCCGATGTCCCAGATGCTGCGTGAGGTTGCCGACCGTATGGCGGTTCTCGAGGGTGTTCAGATTCCGGATACTGTTCCGGCTGAGATGTCTGAGCAGTACAAGAGCGATTACTACATTCTCTCGAAGTAACGCGAGGCGGCACATGCCGCGCTAAACGTGAAGCGATGCCGTGCATCCCCGTAAGGTGGGTGTGCGGCATCGCTTATTCTCGGATTTATTCTCGGGTGAGATGTGACGAATTATGACGCGAACTAGCGGTGAAGCGTAAGGAGTGCTTGTGAAGCTGAGTGAATTTTGGGCGTGCATGGAGTATGAGTTCGGTGCCGGGTATGCGCCGGTGCTGGCGCGGGACTTGGTGCTGGGTTCGCTGGGTCATGTGACCGCTGCGGAGGCGCTGGACCAGGGCGTTAACCCGAGGGATGTGTGGCTGGCGATCTGTGATGAGCAGGAGATTCCGCAGGAGCGCCGCCTGGGTCCGGATAAGGAACCGCTGCGCTAGGTAGTGAGCCTGGCGTGTTCTAGCGTATGGGCGGTGCCCACCGTCTGTTCCCTAGCGTTTGTTCGAGTGCTGGCGCCTGTGCGGGAGGTATTTTCGAATAATTAGCCGAGAATCCGGGGTTTTTCGAAAATATATGCCGAAACCCTATCCGATTTATTCGAAACCGGGTCGTAATTTTGTTCGACTCATGCTAGACTTTTCCACATCAGGAATTTTTCGGAAAAATCTTCAAAGTTTTCCACAGATTTTAAAAAATGGCCTTATCCTGTCAGGCTGTGACCCTAGAGTAGTCTCAGAAGGAACCGGTAGGCCAAAACCTTCAAGGTCTCGATTACGAGTCCCACCGATTCCGAAGAAACATTACTCCCGTCAACCACTGACAACACAAAGAACGAGGTACTACCGTGGCTAAGAACACCAAGTCTCAGAGCGTAGCTCGCGTTCCCGAAGAGGGTCGCGCCAAGGCACTTGAAGCCGTGATGGCACAGATCGACAAGAACTACGGCAAGGGTGCAGTCATGCGCCTGGGTGATAAGGAAATCACCAAGACCGAGGTTATCTCCACCGGCGCTATCGCTCTGGATGCCGCTCTGGGTATTGGTGGTCTGCCCCGCGGCCGCGTCATCGAGATTTACGGTCCCGAGTCCTCCGGTAAGACCACCGTTGCACTGCACGCTGTAGCGAACGTTCAGAAGGCAGGCGGCGTGGCAGCGTTCATCGATGCCGAGCACGCGCTGGACCCGATTTACGCGGCTAAGCTGGGCGTGGACATCGACCAGCTGCTGGTCTCTCAGCCCGACACCGGCGAGCAGGCCCTGGAAATCATGGATATGCTGGTCGGCTCCGGCGCCGTGGATATCGTGGTGGTCGACTCCGTGGCCGCGCTGGTGCCCCGCGCCGAAATCGAGGGCGACATGGGCGACTCCCACGTTGGTCTGCAGGCTCGCCTGATGAGCCAGGCTCTGCGTAAGATTACCGGTCGCCTCTCCGCAACCGGCACCACCGCAATCTTCATCAACCAGCTGCGTGAGAAGATTGGTGTCTTCTTCGGCTCTCCCGAAACCACCACCGGTGGTAAGGCGCTGAAGTTCTACGCTTCGGTCCGTATCGACATCCGCCGCATTGAGACCCTCAAGGACGGCGCTAACCCGATCGGTAACCGCACCCGCGCCAAGATTGTGAAGAACAAGATGGCTCCGCCCTTCAAGCAGGCTGAGTTCGACATCCTCTACGGTGAGGGTATCTCCGTTGAGGGTGGCATCCTGGACCTGGCGGTGGAGAACGACATCGTCAAGAAGTCCGGCGCATGGTTCACCTACGACGGTGAGCAGCTGGGCCAGGGCCGCGAGAACGTTCGTAAGCTGCTCAAGGACAACCCCGAGCTCACCGAGGAACTGCAGTACAAGGTTCTGGTGAAGCTGGGCATCATTGAGGAAGAAGCTGACGAGCAGGCAGCTGCTGAGTCTGAGGGTAACGACCCGCTGGACGAGCTGGCTGAGGAGTTCTAAACCGGCCCGCGTAGCTTCTTGCTAACGCCACGACTGATTGCCGTGTGCTGTGCATTCCGCACGGTGCACGGCAATCTGTCGTTAACGGGAGCGCGTTACCGGGAGTATCGGGGGCGCCGGGACAATGCCTCGTTACAATGGGGGAGCGCCCTACAGCGGGGCAAAGGGAGCTATCAAACGATCCGACACAGGGGAGAGGAGGAACTGAACATGACGGAACAGAACGGTCATGAAGAGCGCGAGCCAAACAGCGTGCGTGACGGCGATGCCGGATTTGCGGCGCTGGATGCGACCGAACCGCACTTTGGTTCCTCAGCTCTGCAGGGTTCAGCCTTCCATGACCCTGCATTCCATGACTCGACTTTCTCTGCGTCTGTTTCCTTTGAAGCTACTGGTTCGTTTGAATCTACCGCCCCGCCGGTTGAGGTAGGCGGCTTCGAGGCGCTCAATTTTGAGGCACCTGCCGCCCTGGCGGAGCCCACCCTCACCTGGGAGGCGCCGCAGGCTACTGTTCCCGCTGTTGAAGAGCCCCCGTATGAGGATGAGCCCCCATACCCTGATGAGCCGCCCTATGAGGGTGAACCTCCCTATCCGGCAGAGCCTTTGTACCCTGAAGCAGAGTACGCGGGGGAGTATTGGGTACCCTCGGACGAAGCGGCACCCGCAGAAGCAGCACCCGCAGAAGCGATAGCGGAGCAGCGTGGGGGCCAAGAAACCGCACCCCAAAAATCCAAGCCGAAAGCGTGGCAGGCTGAAAAGCCCGCGCCTCAGAAGAAGTCAGCGCCTAAGAAGAAGTCAGTGGCCACAGAAAACGCACCCAAAAAGTGGGTGCGGAACAGGGCCGCGGATTCTGTAGTCGCTGAGGAGTTCCCGGACTGGCACCCCGCCGCGCACGGCTTTGTTGAAGAAAGCATTGCCCGCGATAACGGCGGCGACTACGCTGGGGAGTTCCGCGTACCCGAGCTGCCCCTGCAGGTTGTGCCCGCCAATTTTGAAGGTGGCAGCTCTGAGGAAGACGGCGAATCGCCGCGCCGCAGCCTGCTCGTTGACCCGAACCTACCCGCCGTCTCCATTGACGAAGCGCCCGCTCGTGCCTTCACCCCCGGCGGCGCCGAGCCGCGCCCTATGGCGGCGGGGCGCATGAGTCGAGCCGGTGCCGCCTCCATCGGATCGGGGCTCACTGCCGAAGAGAAGGAAAAGATCGAGAGGCAAGCCGCTCAGCGGGCTAAGCAGAAGAAACGCAAGTCTTCGCGTGCCTCCAAGAACACCGACTACAAGCGTGGGTTCCGCCGCATGAGTGCGGCGCAGCAAGAGAAAATGCGGAGCCGTTCGCCCTACGCGCCCGCCTTCGGGGCTCGAAGTGACGACGAGGAAACCCGCAAGAGTCCTGCGGGCCGCGGCTCGGGGAGCAACCTATTTAGGGAGGGAAGTAGCTTGAACGAAGAACTCACCCCCGCCGAAGAAGCACTCATTCGCGGTATTGCCGAGGAGGAGGCGCAGGGCGACGGTACCGGAAAGCGCCGTGCCGCTTCGGCTGGATCCCCAAAGGGCGGTTCTCCGACACGCGGTTTTCAGAAGGGAAGCGCTTCCTCACAGGCGGAAGGCGCTGTGACCTCCTGGAAGCAGAAGGTACGTGCCGCCCGAGCCGCGGAAGAAACAGACCCCTACACGCGTGCTAAAACCATCGTGTACAACCAGCTGGCGTACTCTGCAAAAACCCGAGGTCAGCTGCGGAAGAAGCTGCAGGCAGAAGGCTTCGAGGCGGAGCTCATTGAGCCGCTGCTCGATAAATTTGAGGCGGCAAAACTCATTGACGACGCCGAATACGCCCAAACGTTTGTGGCGCAGAAGAGCCGCACCAAGAAGCTCTCCCGCGCCGCGCTACGCCGTGAGCTCGCTGAGCGCGGGGTGCGCGGCGAGGAAGCGGAGAACGCCCTGGCCCAGCGCACCGACGAGCAGGAACGTGAGGACGCCGCCGAGCTGGTGTGCAAGAAGCTGCGCCCCGGCATGGATCTGAGCGACCGCGCCGAGAAGGATAGGGTCACCCGTCGCCTGCTGGGGATGCTCGCGCGCCGCGGGTACTCCTCTTCGGTGTCGATGTCGGTGATTCGTGAGGAGCTTGCCGCCTACGGTGAGGAGGACGAGCTCTGGTAGAGGGCGAATAAATACGGTTCGCACGCACGAATAGACCCATGCCGGGGCGACCGTGAAAATAATAGGCACAATAAAGGGTGAGCCCGCTACAGACACACTCTGTGGCGGGCTCCCCCTTTACGTTTTGAGCTTTATAAAACGCCTTGTCGAAGGCTATATCCGCTGTTTACTCTGCTGCTTATTCAGCGGCCCCCAGACGGTCCGCGAATTCGGCAAGGGTTGCATCCTGAGAACCGGCAATCTCAAGGAGCAGGCGCATCAGCTGCGCACCTTCACGGCGAATACGAGGCAACAGATCGGAACGCGCCGAAGAAGAGTACAGCTCCAACAGAGCGCACACGGTCACCGCCGTGCACACCGCCAAATCCTCCGCCAGGTGCTCATCCAGCGGGGCGTCCTCAAAGAGGGCAGAGTACAGCGCCGGCAGCGCCTTCTTGCGGTCCACCCGGTAGCGCGGGTACTCCGGCGAGGAAGGGAAGCCCAGCATCGCCTCAACGAAGGGGAAGCCGCGGTGGTGCAGGCAGGTGCCCTCCGCATCGACCATGCGTACCTGCACGCCGTCTGCCGAACCGATCAGCACGTTCTGCGGCGAAAAATCGCCCGAAGAGAGCATATACACCCTGCCGCGGTTGAGCTTGAACTGCTCGGGTACCGGCGGGCGCTTGGTGAAGAAGGGCTGCAGAACGCGGCGGAAACGGAAGGACAGCTCCTCAACAGCGGCGGGAAGAACGGGGGCGTCCTCATGCGCGGCAGAGCTGGAAGCCGGGCTGTCAGCACCGTGCTCGGGGGCGCGCGCCTCGTCAGCCACACCGTAGAGCTTCTTCAAACCGCGCTCAGCCAGCCCCGGCGAGGCGATAGCACCCGGGAACTGCGCCTTGCGGTCGGCGCGCGCCAGGTTCAGGCGGTAATCCTCCACCGCCTCGCCCATAATGCCGCTGGCGGCAAGGGAACGGTACGCCTCAATGTAGTAGTTCAGCGCATCCAGCGCCTGCTGCTCGGTGCCCTCCAGCAGGGCGTGGGCAACCGAATACTGCTCGCCCTCAACGGTTCCGGCGCTCACATCTTCCAGCGCCAGCACGCGTAGCTCAGGATCCGCGCCGTAGAGCTGCGGGAACAGACCCGGAACCTGCCGGTTCAGCGCCTCCAAACCGTAGCGCTCACGCAGGTACCCGAAACCGCCCGCGTTCACCGTCGAATCCTTACGGCGGTAACGCTTCACAATAATCGAGGCCGGCAAAGACTGTGTAGACTCGAAAGACTGCGCAGACTCGGCGGCAGGCCCATACACCACACGCACCACAACGGAACGCATACCGGTGCCCAGAATCTGCACGCGCTCAACCGTGCGGGCAGCCACCTGCTCCAAAGAATGCGCCCAGCTGAGCAGCTGCATCAGGGTCTGACGCATCGAGGCAGAATCAGCGCTCGCCTGAGGCGGCACGGGGGAGTAGGCGGCAATCGCCTCCTCAATGAGGGTGTTCAGAAGCTCCCCGTCAGGGGCGGGAGCGGAAGAATCGTTCGGTGACAGAGCCGGAAAGTTGCTACTAAGGGAAACCTGCATAGAGCCATTATCCCCCATCGGATACCCTATAGGGCATGACTTCGACCCTCAGCGATTCCGCCCAGACCCCCGAAACCAGCCCCCGCACCTACGAAGTGCGCACTTTCGGCTGCCAGATGAACGTGCACGACTCCGAACGAATGTCCGGCCTGCTGGAGGCTAACGGCTACGTTCGCGCTGAGGAAGGCACCCAGCCCGACCTGGTGGTTTTCAACACCTGCGCGGTCCGCGAAAACGCTTCCAACCGACTCTACGGCAACCTCGGTCAGCTGGCACCGGTCAAGCGCGCCCACAAGGGCATGCAGATCGCCGTGGGCGGCTGCCTGGCGCAGAAGGACCAGGACGCCATCATTGAGAAGGCACCCTGGGTGGACGTCGTGTTCGGCACCCACAACATTGGTGCCCTCCCCACCCTGCTGGAGCGTGCCCGCCACAACCACGAGGCGCAGGCAGAACTGCTCGAATCCCTCGAAGTTTTCCCCTCCACCCTGCCGACCAAGCGCGATCACGTGTACTCCGGCTGGGTGTCCATCTCGGTGGGCTGTAACAACACCTGCACCTTCTGCATCGTGCCCTCGCTGCGCGGTAAGGAGAAGGACCGCCGCCCCGGCGACGTGCTCGCCGAGGTTCAGGCACTGGTCGATGATGGCGCTATTGAGGTGACCCTGCTCGGTCAGAACGTGAACTCCTACGGTGTGGAGTTCGGCGACCGCCAGGCATTCTCCAAGCTGCTGCGTGCCTGCGGCGAGATTGAGGGCCTGGAGCGTGTACGCTTCACCTCCCCGCACCCGGCAATGTTCACCGATGACGTGATTGACGCGATGGCGGAGACCCCGAACGTCATGCCCGTACTGCACATGCCGCTGCAGTCCGGCTCCGATAAGGTGCTCAAGGATATGCGCCGCTCCTACCGTTCCAAGAAGTTCCTGAACATTCTGGACAAGGTGCGCGAGCGCATCCCGAACGCCGTGATTACCACCGACATCATTGTGGGCTTCCCCGGCGAGACTGAAGAGGACTTCCAGGACACCCTGAAGGTTGTGGAGCAGGCTCGTTTCTCCTCCGCGTTCACCTTCCAGTACTCGATCCGCCCCGGCACCCCGGCGGCGACCATGGAGAACCAGATCCCGAAGGAGGTCGTGCAGGAACGCTACGAGCGTCTGATTGCCCTGCAGGACCGCATCGCCGGTGAAGAGAACCGCAAGCAGCTCGGTAAGACCGTTGAGCTGATGGTCGTTGCGGAGGCAGGTCGTAAGGCGGACCAGACCCACCGCCTCTCCGGTCGTGGCCCGGACCAGCGCCTCGTGCACTTCTCGGTGCCCGAGGGTTGCGAGACTCCCCGCCCCGGCGACATGGTCACCGTGCCCATTACCGAGGCTGGTTCCTTCCACCTGATTTCTGACCCGACCGCCGAGCAGTACCAGCTGCGCCGCACCCGCGCCGGTGACGCGTGGGACCGCTCCCAGGCTGACTCTTGCGGTACCGGCACCACCCAGGTGCCCGGTGCGCCGGTGGGTCTGGGCATGCCGACCATCGGCCTGCGCCCCTAAAACCTATAACGAATCATGCGCCCTGTTCTTCGGGCTCTTGCCGCCACCGTAAGTGGGGGTGAGGGAACCGGTAGAATGGGGCGCATGACTATCTCCGAAACTCTGCCCGTTATCGCTATTGTGGGCCCGACCGGCACCGGTAAGAGTGCGCTCGCGATTGAGTTGGCTCTGCGCCTGAATGGCGAGTGCATTAACGCTGATTCTATGCAGTTCTACCGGGGTATGGATATTGGTACCGCGAAGGTCACCGCAGAGGAGATGCGTGGCGTTCCGCACCACCTGCTCGACATTATGGATGTGCGGGATGAGGCGTCCGTGGCGGAGTTTCAGGAGCGTAGCCGTGAGCTGATTGAGCAGATTCGCGGCCGTGGCCGCTACCCGATTCTGGTGGGTGGTTCCGGCCTGTATGTGCGTGCCGCCCTGGATAAGTTGGAGTTTCCCGGCACGGATGCGCGGGTGCGTGAGCGTCTGGAGGAGCAGGCACGTACCGAGGGCATCGGGGTCCTGCACGCCCGCCTGGCGGAGGTTGACCCGGAGTCGGCTGCGCGAGTGAAGGATGAGCGCCGCATTATTCGAGCCCTGGAGGTGTTCGAGGTGACGGGCCGCCCGTTCTCAGCGTTCATGCCGGTGCGTGAGTACGTGACGGAGAGCATTCAGATTGGTCTGGATATGGATCGTGCCCTGCTGCACGAGCGTCTGCACCGCCGTGTGGAGCTGATGCACGAGCAGGGTCTGCTCGATGAGATTCGCACCCTGAATACGCAGGGGCTGCAGGAGGGTAAGACTGCTTCCCGCGCGATTGGTTACGCACAGTTTGCTCGCGCTCTTGAGGATTTGGGCTACAGCGTGGAGCAGGCGATTGAGGATACGACCATTGCGACCCGCCAGTTTGCGCGCCGCCAGCTGACCTGGTTCCGCGCGGACCCGCGTGTGCACTGGCTGGATGCGCTCTCACCCACCCTTGCCGATGAAGCGGAAGCCATCATCCGCGAAAGCACCCGATAAGCCACAATAACGAGCCGTAGCCGAACAGATACCCCTTCGAACCGGTCGGCGCGGTAAAATCATAAACGGACAGGTCACCAACCTTAAGGACAGCATATGAGCGAGAACCCTTCCATCTGGGGCGAGCTGGCAGGCCTGACCCTCACCAAGGGTCACGGCACCGGTAACGACTTCATTTTTCTGACGGACGAGAACGCAGAAATTGCCCTCACCCCCGAGCTGGTAGCCCGCGCCTGCGACCGACACTTCGGCATTGGTGCGGACGGCTTCATTCGTGCTGCCCGCAGCACCGCCTCCCGCGCGGGTCAGAAGCTGCTCGAGGAGCACCCGGACGCTGTCTGGTTCATGGACTACCGCAACGGTGACGGCTCTATCGCAGAGATGTGCGGCAACGGTGTGCGTGCGTTCGTGGAGTACCTGCGCACTGAGGGCCTGATTGAGCTTGAGGTGGGCGAGACCGTCAAGATTGGTACCCGTGCCGGCGTGAAGACTGTGGCGCGCACCGAAGAGGGCTACGCGATTGATATGGGGCCGTGGAGCTTCATTCACGGTGAGGCTGCCCGCGAGGGTGGCGAGGACTGCCTGGTGTCTGCTCGCGGCCTGAAGACTCCGCGTGCTGGCCTGTCCATTTCGATGGGTAACCCGCACACCGTGGTGATGCTCGGCTCCGACGGTAAGCTGGACGGCCTGGACCTGCACAGCCTGCCTCAGGTGAACCCCGCCCCGGTCAACGGTACGAACGTTGAGTTTGTGGTGCCGGTCGACCTGGACGTTGAGAGCGGCGCGCATGTGGGCGCTATCCGTATGCGTGTGCACGAACGCGGCGTGGGCGAGACCCTGTCGTGCGGTACCGGCGCGTGTGCGGCGGCTGCGGCGACCCGTTTCTGGGGCGGCGAGGAAGCACCGGATGAGTGGCTGGTGCATGTGCCCGGCGGTACCCTCGCGGTGACTTTCGTGCTGGGCCCGGACGACCTGGAGCATGTTGTTTTGGCTGGTCCGGCGCAGATGGTTTCGACCGTCGTGCTGCGATAACGTGCTGTTTTAGAACAGAGATTTTATAGAGAAAAGCGGCGGGTGTTTTCTGATAACACATTCAGAAAACACCCGCCGCTTTTACGTTTTTAGCAATGAGCGCCAGAGGAATCAGCGCCAGGGGCTTTAGTCCTCGTAGCGGTGCACCTGCAGAATACGGAAGCCCTTCGAAGTCGTATAGCGCGACACCTCAAACTCGCCGGGGTGCAGCTCCTCAAGCTGCGCGTCCATCCACTTCTGTAGTGAATCGGAGCCCAGGTTCTTCTGAACCACCAGGTAGGCGTCACCGCCGGGCGCCAGACGCGGCAGCCAGGTCAGCAGGATCTCGTGCAGAACCTCCTTGCCCACGCGAATCGGCGGGTTCGACCAGATGGTGTCAAAACGCAGTTCGGGGTCAACCGATTCGGGGGTTCCCACGGTGACGTTGGACAGGCCGAGAGCGGCGGCGTTGCGTTCGGTCAGGCTAATGGAGCGGGAGTTCACGTCCACCGCGTGCACCTGCGCCTGCGGTGCGAGCATCGCCAAAGTCAGGGTGATGGGGCCCCAACCGCAGCCGATGTCGAGCATGCGTTCGCCCTGCGGGTCGGGTGCTTCCTGCAGCAAAATAGCGGTGCCCTTATCAATGCCGGAGGGGCTGAAAATGCCGTTGGCTGTAGTGACAGTGACCTTGCGACCGGCAAGCTCCACCTGCACGGGGCGGGGCTTGAACTCGGTCTCGGGGGTTTCAGAGAAATAATGCTGCTCGCTCATGCTATCCAGTGTACCGGTAGGGCAAGAACCCGCCGCACACGGGCAGAGTATGCGCGGGTGGGGCAATAGCTTGCACGCCCTGAGCGCACAGGCGACCGAACCCCCTACCCGATGCGGGCAACGGCGGTAGAATTAGAATCGTATGAATTCTAAGAACACCCCCGTATCTGATACCGAAAAGCTGCCCAGCGATGAGCAGCTGCGCCGCACCGTAGACCGCGTTCTGGGCCGATCCCAGGCCGCCGCCTCCGTCACTACTTATGACGCCGCCGGTACTGCGCATCACAGTGATAACTCCTCCAGCACCCACGGTAACAATAGCCGCCGCGTGCTGGATACTCGCGCGCGCGAAATTTCTGACGTTCAGCGCGAGCACTCCGAATATGACGGTGATCAGGAAGATCTCGCTGAGCGCCGCGCCCTGCGCCGTACCGCGAACCTCTCCACCGAACTTGAAGACGTCACCGAGGTCGAGTACCGCCAGCTGCGCTTGGAGCGCGTGGTGCTGGCTGGTCTGTGGACTGAAGGCACCGTAGAGGACGCAGAGAACTCCCTGCGTGAGCTCGCGGCACTGGCTGAAACCGCAGGTTCCGAGGTTCTGGACGGCCTGGTTCAGCGCCGCCTCAAGCCGGACCCCGGCACCTTCCTCGGCTCCGGTAAGGCGCTGGAACTCAAGGACATTGTGGAGGCGACCGGTGCCGACACCGTCATTGTCGACTCGGAATTGGCTCCCTCGCAGCGTCGTGCCCTCGAAGACATCGTGAAGGTCAAGGTCATTGACCGCACCGCCCTGATTCTCGACATTTTCGCTCAGCACGCTAAATCCCGCGAGGGTAAGGCGCAGGTTGAGCTGGCTCAGCTGGAGTACATGCTGCCGCGTCTGCGTGGTTGGGGTGCGTCCCTGTCCCGTCAGGCGGGTGGCCGTGCCGCAGCCGGTGAGGGTATCGGTTCGCGTGGTCCCGGTGAAACCAAGATTGAGATGGACCGCCGCCGCCTGCGCGCTCGCATGGCGAAGCTTAAGCGTGAGATCGCTGCGATGGCGCCGGCGCGTGAGACGAAGCGTCTGAACCGTCGCCGTAACCGTGTACCTTCGGTGGCTATTGCCGGGTACACGAACGCGGGTAAGTCCTCCCTTCTGAACCGTCTGACCGATGCCGGCGTGCTCGTGGAGAACGCCCTGTTTGCGACCCTGGACCCGACCGTCCGTAAGGCTCAGACCCCGGACGGTATCGGCTACACCCTTTCTGACACGGTGGGGTTCGTGCGTTCGCTGCCGACCCAGCTGGTCGAGGCGTTCCGCTCCACCCTGGAAGAGGTCGCTGACGCTGACGTCATCCTGCATGTGGTGGATGCTTCGCACCCGGACCCGGAGGGGCAGATTCGTGCTGTCCGCGAGGTCATCGCGGAGGTTGACGCCCGCCATATCCCCGAGATCATTGTGCTGAATAAGGCGGATGCCGCCGACCCGTTCGTGCTGGAGCGTATGCGCCAGCGCGAGCCGGAGCATGTGATTGTTTCGGCGCGTACCGGTGAGGGTATTGAGGAGCTGAAGCAGAAGATTGCGGACACCATTCCGCGCCCCTCCATTGAGGTGAGGCTGCTGATTCCGTACTCGCACGGTGAGATTATTTCGCGCCTGCACGAGTGGGACGCCGAAATTAAGAGCACTGATTTCGTATCGGACGGCACCTTCGTGGTGGCTCTGGTTCGTGAGGATGTCGCCTCCGAACTGTCCGAGTATGTGCTGGAGGGCGACCTGCTGGAGGTTCTGGAAGAGGAACTTGCGGAGGCACACGCCCTCACCGAAGCGACCGCTTCTGTTTCCGAGCAGTCCTCTACCCCTGAGGCTCTCTAGGGGCGGACGAGCGTGACCGAGAGCATCAACGCGCCCAAAAACACCCCGGGGACCGTGCCCGGATCGGCGACCGACGGCACCCGATTCACCGGGCAGGAGCTTGAGACCCTGCCCGGTGCTAAGGATGCCCTGACTCTGCTGGATGAGGCGGTTGCCGCCACCGGCGGTCAGAACCGCGCCGGTCAACGCACCATGGCGGCGCATGTGGCGCAGGCTCTTGAGCTGCAGCGTCACCTGCTGGTCCAGGCGGGTACCGGTACCGGTAAGTCCCTGGGCTACCTGGTTCCTGCCCTGGCGCGGGTGGGGGAGTCGGATCAGCCGATTGTGGTTGCGACGGCGACCCTTGCCCTGCAGGCGCAGATCGTGAACCGCGATATTCCGCGTCTTCTACAAGCGCTGGAGCCGCGCCCGGAGTCGCAGGCGCAGGTGGCTCTGCTCAAGGGCCGCAATAACTACCTCTGCCTGCACAAGCTGGAGGGTGGCTACCCGGAAGACGAACCGGATGCTCTCTTTGACATGCCTTCTTCGACCTCCCGCGTGGGTGAGGAAGTGGTGCGCCTGCGCGAGTGGGCTGACCGCACGGAGACCGGAGACCGTGACGAGCTGAAGCCCGGCGTCTCTGACCGCGCCTGGGCTCAGGTATCGGTCAGCGCCGCCGAGTGTTTGGGTCGCCGCTGCCCGCTGGTGGAAGAGTGCTTTAGCGAGATGGCGCGTAGTCGCGCCGCTGAGGCTGACATTGTCATCACGAACCACGCCCTGCTGGCGATTAACGCTTTTGAAGGCATGAAGGTTCTGCCCGAACATGAGACGGTCATTATTGATGAGGCTCATGAACTGGTGGACCGTGTGACCGGTGCCGTGTCTGGTTCTTTGACGGTTGCGATGGTTCGCCGTGCGGCACGTAGCGTGAAGAAGCATTCGAAGGCTGATTCCGGCGCGCTGGAAATGGCTGCTGGCACCCTGGAGACCGCTTTCGAGGGTCTTGCCGAGGGCCTTCTGAAGGGCCTGGACGGTCGCCTTTTGACCGCTATTTCTGCGGTAAATGATGCCGCCCGCACCGCCCTGTCCGATACCAAACCGGACGGTCAGGACGTTGACGCCGGCCTGCAGATGGCGCGCTCGCGTGTCTCTGAGGTGCACGATATGAGCAGCCGCGTTCTGGAGGCTTCGGGCGAGCAGGACGTTCTGTGGATTTCTCGTCAGGGCGGTTGGGAGAACGGCCGCTACGTGGCTGCTTCCGATACCGACCCGGCGACCCTGAATATCGCTCCGTTGAGCGTTGGCCTGCAGTTGCGTGACGGCCTGTTCGCTGACCGCACCGTGATTTTGACGAGTGCGACCCTGACGGTGGGTGACTCTTTTGATGTTGCAGCCGCTGCCCTGGGACTGCATGGGGAGGGTGCGCCGCGCTGGACGAGTATCGATGTGGGTTCACCTTTCGACTACCGCAAGCAGGGCATCATGTACGTTGCCGGAGATTTGAAGCCTCCGGGATTTGGTGTGCACGAGGGTCAGCTGGAGCGTCTGCGTGAGCTGTGCGAGGCCTCGGAAGGCGGCGCCCTGGGTCTGTTCTCCTCGAAGCGTGCCGCCGAGCGTGCCGCCGAGTACATGCGTGAGCATAGCGACCTGAACATTCTTCTGCAGGGTGAGTCTTCGCTCAAGGCTCTGGTGGAGGAGTTCAGCGAGGACGTTGACTCATGCCTGTTCGGAACGATGAGCCTGTGGCAGGGTGTGGACGTTCCCGGTGACTCTTGCCGCCTGGTGGTGATGGACCGCATTCCGTTCCCCCGCCCGGACGACCCGATTGCGCAGGCTCGTACGGAGGCGGTGAACCGTCACCGCGGTAACGGCTTTATGGCGGTTTCTGCTCACCACGCGGCGATTCGTATGGCGCAGGGCGCAGGGCGCCTAATCCGTTCGGTGTCTGACCGCGGCGTGGTGGCTGTGCTGGATTCTCGTGTGGCGACTAAACGTTACGGCGGTTTCTTGATGAAGGCGATGCCGCCGATGTGGTCGACGCAGAATAAGGCAGCCGTGATTGGTGCGCTGGCTCGTCTTTCGGCGAGTATTGAGCGTTAGTTCGGGTGGATTCCATTCCTGGCTACGCCGCCTCTTTCGCTTTGGAAATATCCGCTTTGGAAATATAAAAATCACCCCGGTGACACGTGAACGTTCACGTATCACCGGGGTGATTTCTATATAGAGCTAAAAGCCTCGCGGTTATGTCTTTTAGAAGCTGTGCTGTCTAGAGACTGCGCAGCACGGAGACGACCTTACCCATGACGGTTGCGCGGTCGCCCATAATCGGCTCGTAGTTGGAGTTGCGCGGCATGAGCCAGGTATGGCCGTCGACCTGACGGAACACCTTTACGGTTGCTTCATCGTCGAGCAGAGCAGCAACGATATCGCCGTTGTCTGCGGTGTGCTGCTCGCGGACAACCACCCAGTCGCCGTCGCAGATTGCGGCGTCAATCATGGAATCGCCCTTGACCTTGAGCATGAAAAGCTTGCCGTTACCGACCAGCTGGCGGGGCAGGGCAAGCACATCCTCCACGGACTGCTCGGCGGTAATGGGGCCGCCCGCTGCAATTCGTCCAACCAGGGGAACGGGTACGAGGTCCTCATCGCCGACTTCGAAGTTCGGCAGCTCGGGCAGGGAAGAGGAAGCGCTACCGTGGATGCCGACGCCGTTCTCATCCAGCACCTCAATGGCGCGGGGGAGCTTGGGGTCGCGGCGAATGTAGCCCATGGTCTCGAGACGGCCGAGCTGGTGAGTGACCGAAGACAGGGACGCAAGACCCACCATGTCACCAATCTGGCGCATGGACGGCGGGTAACCCTTTTGTTCAATCTCGGTGCGGATCGCGTCAAGAATCTTCTGCTGGCGCGCGGTCAGCGCCGGACGGGGTGCTGTTGCCATTTCTTTTCCTTCGGTCTGTGCCCCGATTTCTGTATTCCGGTCTCTGCAGTCTGTTTGAGACACAGTCCGGTCGGGGCACGGATGGGTGCTTCACACGTTTTCCGATGGTGTCCTAAAAATTTTTTGGTTCTGCTGAAATTGGTCTTATCTCGTCAGGGGGTGGAGGAATTCTATCCGTGCCGGAGCGATACGCGGGCAACGAGTATGCGCCTCCGCCCTATAAAACTCAGTCAGCAGCACCTGCATTTAGATACAGAACCAAGCTGTAACGGGTACAGAAACCTGCTGTGAGTAGGACTCATCAGGAGCGTGTGGAACGTCTCTTGACACCAGTGTAGAACACTACACCGAAAAACTCAAACAAATATTCTAGATTTTTTCTTCGAAACTCGAAGAAATTTTTAGTACATCTCTGCTAGACTTTAGAACAAGAGTTCGTATATACTCTTGAATCTCTCCTGAAATTCAGGATTTACGGGTGAATGTTCGAAAAATATTCGAAGATTCGACCCGGAGTCTTCCAGGAGGGGCGAGTGAAGGAGTGTTCGAATGTATTCGAATCCTCTGCCTCTCTCTTCGCACGATCTACCCCGGATGCTCTAGGGAGCATCCGGCGAAGAGAGAGCGCAGGGGATGGGGTGTTGGGGCGACCCAGCGCAACCCGGTGCATCCGGCGCTCTGACCTAACTAGAGAATAGCTACCCAATAGTTATCGCCTAACAATCACCACTCCATAGTTATCACTCAACTAGGACCTCCGAGCGGGTATCGCTCGGCATTGCTAGACCCGCGAGGTAACCCCGGGGCGAGCTAAGAGAAAGGAACCACAATGACTACTGCAACACCTCTTGCTTCTCGTGACACTTCTGCACACCTTCCGGCAGGTTTGGTGGTACTTCACCCCGCCCGCACTGCGTCCGCCAGCACCGTGCAGGGGCGTTCTCGTGTGCCTGCGTCTTCGCAGTCTGTTCGCTCTTCTCGTGCGGCTCATGCGCCTCGCCCCGCTCAGGTGGGTCAGCCTACTCGTGTTCCCGCCGCTTCTGCCCCTGCTGGCTCTATTCAGGCACCGGTTCGCTCTGTAGCTTCTGGCGCGCAGACTGCTTCTGATGCGCAGACCCCTAGCGTGAAGAGTGTTCTTCTGGCTAAGGGCGGCGAGTTTCTGCGCGCGGTTCCCGCTTCTATTCGTCGTCTTGGTACTGTGCGCGGTTTCCTGAAGGGGCTGCCTCTGCTGACTTTGGCGGCGCTGATTGTGCTCGGTGCTATTAGCTTCTTTGGCCCGGCGGCTTCTGCTTCTGTGGAGAACGCTTCGGTGACTCGAACCGTCGTTGTGGTCAAGCATGGCGAGACCCTGTGGGATATTGCTCAGGCGGTGGATCCGCAGGGTGACACCCGTGATACTGTGGTTCGTATTATGGAGTTGAACTCGTTGACCAGCACCTCTGTTGATGCCGGTCAGCGTCTGGAAATTCCTCAGACTCAGCGCTAAGCATGGACACGTACGTGGTTGGCTTCTGCATGAGGTTGATGTCTTGACTCCGAACCCGCTATCTCTCAAGCTGAGCGCTTGAGTCGAATTCTTGAGCCTATGAAATAGGAGCGCACCGATGCCTGTTCCCGCTGAACCCACACCCGCTGCAACCACACCCGTCGAAACTGAATCTGTACAGACCACTCAGCCCGCTCGTCCCGTGGTTGCCGTTTTGGGGGAACCCGGAACTCGTGGTCCTCTGGTGAAGCTTCTTCAGGATGCGGGGGCGGAGGTTATCGTGACCGCTGTGCCCGATCAGTTGCGTGAGGCTGACGGCATGGTGGTTGCCGGCGGCGTGAGTTCTCTTGAGACGTACGAAGATCTGAAAGCTAAGGATGCTGAGCGTGTGATTGGTCGCCGTGTTGCCGGTGGTCGTCCGGTGCTGGTTGCTGGTGCAGCGTTGAGCTGCCTCTTCGATTCGGTTACGGTGGAGCATCCGCAGATGGGGCAGGTTCAGGTGCAGTGCATGGGGGAATGGCCCGGTGAGAGTGTGGAGCTTTCTACCCGCGACCTGGTGCCCGGTGCCTCTGCCCTGCGTGCTTCCTCCGATAGTGCGCTGCTCAAGGATCTTGAGGGCGAGGCTCACTTCAAATCTGAGCACGGCGTTTTTGAGTGGGCTTTTGATCAGAGCATTGAATATATTGCCCCTCCCGCGGTGACTTGGACTGTCACCGAGCCCGCCTATATCGCGGCGGTTGAGAACGGTCCGCTGACGGCGGTGCAGTTCTGTCCGGTAGGTTCTGGCGAGCTGGGGGCAGAGTTTATGCGCCGCTGGGTTGAGTCCCTGGCGGTGACCGGTCGCCTGTCTTCTGAGTCTCTGTCTTCTGGCGACTCCGCTACTGCGGCGGGAGGTAACTAATGTCTGCACCCGCTCTTGAACTTCTGCCCGCTGTTGATATTTCTGAAGGCTACGCGGTGCGCCCGGTGGGTGGCACCCTGTCCGGTGGTGAGCAGCGCCTTGACCCCGTTGAAGCGGCTCTGACCTGGGTGAAGGCTGGTGCTCGCTGGATTCACCTGGTTGACCTTGATTTGGCATTTGGTCGTGGCACGAATACTGAGGTTCTGGCTGAGGTGGTTGCCGCTGTCCGCGCCGAGAATGCCTGGATGACCGGCTCCGCTCCGGTTCGTGTTCAGGTCAGTGGCGGTGTGCGTAATGCTGAGAGTCTGGAGCGCGCCCTGAGCCTGAATCCGGACCGCGTGAACGTGACTAGTGCGGCTCTGGCGGATTCTTCCTGGCTTGAAGGTGTTCTGGCTCATTATGCCGATTCTGATCTTCTGGCTCTTGGCCTCGATGCCCGTTATAACCCCGAGCGGGGCTGGGTGACGGTGGCTCGCGGTACCGATTGGTCGGGGCCTGATTTGGCGGAGGCGCTGGCGTGGCTGGAGAGCGCGGGTGTGCGCCGCTATATCGTCACGGATGTGAGTAAGGACGGTTCTCTGGCGGGCCCGGGTGCGGAGCTGCTGGATGAGGTGCTGGCTCAGACTGCCTGTCGGGTGGTGGCGTCCGGTGGTGTGGCGTCGCTGGCTGATCTTGTGAAGCTGCGTTCTATGGTGCCTTATGGTTTGGAGGGCGTGGTGCTTGGCAAGGCGCTGTATGTGGGTAACTTTAGTTTTGAACAGGCTCTTGAGGTCGCTGGCTCCCGCTAAAGCTACCGCTCTGCTTTAGCCCGCGTAGATTTCTTATCCGCATAGGTTTTATATATGACGAAGCCCCGTCTTCCTCAATACGAGGGATGCGGGGCTTCGTGATGGCATACACCAGATATGGCTTAGTAGGCCTGCTGGTTTAGCGCACGTCCTGGCTTAGTACACCAGTTGGTTTAGTACACCGGGCCGGTGAGCTTTTCGCCGGGGCCCTTGCCGGGTTCGTCCGGGAAGGGGGATGCTTCGCGGAAGGCGAGCTGCAGGGTGCGCAGGCCGTCGCGCAGGGGTGCTGCGTGCTGGGAGCCGATTTCGGGTGCTGCGGCGGTGACGAGGCCTGCCAGTGCGGTGATGAGCTTGCGTGCTTCGTCGAGGTCCTTGAGGTCGTCGGCGTTTTCGTCTGCTGCCAGGCCGCACTTGACGGCTGCAGCGCTCATCATGTGGATGGCTGCGGAGCTGATGATTTCGATGGCGGGTACGTCTGCGATGTCGCGCAGCTGTTCGTTGACGGCTTCGACCTGCTCTTCGGTGAGTTCGGTGTGGCCGTGTACGGGGGTTTCTTCTTCCGCGGTGAAGCGGAAGTTCGTGTTTTCAGTGCTCATAGTCTTAGAATCTCATATTTCGTTTGTTTCGGTAAATGCGTCCTTAAGAGTGGGTGCTTCTGTGGACTTTCTGGGGGAGTCTCCGCAATTTTTATGGTGTTTTGCGTCTATTTCCTTGCGTCTGTCGGGGATTCTGCGGTATGGTTGTAGGCAGTTTGCAAGTGGAGCATGCCTCCCACCCGGTTGACCGCCGCAGGCGTTTGTTTGCGAGTTTTGAGGTGAACGGGTTCGTCCGCCGCTTTCGGCGTACGCTGGTTTGTGCCTCCGCTTGTGTAACTGCGGGGGCTTTTTTAGTGCCCGCAACGGATAGTATTCACGGGGAAACCCACAGAGCACAGGAGCTAGTCATTAGCGAACCACGCATTAACGATCGTATCCGCGTTCCCGAGGTCCGTCTTGTCGGTCCCGGTGGCGAGCAGGTAGGCGTTGTCCCTCTGAAGGACGCTCTGCGTCTGGCTGAGGACGCCGAACTCGACCTGGTCGAGGTTGCCCCGAACGCGAAGCCGCCCGTGTGCAAGCTCATGGATTACGGTAAGTACAAGTACGAAGCCGCAATCAAGGCTCGTGAATCCCGCAAGAAGCAGGCTAATGCCGTTCTGAAGGAGATCCGTTTCCGCCTGAAGATTGATACCCACGACTACGAAACCAAGGTTGGACACGCTCGTCGTTTCCTTTCCGGTGGTGACAAGGTCAAGGCAATGATTCAGTTCCGTGGTCGTGAGCAGCAGCGCCCCGAGATGGGTGTGCGTCTGCTGGAGCGTCTGGCGGCTGAGCTGGCTGAGGTGAGCACCGTTGAGTCTCGCCCCCGTCAGGATGGCCGCAACATGGTGATGGTTCTGGCTCCGCTTCGCGGTAAGGCAGAGGCTCGCCGTGAGCAGGGCGCCGGCGGTCGCAAGGGTCGCGAGCGTATTGACACGACCAAGGCGAAGCCCGTAACTAATTCTTTGGCAGACGCTATGCCTGCCGAGCTGAAGGCACAGGCTTCCGCCGAGTAGGGAACCGGGTCGTCACTTTAGGATGGGCACGCGCCTCCACCGCTCGGTGGGTGTTGCGGGTTCACCCGGTGCCGGTTCCGAGGCACCTCGTCAGGGGTGCCTCACCTTTGGTCCTTGGGGCTGATGCGTTCGCGTACGCAGCCCCACTAAGCTACCCCGCCACTGTGGCGGGGGATGAATGTAAGGAGAACGGCAGCTATGCCGAAGCAGAAGACCCACTCTGGTGCTAAGAAGCGCTTCAAGCTCACCGGTAGCGGCAAGGTTAAGCGCCAGCAGGCGAACCGCCGCCACTACCTGGAGCACAAGTCCTCTCGTCTGACCCGTCGTCTGGCTTCTGACCAGATCGTTACCGGCGGCCAGGCAAAGGTTGTCAAGAAGATGCTGGGTAAGTAAGCAACGCTTACTCTCTGCACCTGGCGCACTGATAGTGGTGCGCACTGATTAAAGACTCGCTCCTGTTCAGCGTGATATGTGAGCTGTTCAGGACATAAGACGAAGGAGACACACGTGGCACGTGTGAAGCGCGCGGTTAACGCGCACAAGAAGCGCCGTACTATTCTCGATCGTGCATCCGGCTACCGCGGTCAGCGTTCTCGCCTGTACCGTAAGGCTAAGGAGCAGGTCACTCACTCGCTGGTTTACAGCTACGACCACCGTCGTAAGAAGAAGGGTGACTTCCGTCGCCTGTGGATTCAGCGTATCAACGCTGCTTCCCGCGCACAGGGCCTGACCTACAACCGCTTCATCCAGGGCCTGAAGGCTGCTGGTGTTGAGGTTGACCGCCGTATGCTGGCTGAGCTGGCTGTTAACGAGCCCGCTGCCTTCAACGCACTGGTTGAGATTGCTAAGAACAACCTGCCCGAGGACACCTCGGCTCCCAAGGCTTAATTAGCCTAGGTTGTGTTCTTACCTCGAAGATCTAGGTTCGGGGTAGGATGCTTAAGCGTCGTGAGCGGCCGTCTGCACTTTGAGTGTGGGCGGCCGCTTTCTGCGTATCTGGGGTTGTGCTTGTGGCTGTTCCGTGTTTTTGGGTGTGCCTTTGCCTGTACCCTTTAAGAGTGAACTTTTTTGAACGTATTAGTACCCCCGTTGTGATGTCCAATCCGCAGGCAGATCGTGTCCGCGATATTGCGAAGCTGCGTACCCGCGCTGCCCGCACGAAGAAGGGCCAGTTCCTGGTGGAAGGCCCGCAGGCTGTGCGTGAGGCGTTGAAGGCGCATCTGAAGAAGCCGATTCTGGATGCTGTCTACGTTACGGAGGCGGCTTTTGACCGTCATGAGGATATTGCTGAGCTGCTGGAGCAGGTGTACGGCACTCCCACCCCGGAGGAGGGCCGCCGCGTCTTTATGCGTGTGGTGACCGATGAAGTGCTGGAGGCGATGGCTGATTCGGTGAGCCCGCAGGGTATTATTGCGGTTTCCTTTATGGTGGATGCGTCGTTCTCGCTGCTGTGGGGTGAGGGCGCGTTGAACCCGAAGCTGATTGCTGTGCTGTCTCGTGTGCAGGATCCGGGCAATGCGGGCACGATCCTGCGTGTGGCGGATGCCGCCGGTGCTGACCTGGTGATTACGACTAAGGGTTCGGTGGATTTGTATAACCCGAAGACGGTGCGTTCTACCGCGGGTTCGCTGTTCCATGTGCCGATTATTCAGGGCGTGCAGCTGGAGGATTTCGCGGAGGATGTGAAGTCTCAGGGTACTGCTGTGCTGGCTGCTGACGGTTATGGTGCGGTGAATCTGCAGGAGCTGAGTGAGTACACGGCGGCTCGTCGTGCCGGTGTGGAGGCGAGTGCCCCGTCCGGTGTGAAGGGTAATTTTGATCTTTCTAAGCCGACCATGTGGCTTTTCGGGAATGAAGCGCAGGGCTTGAACGCTGAAGAGAAGGCGGCCGCCACTATGCGCGTGGCTGTTCCTGTTTATGGTTCGGCTGAGTCTTTGAATGTGGGTACTGCTGCTGCTGTGTGCCTGTATGCTTCGGCGATGGCTCAGCGCGGCGTTTCTCGCTAGGTTTTGGGCGGTTCGCGGCTGTGGCATAGCGGCGGGCCGCCTTAGCCTCATAGGTTTTAGAGTTTTAATTTAGGGCTGAGAAAGGGAAATCATGTCTGCTCCTTCTGGTCATTCGGGTTCGGGCGCGATTATTGCCGCGCTGGGTGCGAACTTGGGTATTGCGGTGCTGAAGTTTTTGGCTTTTGCGCTGACTCGTTCTTCGTCGATGTTGGCGGAGGCTATTCACTCGGTGGCTGACTCGGGTAATCAGCTTTTACTTCTTCTGGGCGGTCGCGCTTCGCAGAAGCAGGCTGATGAGGAACATCCGTTTGGTTATGGCCGTAACCGCTATATTTACGCGTTTATTGTTTCGATTATTATCTTTGCCCTGGGTGGCTTGTTCGCTCTGTATGAGGGTTATGAGAAGCTACATGACCCGCACGGTATTACTGAGTGGCAGTGGGTTCCGGTGGCTGTTCTGGTTGGTTCGATCCTGCTGGAGGGTAATTCGTTCCGCGTGGCGGTGAAGGAGTCGCGTGATCTGAAGGGCAAGCAGAGCTGGATGCGTTTCTTGCGTACTTCGAAGAACCCGGAGCTTCCGGTGCTTCTGCTGGAGGATGCGGGTGCGCTGCTGGGTCTGATTTTTGCGCTCTTTGGTGTGGGTCTGACTCTGTTGACCGGTAATGGTCTGTGGGATGCGTTCGGTACCCTGGCTATTGGTGTGCTGCTGGTCTTTATTGCTGTGTTCCTTGCGGTGGAGA
>ERZ1674245.122-NODE-122-length-26812-cov-19.472474_pt1 | contig 26812 bp, 10 predicted proteins | sample MGYA00581205_ERZ1674245 | MGnify/ENA primary metagenome ERZ1674245 (study PRJEB41354, sample SAMEA4873314) | human saliva metagenome | biome: human-associated habitat [ENVO:00009003]; feature: mouth environment [ENVO:08000002]; material: saliva material... | reverse complement strand
AGAAGTTCCCCTTCGCCTACGACTATGCGGACGGTGACAACGACGCATCACCGGCTGGTTCTCACGGCACGCACGTTGCCGGCATCACCGCAGCTAACGGTAGTCAGATCACGGGTATTGCCCCCGATGCTCAGATCATCGTCGGCAAGGTCGCGCGCAGCCGCGGTGGCGGCATCCCCGACTCCGCACTGCTGGCGGCCCTGGATGACATGACGGTCATTAAGCCTGACGTCGTGAACCTGTCCCTCGGCCGCACGGCCGGCATGGACAGCGCGGCCGACACCCTGTTCGCGGGCGTGTACGAGAAGCTGCAGAACAACGGCACTATCGTCGACGTGGCCGCCGGCAACGAATACTCGGCTGCTTACGGCAACAAGTCGGGCAAGAACCTGCCCTACGCCTCCGACCCGGACTCCTCGACCCTGGGTGAACCCTCCACCTTCGCGCCCGTCGTGTCGGTGGCCTCCATCGAAAACGCGCGGAACGGTCGCGGTGCCTACAAGATGTCTGACTTCAGCTCGTGGGGCGTGTCTCCTGACATGCGCCTCAAGCCTGAGGTGACCGCCCCCGGCGGCAACATCTACTCCTCCGTGCCCGGTGGCGGCTACCAGTACATGTCCGGCACGTCCATGGCGACCCCGCAGATCACCGGTGTCAGCGCCGTCGTGCTTGAACGCGTTCAGAACGACCCGCTCTTCTCCTCGATGAGCGCGCGCCAGAAGGCCGACGTCGTCCAGAACCTCATCATGGGCACCGCTGTCCCCGTCGCCGATCCGAACGCCAGCTCCGGTGCCTACTACTCCCCGCGTAAGCAGGGCGCAGGCCTCGTGAACGTTCAAGCGGCCACGACCTCGTCCGTGTACCCGACCGTGAACGGTGCTGCCGACTCTTCCCGCCCCAAGGCGGAACTCGGTGATGGCACCAAGGGCTGGCACTTCGACGTCACCCTGCACAACATGTCCGGCACGGCGGCGACCTACGATCTCTCCGCTCAGGCCCTGTCTGAGAACATCTCGGGCGGCCTCTTCACCGGCAGCTCCACCGACTGGAACGGCAAGGGTGTCAGCGTCTCCTTCTCCAACAACAGCGTGACCGTCCCCGCCAAGGGCGAGGCCACCGTTGGTATCGACGTCACCCCCGGCAGCCAGTTCGCCCAGTGGGTGAGCGCGAACGCCCCCTCGGGCACCTTCCTGGACGGCTTCGTGCGCTTCACGGCTCGCACGAATGGCCAGTCCGACATGACCGTGCCCTACCTGGGCTTCTACGGATCCTGGGGCACGCCTTCGATCTTCGATCAGATGCTCTCCGAGGGTGACGGCCACGCTGCTTCTTCGGCCATCTACAACGGCCAGAACGGCAGCCTCCTCGGCTACAACCCCCTCGTCAAGGGCAGCGAGCGCGAGGGTCGTCCCAACGCCGACCGCTACGTGATCTCCCGTTCCACGGCCTCGGGCGCGCCCACGGCTATCACTCCTCGCACGGGCACGCTGCGGTCCGTCCACACGATGACCACGACCTACGCGAACGAGGCCGGCAAGAGCGTCGCTTCCTTCACCTCCACGCAGAACTGGAAGTCGGTGTATAACTCCGACGAGCGGCGGATGACCTGGGTTGAGGAAAACCACGAGTCGCGTTCGATCAACCTCAACGACTACAAGTACTCGAGGCTGCCCGACGGCAAGTACACGCTGACGATCTCCGCCTCCAACGACGGCCCCTCGCCGACGAAGCAGTCCCTGACCTACAACTTCCGCGTTGACACCAAGGCGCCCGTCGTCGAGCGTGCCACGCTGAGCAACGGGGGTTCCACCCTCAACGTGGAGATCAGCGACGAGTCGCCGCTGGCGGGCTTCACGGTGAACGACCCGAACAGCGGCCAGTACATCTACCGCGACGTCATCCGTAACGACGCTGACCAGACCTACTCGAACGGTCGTTACCACTACACGGCCACCGTCGACATGAGCAGGGTGAGCGGCGGCAGCTCCAGCAAGCCCTACGTGCTCGCGTGGGACTACGGCCTCAACCACTCCAAGGCCACCACGATCGGGGCGGCTACCGGTAACGGCGGCGGCAACGACGGTGGCAACACCGGGGACCAGCCCGGTAACGGCGGCGGCGACAACAGTGGCAACACCGGGGACCAGCCCGGTAACGGCGGCGGCAACGACGGTGGCAACACCGGCGATCAGCCCGGTAACGGCGGCGGCGACAACGGTGGCGGCATCGGCGGCAACGTGTGTAGCCCCTCCATGGGTGGCCGCTGGGTGACCGACGGCTACCGCTGGGCGTGGCAGTGCAACAACGGTGCGTACCTGCGTAACGGCTGGTACCTCATCGACGGTCGCTACTACTACTTTGACGGCAACGGCTACATGCGCTCCGGCTGGGTGCGCGGTAGGGGCTCCTGGTACTACCTGGGCAACAACGGTGCCATGCAGACCGGCTGGGTCAAGATCGGTGGCCGCTGGTACTACCTGGGTTCCGACGGTGCGATGTACAGCGGTATCCGCACGATCGATGGAAACTCCTACGAGTTCAGCGAATCTGGCGAGTGGATCAAGTGATCTGACGTCTTCTTCGTGAAACATACCGCCTGGGCCCGGGAACGCTAGTGCGACAGCGTTCCCGGGCCCAGGCCTCGTTTATGGACGGGAACGATGTCGTTCGTGAAACGGTGTCAAACTCGCGTGTTGTGTCGTGTACCCTACGAAGTAATGACCGATGGGTCGGACTTTGTACTGCGCCCGTGCGGTCTGTCATCAACACATGGGAGTTTTACGACTATGACACCGAAGAAACCAGTGGTGTTGCTTGCGCTCGCTGGGGCGTGCGCACTCGCGGTCGCGGCTCCGGCTGCCCTTGCGGCACCGCCCGCCCCCGTCACCCCGCAGCCCGCGCCGTCCGCGACCGAACCGATCATTCCGGTCGGCGACGTCGACACCGCGCTGACCTCGAAGAACGGACAGACCCCGGCCGCTGCACCGACCCAGGCCTCTGCTGCTGAGGACTCCACGCGCGTCGTTGGCATCATCGTCGAGCTGGCGAGCGGCACCGACCGCGCTGCCGCCCTCGCCGCCATGAACGAGGCCGTGGCTGGGGTTGACCCGGGTGCCTCCGCCGAGGTGAGCCGCGAGTACACCAATGCCTTTAGCGGATTCGCGCTGAAGGCCCCCGCTGGGTCGCTTGACGCGATCCGCAGCGTGAGCGGCGTGAAGGCCGCGTTCCTCGAGCGTGAGATTCAGGTCGACGATAACGTGACGCCCGACGCCGAGGGCGGTTTCATGGCCGCGCGCCTGGCGGGCCAGAATCCCGACAACCTGAGTGCCCAGCTCATCATGCACGCCGACCAGGTGTCCCAGAAGGGCGCGGGCAAGGTCATTGCCGTCATCGACACGGGCGTGGACATGACCCACCCGGCCTTCGCCGGTGCCCTGTCCGGGACTCCCGCCCTGGATGCGGGAAAGGTGGCCTCCCTGGCCGCCCAGCTGGGTGCGGGCAAGACGGGCACCTACGTCTCCGAGAAGTTCCCCTTCGCCTACGATTACGCGGACGATGACGCCGACGCGTCCCCGGCGGGTTCCCACGGCACGCACGTCGCTGGTATCGCCGCGGGTAACGCAGGTGAGATTATGGGCGTGGCCCCCGACGCGCAGATCATCGTCGCGAAGGTTGAGCGTGACCGCGGCGGTATCCCGGACTCCGCGCTGCTGTCCGCCCTGGATGACATGGCGGTCCTGCGCCCCGATGTCGTGAATCTTTCGCTCGGCCAGACGGCCGGCATGGACAACGCCGCCGACAGCGTCTACGCGGGAATCTTCGAGACGCTGCAGGAGAAGGGGGTCGCAGTCGACGCGGCCGCCGGTAACGAATTCTCCGCAGGCTACGGCAACAACTCGGGTAAGAACCTGGCCTACGCCTCCGACCCCGACTCCTCGACCCTGGACGAACCCGCTTCCTACGCCCCCGTGGTTGCCGTTGCCTCCCTCGATAACGTGCTTCAGGCCAACGGCTTCAAGGCGGCCGGACGAGACATCGCCTACCAGCGTGCGCGCGCGGAGAACGGCGACAAGATCGCTGACATCGCCGAGCTGCCCGCTGGCGACTACGAGTACGTTGACGGTGGAATCGCCTCCGAAGACGACGTGAAAGCTCTCAAGGAGAAGTACCCGGACGGACTGGCCGGTAAGTTTGTGCTCGTGTCGCGCGGTAAGCTGACCTTCGACGCTAAGGTGTCGAACCTTGCAGACCTCAAGCCCGCTGGCGTGCTCGTCTACAACAACGTCCCGGGCGACGCGCTCATGGTCATGAGCCTGTCGACGCTGAGTGTGCCCGCCGGTTTCATGTCGCAGGCCGATGGTCAGGCCATGCTGGCCGCCGCCGACCATCACCTGACCCTCGTTGAGGGCATGACGATCACGCCCAGCGCCAAGCACTCAATGTCCGGCTTCAGTTCGTGGGGCGTCACCCCTGATCTGCGGCTCAAGCCCGAAGTGACTGCCCCCGGCGGCAACATCTATTCCTCGGTGCCTGACGGCGCATACGGGTTCATGTCCGGCACGTCCATGGCGACGCCTCAGATCGTCGGCGTGAGCGCCGTCGTGCTTGAACGTGTTCAGAACGATCCGCTCTTCGCCTCGATGAGTGATCGCGAGAAGGTGGACGTCGTCCAGAACCTCATCATGGGCACAGCCACCCCCGTCGTCGATCCGCTCCAGGACACCGGTGCCTACTACTCTCCGCGTAAGCAGGGATCCGGCCTGGTGAACGTTCTGGCTGCTACGACCTCGTCCGTGTACCCGACCGTGAAGGGTGCCCCCGAACAATCCCGACCCAAGGCCGACCTGGGGGATGGCACGAAGGGCTGGCACTTCGACGTCGTCCTGCACAACCTCTCCGACGCCTCGGCGACCTATGAGATGAACTCCCAGGCGCTTTCCGACATCGTGACGGACGGCTTCTTCAGTGAGCGCTCCTCCGATTGGCGTGGCAAGGGCGTGGAGATCGCCTACTCCGGCGCTGCCTCGGCCACCGGCGAGGGCGCGAGCGTCACCGTCCCCGCGAAGGGCGAGGCCACTGTCGGCATCGACGTCACCCCCGGATCCGCGTTCGCCCAGTACGTGACAGACAATGCGCCGTCGGGTACCTTCCTGGAGGGCTTCGTGCGTTTCACGTCGCGCACGCAGGGTCAGTCTGATCTGACCGTGCCCTACCTGGGCTTCTACGGCGACTGGGGTAAGCCCGCGATCTTTGACCAGCTCGCCTCTGAGGGCGATGGGCACATTCTGGCCTCGGGCATCTACGACGGGGCGAACGGCAGTTCGCTGGGCTACAACCCCCTCGACGATGTGACAAAGCGTGAGGGTCGCCCCAACGCCGGGAATTACGTGATCTCCCGCGCTGATTCTGTGTATGCGCCCCATGCCGTGTTCCCTCGAACGGGAACCTTGCGTTCCGTTCACACGATGACGACAACCTTCACGAACGCGGCTGGCGAGGTCGTCGCCTCGTACACGTCTCACCAGAACTGGAAGTCCGCCCTGGACTCGAATGGGGTCATGACTGCGGTGGAGCAAGGCCATGCGTCCAGGGGACTGGACCTGACGTCCGACGAGTTCAAGAACCTGCCCGATGGCACGTACAAGCTGACGATTGCCGCCAGCAACGACGGGCCCTCGGCCACCGAGCAATCCATCTCCTACGACTTCCGCGTCGACACGAAGGCTCCGGTTCTGGAAAGCGTGAACGTGGACCTCGGGGATGTCGTCGGTCCTACCCTCGACCTGCAGATCAGCGACGAGTCCCCCATTGCGGGCTTTACTGTTCACGATCCCGGCAGTGGCCTGTGGTTCTACCGTGATGTCATTGATAACAGTTCCAATCAGTGGTTCAGTAATGGTAGGTACCACTACAGCCTGAGCCTCGGCCTGGGTGAGCTTGAGGACGGGTGGACTGCGCAGGGTGGCACGGGCGACATCGTCGCTCACCCCTATGTCATGGCGTGGGACTACGGCCTCAACCACTCCGAGGCCGTCACGATTGACCTGCCTTCCGACAACGAGGGTCCGATCGCTCCGTGCGTGAGTCCCACGGGCGGACATTGGGCCCACGACTCCACTGGCTGGTGGTACGCCTGTGCGAGCGGCACGGACTACCTCAAGGGCGGCTGGTTCACGATCAATGGCTCCGACTACCTGTTCGGTCCCAACGGCTACATGTCCACCGGTTTCCTCCAGCGTCCCTCCGGCGAGTGGGTCTACGCGGACTCCGAGGGTGCTCTGGTGGGCGGCTGGGTCCGTGATGGTGCCTCCTGGTACTACCTTGATCCGGCCACCAAGGTCATGCGCACCGGCTGGCTGCTCGATCGCGGCTCCTGGTACTACCTGTCTGACAGCGGTGCGATGGCCGTCGGCTGGGTGCAGGTTGACGGGTCCTGGTACTACATGAACACCGACGGCATCATGCAGACCGGCTGGGTCAAGGTGGGCGACTCCTGGTACTACCTGTCCTACTCCGGCGCGATGCTCACCGGCACGCACACGATCAATGGACGTACCTACGTCTTTGACGAGTCGGGCGCGTGGATCAGGTGACCTGAGCGTCGGCGTCTGACGAAGAATCGGCTCGGGCCTCGGAACGTTGTTTTGTAAGCGTTCCGAGGCCTGGGCCGGTTTATTAGTAAAATATTCTTCAATCGTTTCCCAATGTGAAACAAAGTTTGTCACAAGCCTTTTGTAAGGTATGTTGGGTGTGGCGGCCAACACGGCGCGGTCTTCTTCACGCCCAAGGGCGGCCGCCTGTCGACACATTGGAGTTACGCACATGACAACGAAGAAACCTACGGCGCTCCTCGCGCTCGTCGGCGCCTGTGCGCTGGCGGTCACGGGGCCCGCGTCCCTTGCATCTCCGCCGACGCCCACGGCGCCCCAACCCACCCAGGACGCCCAGGCCTCGTCCCTGCCCGTGGGTGACATCGACACCGCGCTGACCTCGAAGAACGGTGAGACCGCGACGCCCGAGGCGGACGCGACGGTGAACGACCAGGATCCGGCGCGCGTCGTCGGTATCATCGTCCAGCTCCAGGACGGAGCTGACCGCAGCTCCGCGCTCGCCTCCATCAACGAGGCCGTGGCTGGGGCCGTCCCTGGATCCGCCGCCACGGTGGAACGCGAGTATGACAACGCCCTGGACGGCTACGCCCTCAAGGCACCCGCCGGGTCGCTCAGCGCGATCCGAGCCGCGAATGGCGTCAAGGCCGCCTTCATTGAGCGCGAGACCCCCGTCGAGGATGCCGACGACCAGGTCGCTGGCGAGGGAGCGACGAACTCCGCCCGTACCTCAACCCAGGACCCCGCCAACCTCAGCGCCCAGCTGATGATGCACGCCGACCAGATCACCCAGAAGGGCGACGGGAAGGTCATCGCCGTCATCGACACGGGCGTGGACATGACGCATCCGGCGTTCGCGGGCGCCCTCGGGGGGACCCCCGCGCTCTCGGCGGACAAGGTGGCGTCCCTGACCCCCCAGCTGGGCGACGGCAAGACCGGCACCTACGTGTCGGAGAAGTTCCCCTTCGCCTACGACTACGCGGATAACGACCCGGACGCCTCGCCGACCGGACAAGCCGGATCGCACGGCACGCACGTCGCCGGTATCGCCGCGGGCAACGCGGGCGAAATCGTCGGCATCGCGCCCGACGCGCAGATCATCGTCGCCAAAGTCGCGCGCAGCGTCGAGGGCGACATCACCGATTCCGGGCTGCTCGCCGCACTCGACGACATGGTGATCCTGCACCCCGACGTCATCAACCTGTCGCTCGGCCAGCTCGGAGGTATGGACAACGAGGCCGACTCGGTCTACGCGACCGTCTTCAAGAGCCTGCAGGACGTGGGCGTGACCGTCAACGCGGCAGCCGGCAACCACTACACGGCCGGATACGGCAATACCTCCGGCAAAAACCTGCCCTTCGCGTCTGACCCGGACTCCTCCACCCAGTGCGAGCCAGCGACCTACTCCTCCGTGGTCTCCGTCGCCTCCGTCGATAACTCGCTGGCGCACAGCGCGTTCACCGTCGGCGACCGCGACATTCCCTTCCAGCGGGCCGGTGGCGCTAACGGTCAGAAGATGCCCGACCTGTCCGACCTGACCGGCGGCCCCTTCGAATATGTCGACGGCGGCATCGGTTCGGCCGAGGACGGTGCCGCGCTCAAGGCCAAGTACCCCGAGGGCCTGGCCGGAAAGATCGTGCTGGTCAAGCGAGGCTCCCTCACCTTCCAGACCAAGTTCGACAACATCGCAGGCTCCAAGCCCGCCGGCTTCATCGTCTACAACAACGTTCCCGGTGACTCCCTCGTCGTCATGAGCCTGGCGACGGACGGCGTGCCCGCCGCATTCATTTCGCAGGCGGACGGCGAGGCCATGCTGGCCGCCGCCGACCACCACCTGAGCGTCGCCCCCGGCAAGGTCGTCGCCCCCAGCTCGAAGTACTCCATGTCGAGCTTCTCCTCCTGGGGCGTCACCCCCGACCTGCGCCTCAAGCCCGAGGTCAGTGCGCCCGGCGGCAACATCTACTCGTCCGTGCCCGGCGGCAACTACGAGTTCATGTCCGGCACGTCGATGGCGACCCCGCAGATGGCGGGCGTGAGCGCGGTCGTCCTGCAGCGCGTCCAGAATGATCCGCTGTTCGCGTCCATGAGCGCACGTGAAAAGGTTGACGTCGTCCAGAACCTCATCATGGGCACGGCCGCTCCCATCGCCGACCCGCTCCAGGACACCGGCGACCCGTACTCCCCGCGCAAGCAGGGCTCGGGTCTGGCGAACGTCCTGGCTGCCACGACCTCGTCCGTATACCCGACCGTGGCGGGCGCCCCCGAGTCCTCCCGACCCAAGGCCGACCTGGGGGATGGGACCAAGGGATGGCACTTCGACGTCACCCTCCACAACCTCTCCGGCGTCGAGGCCACCTACGCCCTGAACACGCAGGCGCTCTCCGAGTTCGTTGAGGATGGGTTCTTCACCGGCCACTCCTCCGACTGGCGAGGCAAGGGCGTGGACATCGCCTACTCCGGCGCGGCCGTGAGCGGCACCGGCGAAGGCGCGACCATCACCGTCCCCGCCTCGGGCGAAGCGACCGTGGGCGTGGACGTCACGCCTCGCGCCGCCTTCGACTCCTACGTCGCGCAGAACGCGCCCAACGGCACGTTCCTCGACGGCTTCGTGCGCCTCACCTCGAAGACCGCGTCTCAGCCCGACCTGACCGTGCCCTACATGGGCTTCTATGGCGACTGGGGCAAGGCCCCCATCTTCGATGCCCTCGCCTCCGACGGGGGAGCGCACACCCTGGCCTCGGGCATCTACAACGGCACCACGGGCCAGCAGCTGGGATACAACCCCCTGGTCAAGGCCGACGCCCGCACCGGCAACCCCAAGGCCGACCGCTACGTCCTCTCCCGAGCCACGGCCTCGGGCGCTCCCACGGTCCTCGAACCGCGCACCGGCACCCTGCGCAGCGTCCACACGCTCAACACCGTGTACGCGAACGCCGCCGGTGAATCCGTCGCCTCGTACGTGACCCACCAGGCCTGGAAGTCCGGTGTCAACCCCAGCACCGGCAAGATGACCTGGGTGGAGGACGGCCACGAGCCCACGACCCTGGACCTGCGCTCCGACGCGTACAAGAACCTGCCCGACGGCGACTACACGCTGACGCTCTCCGCGCACAACGACGGCCCCTCGCAGGCCGAGCAGTCGATCTCGTACAACTTCAGCATCGACACCACTGCCCCCACGGTCGACACCCTCGCATTCAGCAAGGACGGCGACGCGCCGCACGTCACCATCGCCGTGACCGACAACAAGCCCCTCGCGGGCATCGACCTGCACGACCCAGCAGACGGCCTGTGGTTCTACCGCCACATCTTCTCCGACACCGAGGGCGTCAAGGGAGACGACGGCAAGTACCGCTACGAGCTCAACGTCCCCATGTCCGAACTCTCCCAGGCGTGGACCGACCAGGGCGGCTCCGGCGAAGTCATCGCCCACCCGTACCTGCTCGCATGGGACTACGGCCTCAACCACTCCGAGCCGCGCACCGTCGACCTGCCCACCAGCAACGAGGGCGCGAAACTTCCCTGCACCGACCCCGCGGGCGGACACTGGGCAAATGACGCCACCGGCTGGTGGTACGTCTGCGCCAACGGCTCCGACTACCTGGCGAGCGGCTGGTACACCATCAACGGCTCCGACTACCAGTTCGGCCCTGCCGGCTACATGATGACCGGGTTCCTCAAGCGCCCCTCCGGCGAGTGGGTGTACGCGGACGCTTCCGGCACCCTGCTGAGCGGCTGGATCCGCGACGGTGGCTCCTGGTACTACCTGGATCCCGCCACGAACGTCATGGCCACCGGCTGGCTGTCCCAGGGCGGCTCCTGGTACTACCTGGGCACCTCCGGCGACATGCACACCGGCTGGGTCAAGGTCGACGGTCTCTGGTACTACCTCTCCTCGTCTGGCGCGATGCACACCGGCTGGCTCCAGCAGGGCGGCTCCTGGTACTACCTGGGACCTGACGGCGCCATGTTCACCGGCACGCATACGATCAACGGCCGCACCTACACCTTCGATGAGTCGGGAGTTTGGCAGCACTAACGCCGCCTGCTTCTGATTCACGAGGCCTGGGCCCGGGAACGCTCCACCGCGGAGATTCCCGGGCCCACTCGCTGTTCCGCACGTGGACCCGCTGTTCCGCACGTGGACCCGCTGTTCCGCACGTGGGCCCGCTGTTCCGCACGTGGACCCGCTGTTGCGCACGTGGACCCTCTGTTCCGTACGTGGGCGGCCCCGCCCACGTACGGAACAGAGGGTTTGGTTGCGGATGAGAGGTCCCACGTGCGGATGAGGGGCAACGCGTACTGTGCCCCTGCTTGCATTAGACAGGCTGCCCAGACAGCCATAAATAGGCGCGCAAACACGGCTTGTCATGAGCGCCCCTGAGCTATGGTGAAGGTGATGGCCGACATAGTGTAGATGTCCCTGCACCCAGCGTCGGCCACCCATAAACGCATAGGAGTGCATCATGTCGATGAAGAAATCAGCTGTTCTCCTGGCGTGTGTCGGCGCATGGGCGCTCGTGGTCACGGGTCCCTCGTCTGTCGCGTCGCCGCCTCACGCCTTTCAACCCAACCCGGGTGCATCACCCACGCTGACCGCCCGCGCTGCCACGGCCTCGTCCCTGCCTGTCGGTGATGCCGACACAGCGCTGACCTCGAAGAACGGCGAGACCGTCGCGCCTGAACCCATACGCGCGGCGAGCGATGAAGACCCGGCTCAGCTCGTCGGGATTATCGTTCGTTTCCGGGAGGGGAACGAACGTGAGGGCGTTCTTGCCTCGATTCGCGAGGCCGTGGCCGGTGTTGTCCCGGACGCGTCGGTTACGGTGGAATACGAGTATCGTCATGCCCTGCAGGGTGTTGCGCTGCGCGCACCCGCCGGGTCGCTGGAAGCGATTCGGGGAGTGAATGGCGTTGCGTCGGCCTTCTTTGAGCGCGAGAGCCGAGTGTGGGGCGGTGCCGACAGCGAGGGAGGAATCCGCACGTCGAGGCTGGCCACCCAGGATCCCGACAACCTCAGCTCCCAGGTGATGATGCGCACCGACCGAGTTGCGCAGAAGGGCGAGGGGATGGTCATTGCCATCGTCGATACGGGCGTGGACATGACCCACCCGGCCTTGAACGGCGCTCTGTCGGGTTCGCCCGCGCTCGATTCGGAGAAGGTAGCGGCCCTGCTTCCTCAGCTTGGGGAGGGTAAGAACGGCACATACGTGTCCGAGAAATTTCCCTTTGCTTACGACTACGCGGACGGTGACAACGATGCCTCGCCGGCACCCGACGACTCCGGTTCACACGGCACGCATGTCGCTGGCATAGCCGCGGGTAACGCCGACAAGATTATGGGCACGGCTCCCGAGGCGCAGGTCATCGTCGCGAAAGTCTCGCGCAGCAAGACTGGAGAATACCCGGACTCCGCGCTGCTGGCCGCGCTGGATGACATGGCGGTGCTACGTCCCGACGTCGTAAACCTGTCGCTCGGCCAGACCGGCGGCATGGATAACGAGGCCGACTCGGTGTACGCGAGCGTCTACAAGAACCTGCAGGACGCCGGGGTGAGCGTCAACGCCGCCGCGGGTAACGAGTATTCGGCCGGGTATGGCAACCTGTCGGGCACCAACCAGGCCTACGCCTCCGACCCCGACACGTCAGTGTTGTGTGAACCCGCGTCCTATCCCTCCGTGGTGGCCGTGGCCTCGATCGAGAACGGAACTGCCTACGCCGCGTTCACCGCTGCCGGTCGGGACGTCGCATACCAGCGTGCGCGCGGCTTCGAGGGCGAAAGTGTCGCCGACCTGTCGGACCTACCTCCCGGCGAGTATGAATACGTGGACGGAGGTGTCGGGACAGCCGAGGACGCCACGGCCCTGACGGCACAATACCCGGAGGGATTAGGTGGAACAATCGTCCTGGTCTCGCGCGGCACCCTGGATTTCCAAGACAAATTCGACAATATCGCCCCGCTCAAGCCAACAGCGATACTCGTGTACGACAACGAGCCCGGCGACGCGCTCCTCATTATGAATCTGTCAACCCTCGATACTCCCGCCGCCTTCATCTCACAAGCGAACGGACAGGCCATGCTCGAGGCCGCCGACCATCACCTGACCATCGTTGAGGGCAAAGTCCTGGAACCCACCAGCTCCTACTGGATGAACGAATTCTCCTCGTGGGGTGCCTCTCCCGACCTACGCCTCAAGCCCGAGATCGCGGCACCCGGCGGTAACATCCTCTCCTCCGTTCCCGGAGGCGACTACGACCACTTCTCCGGCACGTCCATGGCGACTCCGCAGATGTCGGGTATTAGTGCGATTGTCTTGCAGCGTGTTCAGTCTGATCCTCTGTTTGCGTCGATGAGTGCGCGCGAGCAGGTGGACGTCGTCCAGAATCTCATTATGGGTACCGCCCGTCCCCTGACTGACGCGTCCCAGGGCAGTGGGGCGCTGTATTCTCCGCGCAAGCAGGGTGCTGGCCTGGTTGACGCTTTGGCGGCTACGACCTCGTCTGTGTACCCGACCGTGAAGGGTGCCCTTGAGCAGTCTCGGCCCAAGGCTGACCTGGGGGATGGTACGACGGGCTGGCACTTCGACGTCGTCTTGCATAACCTGTCTGACGCGGAAGCGACTTACGAGCTCGGCTCCCAGGCGCTCTCCGAGGTCGTCGACGGCGGCTATTTCACGGAGCACTCCTCGGATTGGCGAGGTCGTGGTGTGGATGTGTCGTATAGCGGCGCGGCCGTGTCTGGCATCGGTGAGGGCGCGACCGTCACTGTGCCCGCGAAGGGCGAGGCTACCGTCGGCATCGACGTCACCCCCGGATCCGCGTTCGCCCAGTACGTGACAGACAATGCGCCGTCGGGTACCTTCCTGGACGGCTTCGTGCGTTTTACCTCGCGTACCGAGGGGCAGCCTGACCTGTCCGTGCCCTACCTCGGGTTCTACGGATCCTGGGGCAAGCCGGCCATCTTCGACGCACTCGCCTCCGACGGTAAGGGACACATGCGGGCCTCGGGCCTCTACGACGGCGAAACCGGTACCCCCCTCGGCTTCAACCCCGTCCAGCGACCCAGCGAGCGACCCGAGCGACCCGACGCCTACGGGTACGTGATTTCCCGGGCCGAGGCCTCGGGCGCACCCCGGGTCCTCGAACCGCGCACGGGCACGCTGCGCGGCGTGCACACCCTGACGACCACCTACACGAACGAGGCTGGGGAAGTGGTCGCGTCCTTCGAGCAGCACCAGAACTGGAAATCCGTGTTCGATCCATTCACGACGGAGGTGTCGTGGGTTGAGCGTGAGCACGAGTCGACGGCCCTGGACCTACGCTCCGAGGCATATAAGGACCTGCCGGACGGGGAATACGCGCTGACGGTCTCCGCACACAACGACGGACCGTCGCGCACCGAACAATCCATCTCCTACAAGTTCCGTATCGACACGACCGCACCCGTCATTGAGGACGTGCACTACTCCGGCAAGGGCGACGACACGGTCGTTACTCTCACCATCGTTGACTCCTCGCCGATGGCTGCCTTCGACCTGCACGACCCGGCCGACGGCCTATGGTTCTACCGACACATACTCTCCGACGCCGACCAGATCGCTGACAAAGATGGCAAGTACCGCTACGAGGTGGACGTTCCGCTCTCCGAAATCTCCCGCGCGTGGATGGATCAGGGCGGCACGGGACCCGTTGTGTCCGACCCGTACGTGCTGGGCTGGGACTACGGCCTCAACCACTCGTCGGCGGTGACCGTTAACCTGCCCACCGGACGTCCGAGCATTCCTCCGTTCTGCGCCGACCCCACGGGCGGCCATTGGGTGAAGGGCAGCGGTGGCTGGTGGTACGCGTGCGCCGACGGGTCGACCTACCTGGCCAACGGCTGGTTCACGATCAACGGCTCCGACTACAGCTTCGGCCCCGACGGTTACATGATGACCGGGTTCCTCAAGCGCCCCTCCGGCGAGTGGGTGTATGCGGATGCCTCCGGCACTCTGCTGAGCGGCTGGCTTCGCGACGGCTCCTACGGAGGGCTGTACTGGTACTACATAGACCCTGCCACCAAGGTGATGCGCACGGGTTGGCTGTTTGATCGCGGCTCGTGGTACTACCTGGGTGACTCCGGCGACATGCACACCGGCTGGATCAAGATCGATGGTCTCTGGTACTACCTGAAGCCTTCGGGTGCGATGCACATCGGCTGGCTCCAGCTCGGAAGTGCGTGGTACTTCCTGTCTCCCTCCGGCGCGATGGTGACCGGTGCACAGGTCATCGACGGCCGAGTATATTCCTTTGACACATCCGGAGTATTGCGGCACTAACGCCGCCTGCTTCTGATTGACGAGGCCTGGGCCCAGGAACGCTCCACCGCGGAGATTCCCGGGCACACTCGCTGTTGCGCACGTGGACCCGCTGTTCCGCACGTGGACCCGCTGTTCCGCACGTGGACCCGCTGTTCCGCAGGTGGGCGGTCTCGCCCACGTACGGAACAGCGGGTTTGGTTGCGGATGAGAGGTCCTACGTGCGGATGAGGGGCTGTGGGTACGTGGTCGTGGATGCCGCGCACGTCGCTTGTTGTCCTGCGGTATGTTGGACGTATCTGCCGATACAGCGGCGACGACGCAACTGCCTCGGTCGCCTGTGAATGCGAAGGAATGCACCATGTCCATGAAGAAACCAGCCGCCATCCTTGCGGGCGTCGGAACGTGTGCGCTCGCGGTCGCGAGCTGTTCCGTGTCCTCTCCGCAGACGCCCTCCGCCCAGTCCGACCCTGGCGCGGACTCGCAGCAGTCTGCTCCCCAGTCCGCTCCTCAGTCGGCTCCCCAGTCGGAGCCGCAGTCCGGCTTGACGGCCCCCATGCTGCCGGTGGGTGACGCCGATACTGCGCTGACATCCAAGGATGGGCAGGACGGTCCGGATGTGCAGAGCGGTGCCCCCGCGCCGTCTGGCGATGCCGAGGCAGCGGAACCTGTCGTCGTCATCGTCCACCTTGAGGAGGGTGCTGATCGTGAGGCGACCCTTGCTTCCATCAACCAGGCCGTGGCCGGGGTTTATCCGGATGCGACCGTCGAGGTCGAACGCGAGTATAAGAACGCCTTGCAGGGCTACGCGTTGCGCGTGCCTGCGGGTTCGCTGGATGCGATCCGTGGAGTGAGTGGTGTGAAGTTGGTGTCCATCGAGCGTGAGACACGCGTCCAGTAGTTGTCCTGTAGACGGTGGTCGGGTGAGCTTGTGAGGTCGCCCGACCACCTTTTTGTCTCTGCATACACGGAATCATTAAGTTTGACAGCATGGTAGTAATGACCAAATAGCAGTCATGAGTAGCTTGTCAGTTATGCTGTCGTGTTAGGGTGCTCCTGGTGATCGGCGGAGAGGATACGTGGCAGTGTTCCCGCTCGACCGCCCATGATTACAGAGGAGCAGAATATGTCCATGAAGCAAACAGCTCTCGCGCTGGCATGTGTTGGTGGGTGTGCGCTTTCGGTTGTGAGTCCGTCGTTCGCCGCGTCGGCGACCGCCTTCCAGTCCGGTGCTTCGCCTGCGGTGGTCGCCCAGGCGGCCATGGTTGGAAGTGAGGACCGTCCGTCGGAGAATGTCGAGGTTGTCGTGCGCCTCAAGGAGGGCGCTGACCGCGCGGCTGTGCTCGCCTCGATTAGGGAAGCTGTGGCCGAATCTTTCCCCGGTGGATCCGTCGAAGTCGAGTATGAGTACGAGAACCTCGTGCAGGGCTTCGGGCTGAGCGTGCCCGACGGATCCGTCGAGGTGATTCGGGGCGTTAGTGGCGTGCAGTCGGCCGACTACGTGCGCGCGAACCGTCTTTGGTAGTGTGCCCGCCATCGACGAGGCCGTGGCCGGGTGTTCCGGTCGCGGCCTCGTTTGTTGTGGGGACACCTGCTTGTAGCGGGATGTTGGATGTTCTGTTGCGCCCTCGGTGATGTATGCGTGCTGTGGCACTATTTCTAGTTGCTTCAAATTTAGATAAAATTAGAAGTAATTTGAAGTTCGTGTGAACGGAGTAGTCATGAATACTCCAATCCCTCCGCCTTATCGGCTTGGTGAGCTGCGCGAACGAGTCATCACCAATCTGATGGCTATGGATGATGACCGTCGTCTCCCCGTTATTGCTGTGCTCGCTGGTGGAACTTCAGGGTGAGCTTGCCATGGAGGCAGCGTGAGACGGATCGGGTGAAACTTCTCTTGAGGTTCACCGATCTCAATAATCGACAGATCGGGGTCATTGAGGAAGCGTTAAAGGACTCTGCTATCACCGTGACAGCTGCATCACATGCGGACGAGTACAGGGTGACGCCGCAGACGGCGCATGCCGATCTGCGCGGTCTTGAGGATGGTGGATACCTGATGCGTACCAAGCGCGGTTGCAGCTTCGAGTGGTACCCGGTCACAGATCTCCAACGCCGGGTTCGGGGTGTCGAGGCATAGAGATGAGCTTAATTGCTTTGTGCGCGTGAGATGAATAGGATATTTGTATGGATATTCAGGAACGAGTTTTGGAAGCGCTCGAGGGTGCCTGGCAGCGTCATCTCGATGGTGATGATAGTTTCCCGGAGATCGATGAAGAACTCCAGCAGGCAGTGGAGATTGTCTATGCGAGTAAATCGCTTCCAGCGCAGCAGATGCTTTTGGCTCTCGCTGCCGGTGTGGAGCTAGAGCCTGAACGTGATCCTGCATCGTTGCAGTCACAGTCAGGAGTGGATGGAGTAGACCGGCGCGGACAAGGGGCTGACGTCGCCCGCGCGCTCAATCGTTTTTTCCGGGATAAGGAATTGACATGGAAAGTTTCGCAAGATCCGGGTGTGTCGAATCCGTGGCGTGAGGCGCGCATCGATGAAACATGGCTGATGCGTAGGAAAGGATCAGCGAGAGAATGGGCTCGCGCTTTTCTGACGTTCGTGGCGGTGTTTGAGGCATATGATCGGCGCTCTGAAGCACATGTAGTCGTCGACTATATTGCGATGCGCGTGGTTCAGCAGGCAGTGGAGCAGCGCATCGAATATCCGAAATTTGGAGTATCGCCAGCAAACGCGATGAAGATTACGAAGGAGTTTCTGGAGAAATGCGATAATCCACCCGATGGGCTTGAAGCTGCTGTTACTGCAGCAGTTCGAGTGGTGTCACATTGTTTAGAACACCCTATGATTGTCAATCGAGGAGACATTAACTCGCCGGATCGAATCGATATCGAAGTTCAATCCGAAAACGATGAAACAAATCGACATGGTGTTGAGGTGACGGATAGTTATCTCACGGAGAATAAGTTGCGTAATGAAGTGATCGAGGCGATGCGGCAGAGGGGATTGCGCCATGCGGTCGTCGTCTCGAGAGGTATTTTGACCGCCGAACTGGATGGAGTGTCGAAGGTTGTCGATCATGCGCGTCAGAACCTTGACTTTCATATCGACCTTGTAACGGTTGAGGCTATTGAGCATTGGCTGAGCTTTCCGGGATACGGAAAGCCGCTTGGTGGAGAATATCTGAACGAGTTGGGCGCTGAACTTGATCGGCTTTCCACTCCCTCAATGCGTCGCTGTTGGCTCGATGTGCTGAATCGCTATTGTCAACGGTCACTGAGGGATTGAGGATCATCGCTACTCGTGCCCTAGTGGGGACGTGAGTAGTGAGTGTCCTGCCCGCTATCGGTTGAGCGCGGCGTCGATCGCTTTCGCTGCAGCAAGAGCGAGGCGCGGGGGCACAGCGTTGCCGATTTGGCGGAATTGCGCACTCCTCGGCCCACACCAGGTCATTCCATGAGGAAATGTTTGGATTGCTGCTGCCTCTTCCACAGTCAAACGTCGTAGGAACGGAGGAATTTCCGACGTGACAGCAGTAGAACCACGCGACCACAATTCCTTGTGATAGTCCTGAACCCAGGGCGTGACATGCGGCTCCTCGAGTGCTCGTTGATCGATGATCGGAGTCTTGTTTCCTCCCATTGATGCCGGAAGCGTCATTGACGGTGCTTCAAGATTGAGTGGCCTGCCTGCACCGTTGAAGAGCATGCCGGCGAAAGGCGAGCGGCGTAGGACCGGGGACTTTGCCGCCGTAATTTGGGCGGAGCACAGCGAGTCGTTTCCTGGCGTGCCGTACTTCGGTAGCTGACTCAGTGCATCCCTCACGGAAAAATGATGCGAAGGAGTCGTCGGGATTAAGGGGGTCGGCGTTCCGCAGTCGTGACGAATCCCGAGAAGGAACATACGCTCTCTCGCCTGAGGTACGCCGAAGTCAGCGGCATTGACCAACGTTAAGAGAGTTGAGTACCCAAGACCCTGCGCGCGATCAATGAGCGCTGTGCGAACTTTTGCCCATCGCGCATTCTGGTAGAGGGCCTTGACGTTCTCCATCACAAACGCGCGTGGATTGACCCGCTCCACCATGTCGAGAAAATGAAAGACGTGCTTGGAGCGTTCGTCGTTCGGGTCCATCTTTCCGGCTACGCTGAATCCTTGGCACGGTGGGCCGCCGATGACAAGGTCAGCCATGTGTCGTGTAGGCAGCTCTTCCTCTGCAATGGCGAGGAGATCCCCAACGTGAATGGAATGATTAGCAGCGGCCAGGTGAGGATGTGCTGCTGAGAGCTGTTCATATGCGAGTTCATGGGTGTGCATAGCGAGCGGATCAAGCTCGCTCACCCAGAGGGGGACGAAACCGGCCAGCATAAAACCGATATCGAGACCGCCGGCACCGGCATACAACGAGATGAATGTTCCGCGCGGTTGTGTGATCGGCAAGATATCTGAATAGTCGCCCATGACCCCATGAAGCCGCGTGCTTATGCCATCCTGGCTGGTTGCACAGGGGGTGCTGGGCGTCTGGGTGTCGATCATGATGACAGTCTAAGCGAGTCCACCCTCATCTGTGTTCAGACCTTGCGTGAGCCCCACAACGTGTGCGTACGAGGCGTGACGCAGGTCGGATGCCACCACGGCACGTGCAAAGAGGCGCGAATCCGGCGCACATCCCCAGCCTCAGGGCCGAGGTCCGGAAAGCTAACGCTTAGATCAGATCCTTCTTCTCCATGTACTTCATGGCCAGCCAGCCAAACGGGATGCGCCCGTAGAAGGTGACGAGACGGTAGAGCAGCGCGGTGGCAATCGCGACCGAGGAGGAGACGCCCGCGACTGTCAGACCCGAGGTGAGTGCCGTTTCGACGGTACCGATACCACCCGGGGAGGGGATGAAGGAACCCGCTGCGTTCGCGGTCAGGTAGGTGATAGCAACCGTTGAGAAGTTCAGCGAGCCACCCATGGCGACCATGGCGGTCCAGAACGCGCCCACGTAGCCGATGTTCATGAGCAGGTTGCCAGCCACGACGGCGGCCAGGCGACGAGGTTGTCCGATGATCCACAGGAGACGCGGGTAGACCTGCTGCCACGTTGGCTCGATCTTGGCCCAGATCCAGCGGCGTACCTTTGGGACGGCCATGATGACGCCGACCGCGAGCATGACGACCGCAACGACCGCGAGGATCGTGCCGTAGGGGAGTGAGACGGACAGGGATGAACCCGCGCTGACCATGACGAGCAGCAGGAGGATGATCGTGATGAGCGCCTGCGAGATCTGCATGAGCGTCACCGTCGTCACGGCAGCGGCGGTGGGGACGCGGCGTTTGCGCAGGTAGCGCAGGTTCAGGGCGGCAGGACCCACACCGGCGGGTGCGACGACCGTGATGATCGAGGCGGCCACCTGCGCGATGAGGGTGTCGCCGAAGCGCAGCTTCTCGGGGGACAGGGCCATGAGCGGCACGGCCGAACCCACCCAGATCAGGCAGGCTAACGCGGCGGACGCGGCCATCCACCACGGGTTCGCGCTTTTCACCGTGGAGACGAGGTCGTTGAAGTTGAGAGAGGAGACGACGATGAAAACCGCGATGAATGCGACCGCGATCGTCAAGATCGTGCGCGGGCGGAAGCGCTGCAGGTCGGCTGTCGGGGCGGACTCGGCCTCGGAGTCACCCACGAGGGCGGCGCGCAGATCGCTGAGCAGATCGGATCGGCGCAGCATCTGGTTCACCGATGCGGGCAGGACCGGCTTCTGGATGACGGGCGCGCACGCGATGAGGGTCTCGTCGCCGACGCAGCGTCGACCGGCCTCAAGCGCACGTTGGGGACCCACTGCCAGGGCGGTCAGGACTAGCATCTGGGCGATGTCGATGGACTGGTTGAGTTCAGTCGTTGCGACCTCGCCCGAATCCCAGTCGAGCAGCCACACGTCGGAGGACGCGTCGACGACGACAGCCTCGGGCGTGAGGGCGCGGTGCGAAATGCCCCGCGTGTGCGCGTACCGCAGCTGTTCCCACGCACGATCCAAGACCTCGTCCGAGGCCCGCTCGCCGAGCTCTGTCAGCGGCGTCGTTGGGGGCAGAGCGGAGAGCACCATGATGATCGAGTCGTTCGCCGAGGCGATCGCGATGGGTTCTTGCGTGAAGACGCCGGCGCGCAGAGCCTGCAAGGTTGTGAACGAGGAGCGTTCCGCCTGGGCCTTGAGGGAGGGGGAGACCCAGCGGCTAATACCGCGCAGGCGCAGGTTGTTCCACATCTCGAGGAGGGTGCCGGTCAGCTCTTGACCGGGGTCCATGACGATGAGTTCGTAGGTCAGCCCGGTGTCGCTCCACACCTGGTAGTGGCGGTTGTGGTCGGGGTCGGGGCGTCGCGTGATGGTGATGCCTATGTCGCCCAGATCGGCGGGTACCTGTGTGAGGCGTCCGCGGGCGTTCTCGGCGACCGCCCATGTGGACAGCGGTTCGATGGTGGTGTCCAGGTCGGTGCGCACGATCCGCGAGGGCGTGATGCCGATGCCGAGGAGCGCCTCGACGAGGGTGACCCCCTTGGCTCTCTGGTCGTCGTAGCCCATGATCCACCGCGATCCTGAGCCGAACGCACGGCCGAGGAACACGGAGATGAACGCGACGGGCAGGGTCATCGAGGAGCGCAGGACGCCTAGGATCAGGATGACCCACACGCCTATCCAGCCCCAGCGAATGGCTCTCATCGATTGGGCTTCGCCTGCTGAGGTGAACATGGCGCACAGGGTGACGAGTACCAGGTTGATGGCGATCACGAAGCCGCTCCTGTGGCCCTGTGTGGCGATGAGCCGGTCCACGCTCAGGGGGATGGTGAGGTAGGCGGGCAACAGACCGGTGAGGACGGCGATGATCCAGCCGCCGACGGCGGCAACGACGCTCGTGACGATGACCTGGATGATGGTGTGCAGGCGTTTTCTCAGCGCAAGGGAGATGATCACCATGATCGGCGTGATCAGGATGATGAGGCCCTCAACGAGGTTGACGGGCAGGATCAGGATCTGGCGGATGAGCTGGAATTGCAGGACGTCCATGGTGACGCCGCGCGTCGTGGCGCTGGCGACGGTGCCGATGGTCCAGATGATGAGGATTGCGAGGATCGAGATGACGATGTCGACGACGTCCTCGCGCCTGCGCTGGATGGTGAAGATGCGGTCGGCGATGTAGGCGGGCCGGGGGAGGCGGAGCCTGCGGGCGGGGACGGGCAGCGCGACCTCGCCGTTTTTGGCGCGCACGACCGTGTCCGAGGCAGGGGTGGCCTGTGCGTCCGCCGTGTCCTTCTCGGCGGGCGAGTCGGTCGGGGTGGGCGCGTGATCGGTTGTGGCTCCGTCGTGGCTCGCGTGTGTCGTCTTCCGGGTTCTCGCTGTGTTGGCTGCGGCGGACGCAGCGACGGTGACGAGGGTGGGGACGGCAGCGACGGTGGTCTGGTCGGCGGACGTTGCGCTCGCCTCGAAGGCCTCGTTCGTGGCGGCGCTGGGACCGGCCTGCTCGGGTGCAGGCGGTTCGGGCGCGGGGGGTTCGGGTGCGGGCGGTTCGGGTGCGGGCGGTTCAGTAACCGCGCGTTCGCCGGAGTCGGCTTCGGGCGCGGGTGGCGGGAGAACGGGGCCGCTCGGTCTTGCGGCCTCCTCGTCGTCGGGGAGCGGGGGAGGGAGGACGGGACCCCTCGGTGTGGTGGCCTCCTCGTCGTCGGGGAGCGGGGGAGGGAGGACGGGACCCCTCGGTGTCGTGGCCTCCTCATCGTCGGGGAGCGGGGGAGGGGGCGCGTCGACGATTGCCGAGGCGGGGGGCGGGGGAGCGGGACTCTGCAGCGCGTTGACGGTGACGACCGGCGAGATGATGGCCGACTCGGGCACGATCGCGGCGGTGGGAGGGAAGCTGGGGGGTGTATTGGGGGAGGGGGCTGCGGTGGGGGGCACGACGATGGGGTCGAGGATTTCGGTCTTGTCTTCGGGGCCGGGGACGTCCGGCTTCTGGGCAGGGGTTGTCGTGGTCCCCGCACCGTTGATCATGCCCATCAGGTCATCGACCCCTAGTGAGGACGGATCCTCCGCGGAAGAGGGGACGAACAGGATGTTCGTATCGACAACTGGGGGGTTGTCGTGTGACTCCTTGCGCTTCCTCATAGTGACTATCCTATATTCGCGGTCAACAAAGGTAGGGTTAGGGGGACATATTCCCGGCAGAAAAGGGCCTTATCGTGACCTGGTCTACACTCGCGGCAGCATCGGATCCGTCGATGCTTGACACAGTTATCGAGTGGTTTAAGAATCCTGAGACACTTCTTGTTGCCATGGGGCCGTGGGTCCTGTGGGGAACGATGCTCATCGTTCTTATCGAGTCCGGCGTTCTTTTCCCGGTTCTTCCAGGCGAGTCCCTGCTGTTTACTGCCGGCTTGCTGCACGACCGCCTTGGTCTGCATCTGCCCACTCTCATTGCCATGGTCGTCGTCGCCGCCTTCATTGGCGCGCAGATCGGCTACTTCCTGGGCGCGAAGTGGGGTCGCCGCTTCTTCAAGCCGGACGCGCGGATCCTGAAGACCGAGCACTTGGAGAAGGCTGAGCATTACTTCACAAACTACGGCGGACGCTCGCTCGTCATCGGTCGTTTCATTCCCTTCGTGCGCACCTTCATTCCGATCGCCGCGGGCATGGCCCGCTACCCCTATTCGAAATTCCTGGTATTTAACACGCTGGGTTCCATCCTCTGGGGTGCTGGCTTCATCCTGGTTGGCTCGCTCCTGGGCAACGTGCCTTTCGTGCACGACAACCTGACGCTCATCCTGGGTGTCATCATCCTCGCGTCGGTCCTGCCCGTCATCATTGAGATGATCGGCAAGCGTCGGTCTTCTGCTGAGAAGGAGTAACACGTGCTGGCCTGGTGGATGCTGGTTCCGACCCTGCTGGCCATGATGGTCGCCCTGGTGCTGCCGGGGTTCATGTGGCTGCGCGCGGGGGTGCGCTCGTCGCTCGTCGCAATCGGGGCGGCACCGGCGTTCACCTTTGGCCTGATCACTGTCCTGACGGTCCTCTATCCGGCGCTCGAGATCCCGTGGGAGGCTTCCACGGTCATGCCGGTCCTCGGCATGAGCACCGTCGGCGGTGCGGTCGCGTGGGGCCTCAGCTACTTTCACCGAGTTAACGGCGGGTTTGCCCTCAACGGGGTGCCTTTCCGCGAGGCCATCGGTGTGCGCGTGCCGATCGGCGGACGTCAGGCGGCAATCCGCGCGGCGACGTGGGGCACGATCCTCGTGGGCTTCCTCCTGGCTGCCTGGCCGCTGCTGTCGGTTGCAGATCCCGCGAACCCTGTCCAGCAGTGGGACCCGACGTTCCATCAGAATGGCGTTCACGCGATCCTCTACGGCAAGGATGCCAGCCCTTTCGGTGGTCTCCATGAACTTTACGGTGGGCGGCGCGTCTACTACCCGACGGGCTGGCACGCGTTTGTCGCGCTCTTCGCCCGCTACGACTCGGTTGTCCAGGCTTCCAACGTGTCCTCCCTGGCCCTCATGGCCGTGTGGGTGATCAGCCTGGCGGCTCTGGTGTCCGTACTAACGGGTTCGCGCACGGCCCTCCTTGCGACTCCGATCATCGGCGGCATGCTGCACAACATGCCGGCTGACGCGCTGACCATGTATAACCAGTGGCCCAACTCGACGGGCACGGTGCTGGTCCCCGGCCTCGCTGCGGTCTTCATCGTCGCTGGTCGGCGCGCGGCCGCAGACCTGCGTTTCGGGGACGGCATCCGGTCTTTGATCCGCCGCATCCCCCAGGTTCTCTTCCTCCTCGTAGGCTGCCTCGGCCTCGTCGGTACGCATCCCAGCGCTGCCTTCTCCCTCTTGGCTTTCCTTGCCGCGCCCCTTCTGTCTTCCATCGTCTTTTTCGCGCGCTCTGCGCTGGCGCGTGAGGGCCGAGGCCAGCTCACCGCCATCCTGTGGGTTGGCGTCGGCCTCGCTGTCCTGGCCCTGCCCCTGATCGCGCTCGCCTCACCGAAGATCCAAGCGATGGGCCGTTACCCGCGTCGAGGCAGTGGCTGGGGCGAAGCCTTCTCGCATGGACTCCTGCCCTACCCGCCGTTCGCGCAGACGACGAGCACGACGTGGTGGACGCTCATCCAAGTGCTTCTCCTCGTCGCAGGTATCGTCGTCACCGCTCGCCTCCACACGTTGCTGCGACGCCCCGACCCGGTCGATGACCTGGCCGACGAGGCCCGTCTGGACATCGACGGTCGCGAGATCGAGACTATCCGACTGATGGATCGCAAGGAAGCCGCTCCGATGCCGGCCTGGCCTCTCGTCTCCTACCTGATTCTCGCCGTCCTCACCGGGCTCGCCTACGCCCCCGACTCCGCGCTGCGCACCTTCCTGCTCGCCCCCTGGTACAAGGACGGGCGGCGCATTATGGGCGTCGAGGACATCGCGCTGGCCGTCCTCATGGCCGTTGGCGTCGCGGCTATCGTCCACGGCATTCACGCGGCATGGACAGTTTCTCTGCGTCGCATCCTGGCCGAGCGCGGCATCGAGGACGACATCGAGGATGGTGTCGAGGCACCCCGCTGGCCGATCCAGGTGGGTATCCTCTCGCTCGTCGTCCTCCTGTCCGGCCTCGGCGCGATTGACGCCCGTGACTCCGCCGTCGCCTACGTGTACGACCCGACGCGCCTGGGCAAGCCCGGCATGGCTGTCAAGGGTGAACTCGCCATGTTGCGCCGCATGCAGTACACGACCGCGCCCGACGCCCTCATCGTCGGCGACCCCATCGCGGGTGCTGCCTATTCGGAGATGCTGGGCGGCCGCAAGGCCGTCTTCCCCCAGCTCAGCACGGTCAACGGCGATGGGGCCTCGCAGAAGGTCCTTACTCAGCACTTCCGTGACATCACGACCGATCCCGAGGTCTGCGAGGTTGTCCGCAACCTCGGCATCACACACTTCTACGAGGAAGAAGACGGTAGCTACTACAACTTCTTGCGCTCGAACCGCAACCCTGGTTTCTACGGCGTCGACACTTCCAAGGGCTTCGAGCTGGTCGACGCGGGCGGTACCGCGAAGCTGTGGAAGATCACCGCATGCGGCTACGTCAACCCCGGCGGAGGCAGTCAGGCCTTCGCGGACGGGATCCGCTCCACCCAGCCGGGTGCCGATGACCCGGAGGAACACCGGTCAGGCGACGAGTAGGCCACAATGCGCCCCTGAGCTGGGACTGAGTGCACTCACCTCCGTCGCGTGTCGATACCCTTGACGCTATGACGACGAACATTCCCGGCCCCGCGCCCCTCGGTGACAAGCTCCGCATCGCGTTCCTCGGACCCTTCGGTACTTTTACCGAACAGGCCGTCCACCAGGTCGCGCCCGCCGGTGCCGTCCTCCTGCCGATGACGAGCGCCCCGCAGGCGCTTGCGGCTGTGCGCCGCGGCGAGGCCGACCGCGCCGTCGTCCCGATCGAAAACTCCATCGAGGGCGGCGTGAACGCGACCCTCGACTCCCTCTCGCACGGCGATCCCCTCGTGATCGTCGCCGAAATGCACGTCCACGTGGTCTTCCAGCTCGCAGTCCTGCCGGGCACGCGCGCTGAAGATGTCCGCCGCATCGGCACGCATCCGCACGCGTGGGCGCAGTGCCGCGGCTGGGTCGAGAGTACCTTCCCGGGCGCGATCCACGTGCCTGCGACCTCGACGGCGGCGGCCGCCGAGCTTCTCTCCGACGGCGACGCCTCCTTCGACGCTGCCCTGTGCAACGCGGTGTCCGTGAGCACCTACGGCCTCGAGGCCCTCTACCAGGACGTGGCCGATAACCCGGGCGCGATCACGCGCTTCGTGTTGGTTGCGCGTCCGGGCGCGGTGCCCCCGCCCACCGGCGCGGACAAGACGACCATCCAGGTGGCCCTGCCCGTCAACG